>MDSZ01114111.1_pt1 | contig 15286 bp, 13 predicted proteins | sample 811201 | NCBI WGS metagenome assembly MDSZ01 (sample SAMN05326647, study PRJNA326480) | marine metagenome | isolation source: seawater | place: Indian Ocean: North | collected 2010
TATATAAATCTTTTAATTTTTTTATTTCAGATGGTATTGATGAAACTAGTACAAGTTTATTATCTTTAAATTCATTATTTTTAATTGAGTCTTGAATGGATATAAATGAACTAAAATGCTTATTAATTGAAGTAATATCAATTTGATTAACTTCACTAAAAAAACTTCTTATTTTATTAGTGTCCATAAATAAATCTGATGGCTTTAATAAGGGCCTATCTTCATCTTTATATCCATCTTGATATCTCTCTTTAATAAGTTCATTAAATTTATTTATTTCATTAGTGAGATCATTAATTTTAAAATATTTGTAATTTTTAAATACATCAAAAAAACTCGATGTTTTATTAAAGAAAAATGGATAATATATCTCAAATCCTTCTGGCAACTGATGGTTTTTTATCTTTTGGAATAATGAACAAAATCTTTCATCTTTATCTATAAAATAATTTCTCCATTTTTCAACGAACAATGAAATAGTTTTTTGATCAAGAGAAACATTATTTCCATTGGAGATAGAGAAACTTGAGATATTTTCTATAGAAAGTTGAGATTCAACATCAAAGAACCTAACAGACTCAATTAAATCATCAAAAATTTCAATTCTTAAAGGGTTTTTATATATGGGTGTAAATATATCTATTATTCCTCCTCTCATAGAATATTCATTTATTTTTTCAACATTATTTCTCCTTTGATAATTTAATGATTCAACTATTTCAACAATCTCATCAATCGAAATATGTGAGTTGATAGAAAAATCTACTAAAGATTTATAAAATGATTTTTCAGCATATTTCTCAAAAATATTTTTAATTGATGATATGAGAATATGTTTGTTGTTACTATCATTATTAATTATCTTAAACCTATTTTTAGTTATCCTCTCTGGAATTGAAAAATGATCATATGGAAGGATATCGTTCTCTGGAAAAAGCACGATTTGATCTTTGTTTAACATTAGTGATAATTCGTTGCTTAAATATTTTGATTCAGAACTATCCTTTGTAATTAAACAAATCGAAGATTCATTTTTATCAAAATATTTTTTTATGCAATATGCATAATTTTCATAATTATTATGTTTATTTTTAAGCATCTACTTGTGTATAATGAGTTGCTTATTTTATCAATCAATAAAAATATTTAAAGAAAAATTATGGATATAAACTTTAGTAAAGAGGATATTGCTTTTAGAGATGAAGTTAGAGAATGGTTGGCTAACGATTATCCTAAGCATGTAAAAGAAAAAACAGAAAATGGCATTGCTTTAACCAAGCAAGATATGATCGATTATCACAAAGCCATTTCTAAGAAAGGCTGGATGGGATATAACTGGCCAGTTGAGTACGGTGGAACAGGTTGGACTTCAACACAACTATATATTTTTAATAAAGAGTTTGGTCTTGCTGGATGCCCCCCATTGTTAGCATTTGGCGTTAGTATGGTTGCTCCTGTTATATATACATTTGGTAATGATGAACAAAAAGAGAGATTTTTGCCTGATATTTTAAATTTTGATACATGGTGGTGCCAGGGCTATTCGGAACCTGGGTCGGGTTCAGATTTAGCATCTCTTAAAACAAAAGCCGTTTTAGAAGGTGATCATTATATTGTTAATGGATCGAAAACATGGACAACATTAGCTCAAAATGCTGACTGGATATTTTGTCTTGTAAGAACTGACAACAGCGGCATAAAACAAGAGGGTATTTCATTTTTACTGATAGATATGAAAACACCTGGTATTGAAGTTAAACCAATCATTACAATTGATGGTGAACATGAGGTTAATTCCGTATTTTTTACAGATGTTAAGGTACCAGTTGAAAATCTTGTTGGTGAAGAGGGTAAAGGATGGACTTATGCTAAATTCCTTCTTGCTCATGAAAGATTTGGTATAGCTGGTGTTGGTGCATCAATGAGACAATTAAATCGACTAAAAGATATCATATCAAAACTAGATAATAGTGATCTTCAAAAAAAAGTAAACGAATTAGAAGTTGCATTATCTGCAATTGAAATAACCGAATTAAGATTATTATCTGCATTAGAAAATGGTGGCCATCCAGGAGCAGAATCTTCAATACTAAAAATTAAAGGAACAGAAATGCAGCAAAATTTATCAGAATTATTTGTTGAAGCTGCTGGAGAATATGCATTGATGTATCCAGGGCCTCATGGTTTTGAAAGTAATGATAAGCCAGCTGGACCTGATTATGCAGCTGAAGGATTGTCAGGATTTCTGAATCTAAGAAAAACTTCTATTTATGGTGGAAGTAATGAAATTCAAAAAAATATCCTTTCTAAATTTGTGCTCGGGGTATAAATAATGAATTTAGATTATAACGATGAACAAATCATGCTCCGTGAGCAAATTCAAAAATTTTGTGAATCTGAATATGATTTCTATAAAAGAGAAGACATTGTTAAATCTGATGATGATTTTGATAGTAATGTATGGAAATTATTTGCTGAACAAGGCTGGCTATCGATGCCTTTTTCTGAAGAATCTGGCGGCTTAGGTTTTGGAGCAATTGAATTATCTATTTTATTTGAAGAATTTGGTAAAGCTCTGGTTATAGAGCCATATTTAGCCACAGTTGTTCTTTCTGGCACCTTATTAGATAAATCATCATTTAAATCTAAAAATGAGTTAATTGAAAAAATTTGTACTGGTGAAATGCATATATCATTAGCATATGCTGAAGCTGATAAAAATTATGATTACTCAGCACTAACGACAAATATTGATTCTAACAACATCTTAAATGGAACAAAAACTCTAGTTTTAAATGGAGCAAATGCTGATAATTTTATTGTCACATGCTCAAGAGACGACAATCTAAATTTAGTTATAGTAGACGCATCATCTAAAGGGGTATCAATGAATTCTTTCTCAACAGTAGATGGGCAATCTTGTTCTGAAATATCATTTGAGAATGTTCAACTAGATGATTCAAATATTATTGCATCTGGCACCGATGCTCTTGAACTTCTTAAGGAAACTATTAATCTTGCTACTCTATGTGTAAGTGCTGAAGCTGTTGGATGCATGGAATCTTGTTATACAAAAACACTAGAATACACAAAAACAAGAGAACAATTCGGACAACCAATATCTAGCTTTCAGGTATTACAACACAGAATGGTAGATATGTTTATTGAATCTGAACTAGCCAAATCATTGTTAATTAAAGCTATGTTAGAAGTAAATAATAATTCAGATGGAATGTATAAACATGTTTCTGGTCTTAAGTCATATGTAGGAAAATCTGGTAAATTTTCAGCAAAAGAGGCAGTTCAACTTCATGGTGGAATGGGTGTAAGTGAAGAAATGATGATAGGTCATTATCTTAAAAAGATGATTTCAATTGATGCATTATTTGGAAATGCTGATCATCATCTAAAAACTTTTTCTAGTTAGTCTTATTAGTATTCTAAAAAAGCACCTATAATTAACTTATGAGCAATGATAAAGATATAAATCTTCAGTCTACTAAAAGACAAAAAAGAATTTTACCCGAAGATTCATTTGGTGATTGGAAATGGAGAGAAGGACTAGCTGAGTTAATGGTTCCATTAATTGGTTCTTTATATCGTGATGGTATAAATATATTAATATACGGAAAATCTTTAGTTAACGAGTCTCCTGTTGGCATAATGAAAGCTCACAGATTTGCTAGACAGTCTGATAGTAATGAATTAAGTGAATTAGAAACATATCCGATTCTTGAACACATAAGCTCGTTAAATATTCAAGATTGTGAAATAGATATAGGTGAATTAACAGTTAACTGTCCATTTTTTGATGAAATAAAAGAAGATAAAACAAAAATTCCAGAATATATCAATTCTCAACTTGGATCAGTGATTGACAAAGAATCTAAAAGGCCTAAGGAGCCTAAAAATATTGTTCTTTATGGATTTGGTAGAATTGGTAGATTGGTTGCTAGAATGATGACCCAAACAACAGGACCAGGTAATTATTTTAGGCTTAGAGCTATTGTCATTAGAAAAGCAATTGAAGATGATATCTTTAAAAGAGCGAGCCTTTTAACTAAAGATTCTGTTCATGGTCCATTTGATGGAACCGTAAGGGTTGATGAAGAAAATTCATGTCTTGTTATAAATGGTAATCCTGTAAAAGTTATTTACGCTTCAGGTCCAGATGAAGTTAATTATAGTGATCATGGTATTAATGACCCTCTAGTTATAGACAATACTGGTATTTGGAGAGATGAAGATGAATTATCAGCACACATCAAATCTGGTGCATCTAAGGTTATTTTGACAGCTCCTGCCAAGGGCGAAATTAAAAACATTGTTTATGGCATTAACGATGAAATTATTAACAATGATGACAGCATCGTTTCTGCTGCTTCATGTACAACAAACGCTATTGTTCCTGTTTTAAAGGTTATAAATGACGAATATACGATCAATGGTGGACATATTGAAACAGTTCATGCATATACAAATGATCAAAATCTAATAGATAATTTTCATAAGAAAGATAGAAGAGGTAGAGGCGCACCACTAAATATGGTTATCACATCAACTGGAGCTGTAAAGGCGGTTGCAAAAGCTTTGCCAGAACTTGAAGGTAAATTAACAGGAAATGCTATTAGAGTTCCAACTCCTAATGTTAGCTTAGCAATACTTTCATTAACATTAGACAAAGATGTAACCACTGAAGCCGTAAATGATTACTTAAGATCGATGGCATTTCATTCTAAATATAGAGAAATAATTGGATTTGTAAATTCAACTGAAATTGTATCAACTGATTTTTATTCATCACCATTTGCAACAATTATTGACTCAAAAGCAACTATTACTAGCGGCAAAAGATTAACCTTGTATTGCTGGTACGATAATGAGTATGGGTATTCAAAACAAGTTATAAGTTTAGCGAAGAAAATAGCTAATATTAAACTTCCAAGACTTCCAAAACCACTTAGTTAAATATCTAGAAACATAGGCACTTTAGCCTTATAATTCTAAGTGTTTTTAATAGTTAAATTAGCAACTTTATTAAGGCACACAACAAAAGTGATAAAAATATCAAAAGGTCTTGATTTACCAATATCAGGAATACCTAGTGAATCGATAAGCGATGAGCCTATTTCATCGTCTGTTGCATTATTGTCTAATGATTTTGTAGGAATGAAACCAACAATGTTGGTTAAAGAAGGTGATGATGTAAAGGCTGGTCAAAAGATTTTTGAAGATAAGAAGAATCCTGGTGTTTTTTATACCTCCCCAGCTGGTGGAAAGGTAAAGAATATAAATAGGGGAGATAAAAGAAAATTTATTTCAATTGAAATTGACATAGCAAAGAATGAAGAGTTTGAGTCATTCAATATAGGTAATTCAAAAGATGAAATTAAACAAGTTTTAATAGATTCAGGACTTTGGAACTGCTTTAGAACTAGACCATTTAACAGAACACCATCAATTGAAAGCCAACCTGATGCACTTTTTATTAATTGTTGTGATACAAATCCCTTAGCAGTGGATCCTAATATCATTATTAATCATAATAAAAATGATTTTGACGCTGGATTAGAATTACTAACTAAACTTTTAAATTGCAATATAAATCTTTCTTTTCAGAATGATGATTTTGATGAATCTAATAATAATATTAATTATTTTCAATTTAAGGGCCCACATCCTGCTGGACTCTCAAGTACACACATAGCAAATATATACCCTGTAAATATTAATAGAACTGTGTGGACTATTAATTATCAAGATGTAATTTCAATTGGTTATTTAAATCGTAATAAAACAATAAGAGTTAATAAGATTATTAGCATTGGCGGCCCTTCAGTTATTGAGCCATCATTATTAAATGTAAGAATTTGTGGAAATATAGATCAAATTACTGCTGGTAAAATTAATGATCATTCAAGGGTGATATCTGGCTCTGTACTTCATGGTCATGAATCAGAGGGAGTTATGAATTATTTAGGTTTTTACGATAATCAAATATCTGTACTACCCGATGAAGTGAATGATATTTTTATGAATTGGCTAATGCCTGGTTCATCATTACATTCAAAACTCAATGTTTTTATATCATCTTTTATAAAGCCAGAAAAATTTATTTTTAATACTTCAATTGGTGGTGGTAATAGAGCGATTGTTCCAATTTCTTCATATGAAGAAGTAATTCCAATGGATATTTTAGTTACACAACTTTTAAAAGCATTAGTTGTTTCAGATATAGAAATGGCTATTGATTTGGGGATGTTAGAACTAGTACCAGAAGACCTAGCTCTTTGTTCATATGTATGCCCAAGTAAGTATGATTATTCATCGATACTTATGGATAACTTAAATAAATTATATTTAGAGTCATGAAAGTATTAAGAAATTACATTAATGACATTAAACCTAATTTTGTTAATGATGGAAAATATACCAAATGGTTCCCTTTATTTGATGCATTAGAGAACTTATTTTTTTCATATGGTAAAAAAACTAAAAATCCAATACATGTAAGAGATGCAGTAGATATTCAAAAAGTTATGGTTACTGTTTGGTTGGCAACTTTTCCCGCAATGTTTTTTGGAATGTATAATCTTGGAGCAAATTCTCTTGAATATTTAGATTCCATTAACCAACAAAATACTGGTGATTGGCATCATTATTTTGTTTCAATTGTAGGATATGACTCAAATAGTTTTTTCAACAAATTATGGTTTGGTGCTTGTTATTTTTTACCAATCTATTTTGTTGTATTTACTGTTGGTATAGCATGGGAAGCTTTATTTGCAATAGTAAGAAAACATGAAATTAATGAAGGTGCTTTTGTTTCAACTGTTTTATTTGCATTAAGTTGTCCTCCTGATATTCCGTTATGGCAAGCAGCTATGGGAATATCATTTGGACTGGTTATTGGTAAAGAAATTTTTGGAGGTACTGGTAAAAACTTCTTAAATCCAGCTCTAACTGGAAGAGCTTTTTTATATTTTGCCTATCCAGCACAGATATCTGGAGATAAGGTATGGGTAGCTGGTATTTCTGATTACAACATAATCCCAGAAGGTTATAGTGGAGCTACTGCTCTTGGTGTAGCTGCAGAAAGTGGTATGGCTGGAATAACATCATCCTATACTTGGCTTGATGCATTTTTTGGTAATATTCCAGGTTCAGTAGGTGAGACTTCAATCATTGCGATATCAATCGGTTTAATTATATTACTAGCAACTAAAGTCGCATCATATAGAATTATTTTGGGAACCTTAGTGGGAATGATTTTAATGTCATCTTTATTAAATCTTGTTGGTTCAGAAACAAATCCAATGTTTAATATTCCCTGGTATTGGCATCTAGTAATTGGTAGTTTTGCATTTGGACTAGTATTTATGGCTACCGAACCAGTTTCAGGCTCAGGAACAAATACTGGAAGATGGATTTATGGTCTTGTAATAGGAGTGACGGTAGTTCTAATAAGAGTCATTAATCCAGCATTCCCAGAAGGTATGATGTTGGCTATATTATTTGCTAACTTGTTAGCACCAGTTATTGATCATATGGTTGTTATGTCTAATATTAAGAAAAGAAAGGCTTTATATAATGAATGAATCAATCTTAAAAACTATTGGAGTTGCATTTTCAGTATGTCTAGTATGTTCATTAATTGTTTCATCTGCAGCAGTAAGCCTAAGAGATTTACAAAATGAAAATAAATTAAATGATAGAAGAATAAAAGTTCTTCAAGTAGCAGATATATACAATGCAAATGAATCAATATCAGATCAATTTGGTCAATTGGAATCAAAATTTATTGATTTTAATTCCGGGATGTTACTAGATGAGTATAATAATTTTTCACTAGAAGATTATGATCAAGTTATTGCCACGAAAGATCCAAATCTTTCATCTAAAGTACCTACTGCACAAGATATAGCTATCATAAAAAATAGAGAAAATATTGGAAAAATCTACATCCTAAGAAATAATCTAGGTGCTGTAGATAAATTAATACTCCCTATAAGAGGTTATGGCTTATGGGGCACTTTATATGGCTATATTGCAATTGAAGATGATTTTAATACCGTTTCTGGAATAGAATTTTATGAACACAAAGAAACTCCAGGACTTGGTGCAGAAGTAGATAATCCAAAATGGAAGAATTCTTGGAAAGGAAAAAAAATATATAAAAATAATGAAGTTGTTTTAACGGTTATAAAAGGAAAGGTTGATAATACAGACTCTCAGGCTGCTTATAAGGTTGATGGTCTCTCTGGAGCAACAATAACGAGCAGAGGTGTATCTAATATGGTTTCATATTGGTTTGGAGAATCTGGCTATTCTCAATTACTAAAAGAGTTAAATTATGAATCTTAAAAAATATCAAGAAGTTATAATAAAACCTCTAATTGATGAAAATCCAATAACGCTTCAAATTTTAGGTATATGCTCTGCGCTAGCAGTAACTAATAATTTATCAGTAACTTTAGTAATGTGTGTAGCTGTTATAAGTGTACTTTCATTTTCAAACTTATTTATATCACTTATAAGAAACCATATTCCATCAAGTATTAGAATTATTGTACAAATGACTATAATTGCATCACTTGTAATAGTGGTTGATGAATTGCTTAAAGCTTACGATTATGAAACAAGCAAAAAACTATCAGTTTTTGTAGGCTTAATAATTACTAATTGTATTGTCATGGGAAGAGCAGAGGCGTTTGCCATGAAAGAAAAACCTCTCTTAAGTTTTTTAGACGGACTTGGAAATGGTTTGGGTTACAGTCTAATACTTATAGGTGTTGCAACTATTAGAGAATTATTCGGAGCTGGTACATTATTTGGTTATGAAATACTTCCGTTAGTAACAAATGGAGGTTGGTATATGGGGAATAATTTACTTCTCCTACCGCCAAGCTCATTCATAATTATTGGGTTATTTATTTGGTTGATTAGGTCAATTAAACCAAGTCAAGTCGAAGAAGATGATTTTGTTGTATCAAATCATTCGACAAGTCCAGATCTGTCTAAGAGGGAAATAAATGTTTGAACATTATTTAAACATTTTTATAACGACTGTCTTTATTGAAAATATTGCTTTGTCATTATTTTTAGGTATGTGTACATTTATTGCAATATCTAAAAAAATAGACGCTGCATTTGGCTTAGGTATTGCAGTAATAGTTGTTTGTTTAATTACAGTACCTTTAAATAATTTAATTTATAACTATATATTAAGAGAAGATGCGCTAACTTGGATCGGTATTGAAGGTACAAATTTAGAGTTTGTAGAATTAATTAGTTATATAGGCGTTATAGCTGCAAGTGTTCAGATACTAGAAATGTTCTTAGATAAATATGTACCAGCTTTATATAATGCTTTAGGACAATTTCTGCCATTAATTACTGTTAATTGTGCAATCTTAGGTGCCTCATTATTTATGATCGAGAAAGATTTATTATTTGTTGAAAGTATTGTATATGGATTTGGAGCTGGTTTTGGTTGGGCTTTAGCAATAGTTGTTTTAGCTGGAATAAGAGAGAAACTAAAATATTCTGATATTCCAGAAGGTTTAAAAGGTTTAGGTACTACATTTATTATTGTTGGTTTAATGAGTTTTGGATTTATGTCATTTGGAGGAATTTCACTATAACTATGAATATTGATTTAATTCTTGGAGTTGTGTCATTTAGTGGAATAATTTTACTTTTAGTAATGGTAATTATATTTGCTAGATCAAAATTAGTATCCACAGGAAATGTTTCTATTGAAATTAATGGCGATGAATCAAATCCTATTGTTGTTCCTGCAGGATCAAAACTCCTTCAAACATTAGCAGACAATAATATATTTTTAGCATCTGCTTGTGGTGGCGGAGGAACATGTAGCCAATGTAAATGTCAAGTATTAGAAGGTGGCGGCTCTATACTTGCTGCCGAGGAATCTCATTTTAATTCTACTCAACAAAAAGACGGTTGGAGATTGTCATGCCAAGTACCAGTAAAAAATGATTTAAAAATTAATGTACCAGAGGATGTATTTGGAGTTAAAGAATGGGAATGTGAAGTTATATCAAATGATAATGTTGCAACTTTTATCAAAGAATTAGTTTTAAAACTACCTGAGGGAGAAAATGTTGATTTTAGAGCTGGTGGTTATGTTCAATTAGAGGCACCTGCATACGAAATTGATTACAAAGAATTTGATATAGATAAAGAATATCATGAAGATTGGGATAGATTTAAGATTTGGGATAATAAATCTATTACTAATGAGCCTGTTATAAGAGCTTACTCAATGGCAAATTATCCTGAAGAAAAAGGTATTATAAAGTTTAATATCAGAATTGCATCACCGCCACCAGGAGTTGATGTACCTCCAGGTTTAATGTCATCGTGGACATTTGGATTAAAACCTGGTGATAAAGTAAAAGTATTCGGACCATTTGGTGAATTTTTTGCAAAAGAAACTGCGGCGGAGATGGTATTTGTAGGTGGTGGTGCTGGAATGGCACCTATGAGGTCGCACATATTTGATCAATTATTGAGAATTAACACTGATAGAAAAATAACGTTTTGGTATGGCGCAAGAAGTCTAAAAGAAATGTTTTATGTAAAGGATTTTGATGATTTAGCAGAGAAGTATGATAATTTTGAATGGCATGTAGCATTATCAGATCCCTTGCCTGAGGATGACTGGAATGGTGATACAGGCTTCATTCATAATGTTTTATATGAAAACTATCTAAAACATCATGATGCTCCTGAAGACTGTGAATATTACATGTGTGGCCCACCGATGATGAATAAGGCAGTAATTGATATGTTAATTAATTTGGGAGTTGAACCTGAAAACATAGCCCTTGATGATTTCGGTGGCTAGTTAATAAATTACAGTGTCTAGATATCTCGTTTCTAAAATTATAGCCCTGATGGCAGGTTTGGTACTGTTAGTAATAGCATATAATCATAACTCAAATATACTATATAATTTTTCAGGAGAAGCTTATGGAACGACTTGGTCTATCTCATCATCAGAATATATAGCAGATAATCACAAAGAAGAGATTAAAAATATTATCAATAAAATTGATCTTATTGCATCAAATTACAAACCTGAATCTGAAATATCACAGATTAATGTTAATTATGCAGAATATCAGTTTATTTCTAATGACCTTTTTAAAATATTAGAAATCGCAAAGGTTGTAGAACTTTCTACAGATGGCTATTACAACATTATGCTTGGTAAAATATCTAGCACTTTAGGATTTGCTCCTGATTTCGGTAAAAATACTCTGCAAAATAAAGCATCTACTTTTGATATCGATAAAACGAACAAATCGTTAAAAAGATACTCAAAAAACTGGTTTGATTTATCATCTATAGCTAAAGGGTATGCTGTTCAAGAAATTCATAATTATTTAATTTCAAATAATTTAATGAATCATTTAATTGATATTGGTGGCGAAATAATAATTAATGGAAATAAAAAGGGTATTCCATGGAATATAGGTATCCAAAATCCATTATCTAGTTTTGATAATTCAACTACTACTATAAGTAATAAAAATAATAATTTTCTTGCAATCGCTACTTCAGGAGAATATAGAAATTTTAAATTAGATGAGTATGGTAACAAAGTTACCCATACAATAAATCCTAAAACACTATCATCAATAAAAAATAAAATATTATCAGTAACAGTAGTGAATGATTATTCTGCAACTTACGCTGATGCTTATGCAACAGGATTTAATGCTATGGGTTTGGATAGAGCAATTGAAATAGCGAACAATGAAAATATTGCAATAATGGTTATCTATCAAAAGGATGAGACTGTTGACATTATTTATTCAGATAAATGGTATGATTTCTTTGATGAATGAGTTAATACTTTCTTTTTTAATAATAGCATTTGCTTTTACAGGGCTTGCTATAGGTCTTATATTTAAAAATCAACCAATTAAAGGCTCTTGCGGTGGGATGGCTAATCTTGAAGATGGATCAACATGTGAAATATGTGGGAGTTCTGATCCTCAATCTTGTAAAGATTAAACAAATTTTTAAACATGGTTAAGGGTCATTGCGAACATCAATTCTCTAAACTTAAATCAATTTTAGAAAATCAACTTAAATCAAATTATGAATTAGGTGCGTCTGTTGCTGTGGAGTGGAAAGGTAAAGAAGTTGTAAATATTTACGGTGGCTATATGGATGAAAATAAAGAATTCGAATGGAATGAAAACACATTAGTAAATGTATTTTCTGTTACTAAAGCAGTATCTGGAATTTGTATTAGCAAACTCATAGACAATGGCTTATTAGATGTAAATAAAAAAGTAAGTCATTATTGGCCTGAATATGGTTGCAATGGTAAAGAAGACACAAAAGTAATTGATTTTTTAACACATAGAGCTGGCATGTTTGGTTTTCAGGAAGGAATTCCAAAAGCTTCATGGAATGATTGGGATGTCTATGTAAAAGCTTTAGAAAAACAAAAACCGTATATAACACCAGGAACTTCTCAGGGATATCATGCGGTTACTTTTGCTTGGTTAGTAGGAGAGCTATTTAAACGCGTAGAAGGTAGAACAATAGGCACATATTTTAAAGATGAAATTGCAGATCTTTATAATATTGATTTTCATATTGGTATGAATGATGAACAAATTGGAAGATGTGCATCAATATCATCATTTGATAGATTGGATTCAATTAAGCCACCCTTTGATTTTATTAAATATATTCCTAACTTTATGCTTAACGAAGAATTGGTTAATTTAAAAAAATCATTTCAATCAAAACATTTCTTGGAAGCATTTATGCCTGAGCCATTTACGGATAACGGCCCAAATTCTTATGATTTTAGATCAGCTGAACTTCCTGCTGGTAATGGACATGGTACAGCTTCAAGCTTGGCTAGATTATTTGGCATATTGTCTACGGGTTGTAAGAGAAATAATGAAGTTTTAATGACTGAAGAAACATTAGACAAAGCCATTACAATCCATTCAAGTGGACCAGACTCAGTTTTATTTGGAGTGAAACTAAATTTTGGATATTGTTTTATGTTAGAAGGTAACAAAAAACCAAATGTTAATTTTGCTCCGATATTTTATAAGGGTACATTTGGACATGCGGGAATAGGGGGGTCTGTAGCATTTGGTGATAGAGAAAACCAGTTAGGTTATAGTTTTGTTTGTAATAAACAACAAAAGTCAGCTAATTTATATAAAACGTCTAATATGTTAACCAAAGCTTTATATGATTCAATTATCTAAAATTGATTCATAGTATTATCTTTACCAGCCGCCTTTAACGCTGCTTCTCCAGCAAAATATTCCTTATGATCATCTCCCATATCGGATCCAGACATATTCTGATGTTTTACACATGCAATACCTTCACGTATTTCTTTTCTTTGAACATTAGCGACATATCCTAGCATTCCTTCCGTCCCAAAATACTCTTTAGCTAAATTATCAGTAGATAGTGCTGCTGTATGGTAAGTTGGTAATGTTATAAGATGATGAAATATTCCAGCTTCTTTTGATGCATCAGCTTGAAATGTTCTAATTTTATCGTCTGCAAGTTTTCCTAATTCTGAATCATCATATTTTTCATTCATAAGATCATCTCTATCATAAGCAGAAACGTCATCACCTGCTTCTGACATAGAATCAAAAACCTGTTGTCTAAAGTTAAGAGTCCAATTAAATGAAGGGCTATTGTTATATACAAGCTTTGCATTTGGAATAACTTTTTTAATTTCATTCATCATTGAAGCTATTTGACCAATATGTGGCTTTTCAGTTTCTATCCATATCAGATCTGCACCATTTTGTAGACTGGTAATTGAATCTAATATACATCTAGCTTCTCCTGTATCTTTTCTAAACTGATAAAGATTTGATGGTAATCTTTTTGGACGTACAATTTTTCCATTTTGACTAATCATCACATCACCATGTTTCATATTTTTATCATTTATTTCTTCAACATCTAAGAAAGAATTATATTGATCACCTAAATCTCCTTCTTCATTAGTTATAGCAATTTGTTTGGTTAACCCTGCGCCTAATGAATCTGTTCTTGCAACAATTATTCCATCATCAACACCCAATTCTAAGAATGCATACCTTACGGCATTTATTTTTGCTAGAAAATCTGAATGAGGAACAGTAACTTTTCCATCTTGGTGTCCGCATTGTTTTTCGTCAGATACCTGGTTTTCTATTTGAATAGCACAAGCTCCAGCTTCAATCATTTGTTTAGCCATTAAATACGTTGCTTCCTCATTACCAAATCCTGCATCTATGTCTGCAATTATAGGAACGATATGAGTTTCAAAGTTATCAATTTTATTTTGTACTGCAGCTTTATCATTATCATTTGCTTTATCCAGTTCTCTAAATAACCCACCAAGTTCTCTTGCGTCCGCTTGTTTTAAAAATGTATAAAGTTCATTAATTAAACTAGCTACAGAAGTTTTTTCATGCATTGATTGATCAGGCAGAGGACCGAATTGAGATCTTAGTGCTGCTATCATCCAACCTGATAAATAAAGATATTTCTTACTATTGGTACCAAAATGTTTTTTTATAGAAATTAACTTCTGTTGACCAATGAATCCGTGCCAACATCCTAAAGATTGTGTATATGCTTCAGAATTTGAATCATACTCATCCATATCCTTACGCATTATAGATGCAGTATATTTAGCTATATCAATACCAGTCTTAAATTGATTTTGTAATCTCATTCTTGCGACATATTCTGGATTAATAGAATCCCAGTTTGTATTGCTCATTTCGTTTATTGAAGAAGCATCTTCAATTGCTTTATTAAATTTAGACATAAATTTCCCCGTATTTGTAGTGAAGTAAATAATAATTTATTAATTAAGTCAACATACTATAAAAGCCCTATTTTATAGGTTTAATTATGTAGTTATACTACATATACCTTAATCTATAAGAGATTTTGCTAGTCCGATATATTTAGCTGGAGTTAAATCAATTAATTTCTTTTTAGATTCATTAGATATCTTAAGATTATTAACAAAATCTATATAAGTCTTTTTATTTAATTTTTGACCTCTAGATAAATCTTTTAATTGTTCATATGCATCATCTATTCCTTCATAACGCATAACAGTTTGAACTGCTTCAGTTAATACTTCCCAATTATTATTTAATTCTTGATTAATAAGTTCCTTATTTGGAGTCACTTTAGAAAGCCCTTTGGTTAGTGAAGATAGAGCTAGTTTTGAATATCCAAATGACAAACCTAA
>MDSZ01248119.1_pt1 | contig 15286 bp, 16 predicted proteins | sample 811201 | NCBI WGS metagenome assembly MDSZ01 (sample SAMN05326647, study PRJNA326480) | marine metagenome | isolation source: seawater | place: Indian Ocean: North | collected 2010
AGACAAAGGTCCTCGAAATATTAACGAAGAGCTAGTAAATAAAATAAAATCTTTAAGCTAAAGTTATCTCTATTGGTGTGTGGTCAGATGGTTTTTCACGACCTCTGGGATCTTTATTAATATTTATATTTTTAACTTGATCAATTAAAGAATTTGAAACTAAGAAGTGATCTATTCTCATACCATTATTTTTTTGCCAGGCGCCTCTCATGTAATCCCAAAAAGTATATCCTTCTTTAGTTTCATTAAAATGCCTGTAAACATCATTAAACCCTAGATTAATCATCTCTCTTAATTTTTTTCTTATTTCTAATCTAAATAATGCATCATCTTCAAAGCTTTTAGGATTATAAACATCTTCTGCTGCAGGAATAATATTAAAATCACCTGCAAGAATAATATTAGAGTTTTTTTTATTTAATGCTTTTAACTGTTTGATCAAATCATCAAGCCACTTTTTTTTATAATTATATTTTTCAGTATCAACTGGATTACCATTAGGTGTATAAATATTTACTAATTGAATGGTTTTTTTCTTATATTCAAGCTCAGCTGAAATTATTCTTGATTGTTTTAATTTGTCTTTAATTAAATCTGTTTTAATATTTTTTAATTTTCCTTTAGATACAATTGCTACGCCATTATAACTTTTTTGGCCGAATACATGACTCTCGTAATCCATGGATGAAAAATCATCGTAGGGAAAATTTATATCTTCGGTTTTGATTTCCTGCATCATTAAAATATCAGGTTTATATTTAAGAAGATAACTTTTTATATTTTCAATACGAGCTCGCACAGAATTCACATTCCATGATGAGATTAACATTTAAAGAGAGAATGATACGCCACAACCACAAGATGATTTTGTTTGTGGATTTGTTATTTTAAATTGTTCACCAATTAATTCAGAAACATAGTCAACCTCTGATCCCTTCAATAGATCAGCTGAAGCTTTATCGATTAGTATATTTTTAAAATTTAGATCATCTTTTGCCTTAGATTTGTCAAAAGTAAATTCATATTGAAAACCAGAACAACCACCTCCTTTAATAGCGATTCTAAAAAAAGATCCCTTATCCTTTTTAGACAACAAGGTATTGATCTGTTTTAAAGCTTTATCAGTAAATTTAATTTCTTTTATCATTATTGATCACTGGTATTACTAATATAATACTTATAATTTTATTTTAAAGGATGAAAATACACTCAAAGATAGGACTATTTAAAAGTAAAGGAAGAATTTTTAAAGAATCTTTATCAAAATACAGATCACCATTTCAAAGAGATAGAGATCGTATAATTCATAGCGCTTCATTTAGAAGGTTAAAACACAAAACCCAAGTATTTGTTAATACAGAAGGAGATCACAATAGAACTAGAATTACTCATTCATTAGAAGTTTCTCAAATTGCAAGATCTATATCGAGATATCTTAATTTAAATGAAGATTTGACTGAAGCGTTAAGTCTTGCTCACGATCTAGGACACACACCTTTTGGACATGCTGGTGAAGAGTCTTTGAATGAATGTATGGAGGCTTATGGCGGTTTTGATCATAATTTACAAACATTAAGAATAATAATGTTTTTAGAAAATAAATATATCAGATTTACAGGTTTAAATTTATCAATTGAAACTTTAGAAGGTTTAATAAAACACAATGGTCCGGTTAACGATCTTAAATTAATAAATAATTTAATCGGAATTAGAAATTTTAAAAATAAGATTGAATTTAATACTTATCCTTCATTAGAGGCACAAATTTCAGCAATATCAGATGATATAGCATACAATAATCATGATATTCAAGATGGAATCAATGCAAATTTATTTAAATTAGAAGAGTTGATTGAAATTAATTTTTTTAAAGATATTCACAAGAAATATAAAAAAAAAATTAATAAAAAAAATTATAAAATTGTCACGTATCAGATTATAAGAGACTCAATCGACTTAATGATCAAAGATTTAATAGACAATACAAAAAAAAATTTAAGTTTAAATAAGATTAAATCTTATAAAGATATAAGTAAAACACGTTTCTTAATAGTTAATTTTTCTAATAAAATCAAAAATTCAGAATACGAAATAAGAGATTTTTTAAGAACAAAAATGTATAATAATCATAATGTTTTAATAAAAAATAATAAAGGTAAAAAAATCATTAAAAAGTTATTTGATAAGATTAAACAAAACCCAAAAAAATTTATATCTAATGAACAGCTTACACAAAATAAATATAGAGCTATTTCAGATTTTATATCTGGTATGACAGATCGATATGCTATTAATCTTTACAATAATATAAAATGAATATATTTGAACTATACACAATTAAGATTAAGCAAATTTTATCTGACTTATCTAAAAAAGGTGAATTAATTTTACCTGAAAAACTTGATGGTATAAATACTGAAATTCCACCATCACAATTTAATTTTGATATTTCAACTAATGCTGCAATGGTGCTATCAAAATTAAATAAAAAATCTCCATTAGATTTAGCTGAAATTTTAGTCAAGATTATTAAAAAAAACGATGAACTAGTTGAGAATGCGTCAATAATTAAGCCAGGTTTTATTAATATAAAATTTAAATCAATTTTTTGGACGAATTTTATTAAAGAAATAATTAAAAACTCTCAAACTTTTGGTGTCAATTTGAATGAAAAAAAAAATAATTACTTAATTGAATTTGTTTCAGCTAACCCTACAGGTCCTTTACATGTAGGGCATTGTAGAGGGGCTATATTGGGCGATGTATTAGCTAATGTTTTACAATTTAATAAGCATAAGGTAACAAAAGAATACTATGTAAATGATTACGGAAATCAGATCATAAACTTTACAAAATCAGTTTACTTTAGAATAAGAGAAATTATTTTTAAAGAACAATTTCCAACAGATAATCCAGATCTATATCCTGGAGATTATATTATCGATTTTGCAAAAAATATAATTAACTCAAATAAAGGTAAAGATTTCAAAAATTTTCAAGATATATCTGATGAATTAACAACATTGTCTATTGATCAAGCCTTAATATTAATTAAAAAAAACCTTAAAAGTCTGGGCATTAAACATGATAATTTTATAAGTGAAAAGAAATTAGTCTTAAATGAAGAAGTAGAAAAAGTTGTTGATTATCTTCAGAAAAATAACTTTGTTTATAAAGGCAAAATAAAAGCACCTGCTGGAGAAAATAATGATAATTGGATTGAGAGAGAGCAGTTACTTTTTAAATCGACTGATTTTGGTGATGATAAAGATAGAGCGCTTCAAAAAACAGATGGAAGCTGGACTTATTTTGCTAGCGATGTTGCTTATCATAAAAACAAATTAGATAGAAAATTTGATTATTTAATTGATATATTAGGAGCAGACCATGCTGGATATATAAAAAGAATTTCATCATCAGTTGATGCACTATCTAAATCAAAAGGAAAACTTATTTGTAAAGTTAGCCAATTAGTTAAACTTATAAAAGATAACAAGCCATTTAAGATGTCGAAACGTAAGGGTGATTATATAACTGTAGACGATTTAATTACTGAAGTAGGTAAGGATGCTACTAGATTTATTATGTTAAACAGAAATAGTGATGTTGAATTAGATTTTGATTTTACAAAGGTTAAGGAAAAATCAAAAGATAATCCTCTTTATTATGTACAATATTGTTACGCTAGAATTTCATCAATTTTTAGACATCTTAAGTTAGATATTAATAAAGATTTAAATATTACAAATTATAATTTTAATTACTCAGAGGATGAAATTAAAATTTTGAAAAAAATTTCGGAATGGCCTAGATGCATAGAAATTTCTAGTTTAAAACTTGAACCACATAGAATAGCAATTTTTTTATATGAATTAGCCTCCGAATTTCATTCTTATTGGAACCTAGGAAAAGATGATAAAAGTAAAAGGTTTATAAATACTGATAATAAAATTTCTGATGATAAATTAGTTTTTTTAAAAGCTATATCTAATGTAATAAAATCTGGAATGACTATAGTTGGTGTCGATACGCCTCAAAAAATGTAATGATTAAAGAATTAAAATACTTATTTTTTATAGTAACAATTTTTGTATTTATTTTTCTAACATTAAAATATTATTTTTCTGATGATAATAAAAAAAATTCTTACAGATCATTGAATCAAAATTCTAATAAAGTAATAGATTATTCAAAAAAACTAATTTTGTTAAAAAATGATACAAATAATATTGTTGAATATGTTGAAAAAACTATTGATAAAAATAAAAAGAATTATAATTTTTGGAAATTAATTTACAACAATGAATAAAAGAAGATCTTTTATTACAGGCATTAAATCTACAACCTTATCAGTTAAAGAAAAAAAATTTTTAAAAAAATACAAGCCGTGGGGTGTTATATTATTTTCAAGAAATATAAGATCAATTAAGCAATCAAAAGATTTAACTTACGAAATAAGAAAAATTTTTAAAGATAATAACTATCCCATTATGATAGATCAAGAAGGGGGGAGGGTTAATAGATTAAGAACTTTTTTTAATTGTGATCCATTTACAAGTGAATTTTTTGGAAAGCTTTTTAAGAAAAATTTAAAAAAATTTAATACATATTATAATGTGTTTATCAATCAAACATCCTATATACTTAAGTTAATTGGTATTAATATTAATACAGTTCCGGTTTTAGATATAAGAGTTAAGGGGGCTAGTAATATTATTGGTGATCGTGCATTCTCTGAAAATCCAAAAATAATCTCAAAAATTGGTGATATTTGTATAAAAAAATACCATGAAAATAATATTGGAACTGTCATTAAGCATATTCCAGGCCATGGTCTTGCTAAAGTTGACAGCCATAAACTAACACCATTAGTTAAAACTAAATTTAGTCAATTAAAAAAAAAAGATTTTTCAACTTTTAAAAACAAAAAAAGTCTTTTAGCCATGACAGCTCATATAATCTTTAAAGATATAGATCCAATAAATACAGTTACCCATTCAAAAAAAATTATTAAATTAATTAGAAATGATATTAAATTTAAAAATTTATTAATTACAGATGATATCTCAATGAAAGGATTGAAGTATTCTGTTAAACAAAATACTCTTAAAGCATTTAATGCCGGTTGTAATTTAGTCCTTCATTGTAACGGTAATTATAAGGAAATGTGCATAGTAGCGAAAAATTCTCCTTATCTTACAAAGTTTATCATTAAAAAAACATCACAATTATATAGTTTTTTAAGATAAGATTACATATGCTAAATATTGATTCTACAAACTTTAATGTTGATTTAAATAATTACCAAGGTCCATTAGATGTTCTTTTGGATTTAGCAAAATCACAAAAAGTAGATCTTGAAAATATATCAATTACAAAATTAGCAGATCAATTCCATGATTATATTTTAAATGAAAAAGATCTCAATTTAGAGGTGGCATCAGAATACCTATTGATGGCAACTTGGCTTACATATTTAAAGTCAAAACTTTTATTGCCAACAAATCCAGAAGAAGAGTTTAAAGTTTTAGAAGTTGCTGAAAAATTAAAGTTACAATTAAAAAAATTAGAATTAATTCGTTTATTATCAGATCAAATGCTTAAAAGAAAAAGATTAGGTAGAGATATTTTTATGAGAGGTATTAAAGGTAATATTAGATCCATTTATAATGCTGAATATAAACTAACGCTTTATGATTTGCTTAAATCTTATTCATCTATAGTTATGAAAAAAGATTTTCATCGTATCAATATTCCTAAATTGCCTGTTTTTACAACAGAAGATGGCATAAAAAGAATAAAGGAATTTTTTGGTAAACTTACTGATTGGAAAAATATTGATGAACTAATACCTAAAAATTTTAAAAAGAATATTCAAAATAAGAAAAGTGGTAAAGCAGGAATTTTTGCAGGTTCACTTGAATTGGCAAAAGAAGGAAATCTTTCTATAAAACAAAATAAACTTTTTGATGAACTTTATATTAAAGAAAATAAATGAATAAGATAAAAAAAAAAAATAATAAAGATAATATACTTAATTTTCCTTCCAAATTAAGTCCAGGCGAAAGAGAGGTTGAAGCAATAATTTTTGCAGCCGCAGAGCCTTTAGATGTAGAAACAATTGAATCAAAAGTTTCAAAAAAAATTAATGTATTAAAAATTTTAGAAAAACTTCAGAATGAATACTCATCAAGAGGCATTAATTTAGTTTGTATATCAAAAAAATGGTCATTTAGAACATCAGAAAATTTGTCAAATTTGATGTCACAAGAAAAGACAGTTGAAAAAAAATTATCCAAAGCTGCCATTGAAACTTTGGCTATAATTGTTTACCACCAGCCGGTTACTAGAGCTGAAATTGAAGAAATACGTGGGGTAGCTTTTGGAACGAATACTTTGGAAATATTAATGGAATTAGATTGGGTTAAACCTCAAGGTAGAAAGGATGTTCCTGGTAAACCAATACAATACGTCACAACTGAGAATTTCCTAAGTCATTTTAGCCTTCAAAAATTATCTGATTTACCAACAGTTGATGAATTGAGCTCAGCTGGTTTAATTGATAGTTCAAATATTGATGACTCTATATTTGGAACTGGTAAATTTTATAAAGAAAAACAGGAAGAAAAAAAAGAAAACATTTATGAAAATATTGATGAAATGTTAAGTAGCACCTTAAACAAAGATGAGGAAAATTAAAAAGTTTCTTTAAAATTCAATTTAAAAGTTGTATAAAAAGATATGAGTATAGGAATTTGGCAAATAGCTATTGTTGTAATATTAGTTGTCTTATTATTTGGAAGAGGTAAAATTTCAAGTTTGATGGGCGATGTAGCTAAAGGTATCAAAAGTTTTAAAAAGGGTATGGCATCTGATGTTACGGATGAGAGTGAGCCAAAGAATATTTCTGAAAATAATCAAGACACTAAAGACAAAGAGTAAATCAAATGCCCACTATTGGCTGGTTTGAGATCTTAATTGTAGTAGCCATTTCTGTTATTGTTATAGGACCAAAAGATTTTCCATTTATGTTAAAAAAAATTGGAACATGGATTGGTACTACCAAAAGATATATAAGCAACATTCAAGCTGAAGTAGCTGATATTGAACTGGAAGAAAAAGAAACTAAAAATCAAAAAGAAAAAGAAGATGAGCAAATCTGATACTGAAGGTAGCTTTGTAAGTCATCTAACTGAGTTAAGAAAAAGATTAATTCATTCTTTTATTTTTTTATTTATATTTTTTATTGTTTGTTATATTTTTGCAGAACATTTATATGCATTTTTAGTTGAACCTTTTGCAAGTGCAGTTAAAGAAAATGGTCTTGAAAGAAGATTAATATTCACTGCTTTACAAGAAACTTTTTTAACCTACATTAAAGTTTCATTCTTTACAGCTTTTTTTATAACATGCCCTTATATATTAATTCAAATATGGAAATTTATTGCACCAGGACTTTACAAACATGAAAAGATAGCAATTATACCTTATTTAGTTTTAACACCAATTTTGTTTTTTTTGGGAGGTGTTCTTGTTTATTATTTAATAATGCCTTTAGCTATAAATTTTTTCCTTTCTTTTGAAAGCTCTGGATTATCAACAGGACTTCCTATTCAATTAGAGGCTAAAGTTAATGAATATCTTTCTTTAGTAATGAAATTAATATTTGCATTCGGTATTAGTTTTCAATTACCAGTAGTTCTTAGTTTATTAGCCAGAATAGGATTGATAGATGCAAAATTTTTAAAGGAAAGAAGAAAGTATGTAGTTGTAATAATTTTTGCAACAGCTGCAATTTTAACACCCCCAGATCCAATTACACAAATTGGTTTAGCAATACCATTACTAATTTTATATGAATTATCTATTTTTTCTGTAAATATTATAGAAAAGAAAAATAATAAAAATGCATAATATAAAAGATATTAGAAAAGATATTGAAAGTTTTAAAGAAACATTAAAAAAAAGATTCTTGAATATTGACGTAGATAAAATTCTTAATTTAGACGAAGAAAATAGAAAATATATTCAACAAAAAGAAACACTTGAAAAAGAAAAAAAAGATATATCTAAATCTAAAGATAAAACTCTTTTTGAAAAATCAAAAAAAATTACAAATGAAATAGAGAAAATTGGAAAATTACAAAATGTAGTAAAAAAAGAACTTGATGATATTTTGTCTTCTATTCCAAATACTCCATACCATGATGTACCTGAAGGAAAAGATGAAAATTCTAATATTGAAATTTTAAAATCAGGTAAAATCCAAAATTTTACTTTTTCACCTAAATCACATTTTGAATTAGGGGAAAATTTAAATATGTTAGATTTTGATTTAGCTACTAAAACTACTGGCTCAAGATTTGTTTTTGTAAAAGATAAATTAGCTTTACTTGAGAGAGCTCTTTCTAATTTTATGCTTGATGTTCACGTTAATCAAAATGGTTATAAAGAAATATCACCTCCTTTAATAGCAAATGAAAGTACAATGTTTGGTACAGGACAACTTCCTAAGTTTGATGACGATCAATTTGAACTTAAACTAGATGATTCAAGTGATAGAAAATTTTTAATACCAACAGCTGAGGTAATATTAACTAACATTGTTAAAAATAAGATTTTAGAAAAGAAAGAATTACCAATTCGACTAGTTGCTTCTACACCTTGCTTTAGAAAAGAAGCTGGAAGTTACGGAAAAGACACCAAGGGAATGATTAGACAACACCAATTTCATAAAGTTGAATTAGTTAGTATAGTTGAAATAAATCAATGTATGTCAGAATTAGAACGCATGACAGATTGTGCAACAAAAATTTTAGATTTACTAGAATTACCTTATAGGAAAATAGTTTTATGTTCAGGTGATATGGGTTTTAGTGCAGAAAAAACTTATGATATTGAAGTTTGGTTACCATCTGAAAAAAAATATAGAGAAATTTCAAGTTGTTCTTCTTGTAATTCTTTTCAAGCACGACGAATGAAAGCCAGATATAAAAATGAAAAAAAAGAAACTCTTTTTGTTGGAACATTGAATGGAAGTGGTTTGGCTATTGGAAGAACTCTTATTGCTGTGCTAGAAAATTATCAACAAAAAGATGGCTCTATTATTGTTCCAAAAATTTTAAGACCTTACATGAATAATATGGAAAAAATTAGCTCGATTTAAAGTTGTTTTCATAAAAGAGATAGTATAAATATTCCCCTATAAAAAAGGAGAAACATGCAAAACTCAGGAATAGGTCAATTTATACCTTTAATTTTAATATTTGTTATTTTTTATTTTTTCTTAATAAGACCTCAACAAAAAAAAGTTAAAGAACATAAAACTATGGTTGAAAATTTAAAAAGAGGTGATGATGTTATTACCTCTGGAGGAATTACAGGTAGAATTGAAAGAATTATTGATAATGAAAAAGTAGAAATTTTAATTGCCGAAAATGTTAAAGTTGAGGTTATTAAAGCAACTGGAATTCAATCACTACTTAACAAACCTGAAATTAAAAAATAACATTAAATTCAAGTGTTATATTTTTCAAAAATAAGAATTTTTTTAGTTTCTATCGCAACAATTTTTTTTGTATTTATCGCAAGTTCAAATTTTTTTGAATCAAATAATAGCTTTATGTCCAAAAAAATTAATCTTGGGCTAGATCTTCAAGGAGGATCATATTTATTACTTGAAATTGATAACACACCAGTACAGTTACAAAAATTACAAAATACTATTTCAAATATTAGAAGTTTTTTTAAAAAAGAAAAAATTAGATTTTCCGACCTAAGAATACAAAAAGAACAAATAAAATTTGTAGTACCACAAAAGAATATTGATGATGTTAAAAAATTATTATTAGATAAAGAAAGTGAAATTAATCCTTATTATGATCAGTATAAATCTCATCAGTTTGATCTTACAATTCAAGATAATGAGTTTATCTTAACACTTTCTAAATATGGCATTATAGAAATTAAAGTATCTTCTCAAGATCAAGCTATTGAAATAGTCAGAAGAAGAGTTGATGAAATTGGTACAAATGAACCAAATATCTTAAAAAGAGGAAATGATAGAATACTTGTTGAACTTCCAGGTTTAGATGACCCCCAAAGAATTAAATCTCTTTTAGGAAAAACTGCCAATCTTACATTTAGATTTGTTACACAAAATGAAAACGAAACTTTTGGAATTGAGACACTTAAATTTGAAGATAGTGATCGTGAAGCGATGGTTAGTAAAAGAATAATTTTAAGTGGTGAAAATTTATTAGACGCACAACCTCAAATGAATAATCAAACAAACGAGACAGTAGTTTCGTTCACCCTTGATAGAGTTGGAGCCAAAAGATTTGGAAAAGCTACTAGTACAGGTATTGGTAAACAATTAGCTATAGTTTTAGATGGAAAAATTGTTAGTGCTCCAGTAATAAGAGAGACAATAGCAAGTGGGAGTGGTCAGATTAGTGGTAACTTTACATTTCAGACAGCCACTGATTTAGCATTATTATTAAGATCAGGAGCTTTACCAGCACCTTTAAATATCATTGAGGAAAGAACTGTAGGCCCAGACCTTGGACAAGACTCAATTAGAGCTGGCTTCATAGCTTTAGTAATAGGTTTTTTTCTTGTCATTATTTTTATGTTTGTAAAATATAAAATTTTTGGCTTAATATCTAATATAACATTACTTGCAAATTTATTTTTTTTAATTGGCATTTTAACATTATTCGAAGCTACATTAACTCTTCCTGGTATTGCTGGTATTATTTTAACAGTAGGTATGGCAGTAGATGCTAACGTATTAATTTTTGAGAGAATTAAAGAAGAATATAAAAATGAAAAAAATAATATTATAGCGTTTGATTCAGGTTATGTTAAATCCAAAACTGCAATATTAGATGCAAACATTACTACGCTTATTGCAGCTACAATTTTGTTTTTTATGGGCTCAGGACCAATAAAAGGTTTTTCAGTGACTTTAGCCATTGGAATTTTGACTACGTTATTTTCAGTTTATTTTATAGCAAGAATGTTCACGTCAATTTATGTATTTAGAAATAAGGACAAGAAAGATCTAATATAAATGATAAATTTCAATAAATTTTTTAGATTATTCAATATTATATCAGTAGTTTTAATTATTTGTTCTATTTTACTATTGATCTTTAAAGGCTTAAATTTTGGTATAGATTTTAAAGGTGGAACTTTAATTGAACTAAGAACTAATGATAAAAATATAAATGTATCATCATTAAGAGATACATTAAATAGCATGAATCTTGGCGATATAAATGTTAAGAAATTTGGTAATGAAAGTGATTTTTTAATCAAGATAGAGAATACCGATAAAGATACAATTAAACTTTTCAAAGAAAATCTAACAGAATTAAGTGGTAGTTCTTTTAATTTTAGAAGAGTAGAAAATGTTGGACCTAAAGTTAGCACAGAATTATTAAGATCTGGAATTATAGCTATTGGATTATCTCTTGCTGCTATGCTTTTTTATATTTGGATAAGGTTTGAATGGCAATTTAGTTTAGGAGCAATTTTAGCATTATTTCATGATGTATTAGTTACACTGGGTTTATTTTCATTATTTAGCTTAGAAATAAATCTATCAATAGTAGCGGCCGTCTTAACCATCGTCGGATATTCTATGAATGATACCGTGGTAATTTACGATAGAGTCAGAGAAAATTTAAAAAAATTTTCAGATATTAAGATATTCGAACTAACAAATATTTCTATTAACGAGACACTATCAAGAACAATAATCACATCTGCAACTACATTACTTGCGTTAATTTCTATTTATTTATTTGGTGGTGAAATATTAAAAGGATTTTCTCTAGCAATGATCATGGGTGTAACATTTGGAACATATTCATCTATATATATTGCCAATCCAATACTTGTTAAATTGAGAGTATCTCAAAAAACAATTTTAAAAGAGGATAAAGAATAAATTAATACAAGTTTTGAGCTATTACCATTGAAAGTAACATCGGAAGTGACAAAAGTGTATTTGTTCGAGAAAATAACATTGCAGTCCTAGCTGACTTTGCTTTTACATCAGGTTCACAATCTACTATACCAAGAGCTCTTTTTTGATTTGGCCATATTACAAACCAAACGTTAAAGGCCATATACAAACCTAACCACATTCCGATTCCTATAGCTGTATATTTTCCTCCGCCTGAACCAATACCTAAAGTCATAGCTTCGTGAGCATAACCGTTTAAAAGAGCTAAAACCAAACCTGAAATAACCGTTAAAAAAGCAGCCCAACGGAAATAAAACAAAGCTGCTGGAGCAATAACTTTACCAATAGCAGGTTTTTGTTCATCAGGAATTTTTGGCATATTTGGTATTTGAACAAAATTAAAATACCAAAGTAACCCGATCCACATTATTGCTACTACAACATGTATAAATCTTGTAAGCCAACTCCAAAATAGTATGTCAAAATCAAACCCACCGTTACCAAAAAATAAACCTAAAAAAAGGATTATAGCTAATCCTAAAGATGCATGAATTGTTTTAGGTAATGATGATAATAAATTTCCCATGTATTAAATAACTATACACTAAATAGATATATCTTAAAATTATTTTTTGATTTAATTTAGTATTGTTTTCAGAAATTGTCCTGTATAGCTATTTTTTACTTTCATAATTTCCTCTGGTTTACCTTCAGCTATAATATTTCCACCTTTAATTCCCCCATCTGGCCCCATATCAACAATATAATCGGCTGTTTTTATAACATCTAAGTTGTGCTCAATAACAACAACCGTGTTACCTAATGCGACAAATGTGTGCAATATTTCTAACAATTTTTTTATATCGTGTTGGTGCAATCCAGTTGTTGGTTCGTCAAGTATATACATAGTTCTGCCAGTCGATCTTTTTGATAATTCTTTTGCTAACTTTATTCGCTGAGCTTCTCCACCAGAAAGGGTAGTGGCTTGTTGTCCAATTTTAATATAACCAAGACCTACTTTTTTTAATGTTAATAATTTAGATTTAATATTTGAAATATTTTCAAAATATTCACAACCCTCATCAACTGACATGTCTAAAATATCAGCTATACTTTTACCTTTGAATTTAATTTCAAGAGTTTCTTTATTGTATCTTGTTCCCTTGCATTCATCACATTGAATATACACATCTGGTAAAAAATGCATTTCATAAGTGATTACACCGTCACCTTCACAAGCTTCACATCTTCCACCTCTTACATTAAATGAAAATCTGCCAGGTTTATAACCTCTTGATTTAGACTCTGGTAATGCTGTAAACCAATCTCTTATTGGACCGAATGCACCTGTATATGTAGCTGGGTTCGACCTAGGTGTTCTTCCAATAGGTGATTGGTCTATATTGATAACTTTGTCAATTAATTCTACACCCTTGTAGTTTTTAAAAGATTTAGGAACTTTTCTAGCTTTATTGTTTAACGATAAATTTAGTGCATGATACAAAGTTTGTAAGATCAAAGTTGATTTTCCACTTCCAGAAACTCCTGTAACACAAGTAAAACTTCCAGTTGGAACCTTAAGGTTAACATTATTTAAATTATTTCCACTTGCTCCATTGATTTCAACAAATCTTCCGTTTTTAGCAAGTCTTCTATTTTTTGGAATTATAATTTTTTTCTTTCTAGATAAATATTGACCAGTGATACTATTTTTATCATTTGATATTTCTTTAAATGTACCTTGTGAAATTACACGACCACCATTAGAGCCAGCCTCAGGTCCAAGATCAATAATATGATCTGCATTTTCCATAGTTTCGGTGTCATGCTCAACAACTATAACTGTGTTTCCTAAATCTCGAAGTCTCTTTAATGCATTTATAAGTTTTAAATTATCTTTTTGATGTAATCCGATAGAAGGTTCATCTAATACATACAATACACCTGTTAAACCAGAACCAATCTGAGATGCAAGCCTAATTCTTTGAGCTTCACCACCAGATAATGTTCCTGATGATCTTGATAATGTTAAATAATCTAGACCTACATTTAAAAGAAAATTTAACCTTTCATTTATTTCTTTTAAAATATGTTCAGCAATTTTCAATTGTCTTTTATCAAGTTTTTGTTCTAAATTTTTAAACCAGCTAGATGCATCTAAAATTGATTTTTGTGCTACTTCACTTATATTTAAATCATCAATTTTCACACATAAAGCTTCTTCTTTTAACCTATTACCATTACAGCTCTCACAGGCTGAATCCGACTGATATTCAGCAATAGCTTCTCTTTTCCACTCACTATCTGACTCTAAAAATCTTCTTTCAAGATTATTAATCACCCCTTCAAAAGTTTTTTTATGAGAATATTTTTCATATCCATCATCGTAGTTAAATTTGATTTCCTCTTCATCAGAACCAAATAAAATTACATCTTTAATTTTTTTTGGAAGTTTCTTCCATTTTTCATCTAAAGAAAATTTGTAATGTTTTGCAATTGAGGCAAGTGTTTGAGCATAATAAAGTGTTGTTGTTTTTGCCCATGGTTCAATAGCACCATCAGCAATACTTTTTTTTTCGTCTGGTATAACTAAATTAGGATCAACATTAAGTTTTATACCGATACCTTCACACTCAGCACATGCACCATATGGACTATTAAAAGAAAAAAGTCTTGGCTCAATTTCTTCGATAGTAAAACCACTTTCAGGACATGCAAATTTTGTAGAATAAATTAATTTTTCAGTTTTTCTAAATTTTTGAGGCAAAGTCTCATTTTCATATTCTACTGATATTAAACCACTAGACAAATTAACAGCAGTCTCAATACTTTCAGCTAATCTATTACCAAGCTTTGAATTTAAAATAATTCTATCAACTAAAATTGAAATATCATGTTTAATTTTTTTATCTAATTCAGGAACTTTATCAATATCATATATAATTCCATCAATCTTTATCTTCCTGAAGCCTCTTTTTTTATAATTTAAAATATCTTTTTTATATTCACCCTTACGCCCCCTTACAACTGGCGAGTAAATATAAATAGTACATTTTTTTGGTAATTTTTTTATCAAATCTGCAATTTGTGAGATTGTTTGTGAAGTTATTGGTTTACCTGTAAAAGGAGAAAAAGGTATTCCAACTCTAGCATATAGAACTCTCATATAATCATAAATTTCTGTTACAGTTGCAACTGTTGATCTAGGGTTTTTCGATGTATTTTTTTGTTCAATAGCAATTGCAGGACTTAAACCCTCAATTAAATCTACATTAGGTTTTTTCATTTTATCTAAAAATTGACGCGCATAGG
>MDSZ01067899.1_pt1 | contig 15282 bp, 19 predicted proteins | sample 811201 | NCBI WGS metagenome assembly MDSZ01 (sample SAMN05326647, study PRJNA326480) | marine metagenome | isolation source: seawater | place: Indian Ocean: North | collected 2010
CTGACGAGCTTCCTGGTTGAGCATAATTCTTCTCGATTCCTCCAGCCTAATATGTGTCATCAATTCAATGATTCCCATGCCAAAGAATTCCTGGCATATGCGATACAAAGATGCTTGACTTGTGTTGATATATTTGCACATTTCGAGCAACGATAGGGGAGATTCCATAGACTTTTCGCTGTGTGCAAGGTTAATAATTTCTCTCAATTGATCGATGTTCTTTGGCTCATGGTTATTTTGGTCACTCATTGGTTCTTCTAGGCATGCCATTACGAGATCAAAATATTTTTCTGCCTTCTGAATTCCTGAAGATATTTCGTTTTGAGCTAATTTTTTAAGTTGGCCTAGAGCATTGTTATTGCAATAAACTCCCTGACTACTCATGAGTCGCTCAAGTCCATCGTATGCTTTGCAGTCTTTAAGGAATTCAAGGAGTAGTTTTTTGTCAATCATACAACCAGTGCTAGAGCATTCACTGGAATATTTGCCCCAGGCATTTCCTGGTACTGAGTTAATGGTTCCAAATCCGGCTAGACTATTTTTTAACATCTTAAATCCATCACAATATCCAAAGGCATCTTGAATGTATGTTTTTGGGGTAATCCAATTGAAATCGATGGTAACACCGTTGCCCCATCCCTCGTACAACAAGGTTTTGTTAGCAGATATTTCTGCAAGTGAAACTGTATCATCAATTGCTGCTTGCATCGTATAAATACCATTGCCACCGTCGAGCTGCGTTATTTTTGTGAGTTGACCGAGTTCTGCAAGCTTTTCAGAAATCTCTAGTGGATCACGAAATTCAAGAAGTGTTTTCATTTATTATTCTCCTTTCCATGTGCTAAATGAATATATATTCTTGTTTGATCGCTCTATTGTTTGACTGGGTGTTTCTCCATAATATGAAGAGTAGGATTGCTCAAACTTTTTCCAGTTCTTGAAACCATAGTAAAGTGCTGTTCTTTTTTTTGTAAACTCTTTGAGCCCGTTTGAGGAGTGGGGAGTTAAAAATGCCTTGCGTGTCTGCTCTAAACGTATTCGTCTGACAAGCTCAATAACGTCCATATTAAAAACTCTTCGGCATCTGCTATTAAGGGAGTCTCTGTTTGAATGGAGGTATGTAGTAATTTCTTCGAGAGTTATTGGTGGCATTCCTGCCCGATCTTCATGAATTAGTTTGACCATATCTTCTATTAGGTCTGTTGACTCACACCGATGTGCATCAAATGTCGATTCATTGTCCTCGCTCTCAAGAAAAATGATTGCTAGATCGTAAAAAGAATTTGGTTTCTTTGAAGGCTGGCCATTGAAATGCTCATGGAATAATTTTTTGAGTTGAGTGCTTGCATGATTATCCGAGTCAATTCCAATGCATTCCTCAAGCCTTGCATAGGCATTGAATGCATTCAATTTATTAATTCTTTCTTGTAATTTATTCCATCTTAAACTCATGCAGCAAAGCTCTTCGTTTGCTCCCACAATGTCCCAGATATTTCCTCCTGTTTTGTTAATACGATTGAAACCAGCGATGCTATTTCTTGTCATTTGGTGGCCACTTATTATTGTAAGTGCCTCTTTATTGTTTTTGGGAAAACTATCTAGCCAGCAGAATGATACTGATTTTGTGTTGGCTTCTTCCTCGTAGAGCAGAGTTTGGTTGGATTTGAAAATTTCAAGATGGACATCTTGAATAGGCGAGCAAGTTGTCTGTGTCTCTAGAATTCCTGTGCTTAACTGAGTTACATTGCATCCGAAGCTGGAGGTCGAATGATATTCCTCAAAATGTGCTTTGCAAAACTCTTCCATTTCGAGTGTATCGCAAAAAACATAATTTCGTGATCGTTTTCTTCGCAAGATCATTCAGCTTATTTCCGTACTCTATATTTTTTAGGCTCATGGGCAAGACACTTGATGTTTTTCTTGAAGATTAAATTTTCGCTTGCTGTTATCCGCTTCTTGTCTGAGTCGGACACAACCACTCCATTTATGTTAGGACGCGAAAAGTTGGGTTGTGTCGAGCATACTTTTGGTGCTGTGGTTCACTTGTTTGCGTTAGCATTTGCTCCTATGGTCTTATGAATCTCTACTTAGTATGTTGATTGCAACGTTGAAAACTGCTTGTACCGACTCATCTGCTTCTGTTGATTTTGCTTTCTCTATGCTTTCCACTGAGTTATATGCTTCTAATTTCATCAGTGCCATTGCAGTATTCTTGCGTACCTGATTGTTCTCATCAATCAACTTTCTGCGCAGCATATGCTCAACATCTTCGGCATCGCATGATTTTCCGATAAGCGTTACTGCTTCTGCTCTAACATCTGGTGAGATGTCATCTAGCGCTTTGAATACTCTGATTTGTGCTCGAGAATCATCATTCTTTTGTATTTGATCTCCTAATGCTGAAATTGCAGCGACGCGAATCTCCGCCACGTCTGAATCTGCAGCCTCTAGCAATGCCTCGGGTGCCTTGGCACCGATGAAACTGAGCGCTAGGTTGATCAATCCAACCTGAAAGGGTGTGCAGTCTGGATTTTTCAGGATTCCTAGTAAGGAATCCATGGCATCCGGTCCAATGGTTGCCATCGCTCCAGCAGAAGATCCCAGTACAACTGGATCATCGTCTTCTAAAAAGGCTTCAAGCAGATAAGGTAAAGCGTCTTTGTTTCCGATTAAATTGAGCGTTTTAGCTGATGCTCTTCTGACAATGACATTTTGGTGTTGTCGAAGTGCTTTGCAAAGAATTGGTAGAGCTTCGTCTCCTACAGCGCTAAGACTTTTTGCAAAGGTCAGTCGTAGGGCGCCTCTCGCATCACCAAGACCTGCAACCATTTTCTTGAGAGACTCTGCATCCGAACCTGGTTTATCACCATCGCTTAATTTTAAACTGAGCTCGTTAGCGAGTTGGAGTGCTTCTTCTTCGGTGAGCTGACTGTCGCTGACTGACGAGACATCAGAGAAATCCTGGAGCACTGTGGTCGACGCACAATTTTCACATCAATCTAGACGATTTTGGTTGCTGTACTGTCGATTCCTCCGAAGCTTTTCGCTCGTAAGCTCTTGCATAAAAAAGCTCCCTTTTTGAAAGGGAGCTAGACATCAGACGACTGAGGCTTGTTTTCAGATCATTTTGGGCAGATCAGAAGTGAATTCCGAAAGGACGGAACTCAACGTAGCCAGTCTGTTTCGGGGGCTGGTGTCCAGAATATTGCTGCTGGGGTAGTTTGGCAGCAGGTTTTGCGACCGCCTGGTAAGTGAAGCTGACAGGCCTCGTTGCCTTGGCTGCTGCAGTGGCCAGAGAGTTCATCGTTCTGCTGCGGCTGCCCTGTGCATTATCACTTACGGCAACTTTAGTGCTGGCCAGCTCTCGCATCATGTTGAATGATGACGTCATCATTCCCGCATAAGAATCAGCTGTACGCCAGTAGGGAACAATGTCAGAGCCGAAGACTTCAGCATACTCAGCACAATCTGTCAGGCTGTCAATCAAAGCATCAAAGCCTTCTTCAGCTTGGAGCTTGATGCTTTTCTGAATTTCAGCTTGGTTCAGAGGAGCGCGGCCGAGCAGGTGCTTAAAGTTCAGTTCAATGCCACGCTGTGGAGCAACAGCATGGAAATAGTTCTGCTTGTAGAAGGGGGATTTGGCGAGTCCATTGACGAAGTCACGAACTGTGATTTCGCCATTCATCAGGCGAACTTCCAGTGACGTGCAACGTTCGTTTTCGGTCGGAGGCAGATTCCCGTAAACCTGTCTGTACGCAGCAATGATTGTGCGCTCCAGTGCTGCTGAATCGTTTGGATGGTACTCATCAAAGACTGAGCCAAACGGACATTCGCTGTGCAGTCTTGGCCCAATACCAAGCGCCATCGTTGAGCAGGTGTTGCGCTTAAATTCAGCGATGGATCCCGCAACAGTGCGATGGACCGTGTTTTTGCCAGCTTTGCTGGCCATGGAGTAGGAGGCAGGCTTGGTGCGGTTGGCGGCAGCCATGCCTTCCGGACTTGTTTGCGTGCTAAGCATGATGAGAATTAGGTTTGAGTTTGATGATTTTATGCTCTCTCAAACATGCTGGCCAGATCATAAATTGAATTGGCTCTAGAAAGCGTGTTGGAGAGGAAAGTACAGTGACGCGTCATCAAAAAACAGTTGCTTCATGATTGATACATCACTGATTGCGAGTATTGAGCTCGTCAATAAATGCAGTCATCAACGCATTGAGGCGGTTTATTGATATGGCTCTCAAGATTCAGCCAGTGATGGACCTTTTTGTTATTTGACAGTAAATCAATTGGTTGGTTCTCGAATAATGATGGGTAAAAAAAAGGGGGAGGGCATTTGCCCACCCCCTCCATCAGATCGAGTACATCACTCAGCTTGAACTGAGAATCAGCCCAGGGAGTTGATGACGTAGTCGAGAAGCTGGTTGTAAGCGGTCAGAGCCTGAGCGCTCATGTCGCGAGGAGCACAACCGCGGGAGCGGATGTGTGAGAAGCCAGCAACGTAGGTTCCAGCATCGATGCTGAGTGCCTTGTACACTTCCTTCTGACCATTGATGGCCAGCTCATCGAGGGGGCCGGTGCCGCCGGTGACCAGGCAGTAGTTGATCAGACGCAGGTAGTGAACGAAGTCGCGCTTGCACTTCTCTTTGCCTTCAGTGGCGCACTTACGGGGCTGACGGCCTGTAGCGCCATTGGGGTACTGGCTGTAAACAGCGTCAACAGCTTCCTGAGCAACCTGATCGTAGTTGCCGGCCAGCTTTTCAGCAGCTTCGAGGCGAGCAGCAGCGCGTTGGATGGAGCCCTGTACGGACTCCATGTCGGATGCTGAGGGGAAACGAGAAGCGCTGTCGGCTGCGCCGACGACGGTGGTGATGACGGATTTCATGATTGAAAAGAGGGTTGTTCGAGATGTACAGAAATGAAATCTCTGGGTCAGCTGATAGCGCTGATCACCATGTCGAAGTAGCTGGCAGCTTCACCGGCCAGGTTGGTGCAATCACCAGAAGTCAGAGCCATTTTCTTGGCCTGGCTGTTGGTGTTGGTGATCAGAGCACCTGCAGCAGCCTTCATGATGGCCACGGCGCGGGAAGCGGATCCGGTAGGAACGCCCAGGGCAGCGTAGGTTTCACGCAGACCGTTCAGGCAGCGGTCCTGCAGCACAGAAGCGTCACCAGCCAGCAGGGCGTAGGAGACGTAACGCAGAACGATCTCACCGTCGCGCAGGCAAGCAGCCATCTTGCGGTTGGTGTAGACGCCGCCGTTGGGGGCGGTCAGACCAGTGTTCTCGCAGCAGATGCCGGCGACAGCGTCGGAAACGATGCAGCTGGCGTTGGAGGAAATAGCGTTAACAGCGTCAAGGCGCTTGTTGCCATCAGCGATGAAGGACTTCAGGGAAGCGAGCTCGCCTCCACCGATGAAGGAGCCGCTGGAATCGGCCGAGACAGCAGCCCGGGAAAATGCGTCGAGCATGAGGTTGGGGAATACGTTGTTGGAGGAGATGCATTCCGCATCGAGAAGGACATTAACCCTGCTCAACTGACGGATTTCCATGACGAGCACGTCAGGACACACAAATTGACAAAAGCAAAATCAGCAGCGCTTCAACTTCAGTGGCTGTCGTTGTCAGTGAAGAATTTGCCCTTAATCATGACAACTGTTTAAGCACCTGTGTGCAGGTCCACTTCAGTGGTAGCCATTGAGCGGACATTGAAAGCTCCTTCAGGATTGGTCTCTGATCCGTTAGTCCCAATCTCAGGCACCCCCAGGCAGCTGCAATCCTGGATTTTGAGTACTGCGGAATCGTTTCGGCCAAGGCCAGGCGGATCAGCTCACTGCGTTCGCCAAGTTTTTGCAGGCTGACGACTGCTGTGAGGTAGTAGTGGGTGACGTAGTCACTCCATAACTTTTGTTTGATCTCATCAATCAAAACTATTTTTTCAGGCATGGTCATGGCCATTAAGCTGGCGGCGCCGCCGTATTGACGTGCTTCATCGCGGTGCTGAAGATTGTTTTCTATTTCAGTGGCCTCCACAGCGCAGATCCATTCCTTTCGGAGTTTTAGGCTTTGGGGGTCGTCTTGCAGAAGTTGTGTTATCAGTGCGTTGTACTCATCAGGTACATGGCATTTTTTTTCTGGGTCAACCAGTTGAAAAGCACTCCTTGCTCGTAGAGACATCGATACAGGTGCAGTCACCAGGGCTTCAAGCCTTGTGACATCACCAGCATCACCAAGATCAATTACAGCTGATCGGCGTCTGCCAGCAATGGGATCAATCAGCTGTGGGACGAGAGTGTCTAGCCAGGCGAGCTCGTGATGCACCTTGGCTAGATATGCGCGAGCTGCACCGGAGACCAATGGGTTGGAATCGTCTGCTAGGGGTCGTATTTTTGCTTCTGCGCCGGTCACCTCCAGTCGACAGAAGGCCTGGATCACAGCTCTTTTCTGAATATCTTCTCCTTCGAGTGCCCTCAGCAAAACGTTGTGGTCGGTTTCTGTTAGAGGCTCGCCGATCTTGGTGATGGCATCGACGGCGTTGATCACCGCAGCTTCGTCCGTGCAAGACAGTGCACGGAAAAGAGATGGCAATGCTTTGGGACTTTTTCTTCTGCCAAGTGCTTCGATCGCTTTTCGGCGGGTGATGCGATCGAATAGATGCTCCGGACTTAACTCCGAAGCCTTGATCAGGATTTCAAGTGACTCTTCAGTGTCACTTGCTCCAAGTCTTGTTGCGGCCATGTATTTGTCTACCGGACGATCCAACGTGTCTGGATCGGCAAGAATCACTGCTATGGCTTGCTCCTCGGACAAGCCCTCGACCAGATTATCGAACCTCTCTGCCATGTTCTGAGTGTGAATAAAGAAATTGTTGGATCTTGATCATGAATATCTGATGAATAAAATCATCAGAGTTTTCTGACTGATTTTGCAGGATTTAAGATTGAAACTGGGTGATAATATTCATTGCATCTTACCATCATGCTGTTTTCAAGTGAATATTGGTACACCTGCGACAGCAGGTCGCGAGGCCTTTTACATAAGTTTCACTAAAACCGGCCGAGTTGTAATGATACGTAAGGCGGACCGCTGTTATTATTCCATTGCTTAGTCAAGCGCTAATGCCTGTTTCTCCTGAGCGTGAGCAAGCGCTCTCACAATTTGTCAAATCTGTTCAAGTTCGCGCGGATGTGCAGACTGAGCTGAACAAGATCACAGAATTGGATCAGCTCAAATCGATTGTTCATCAGATTGAGCCAAGTTTGAATGGATCGGCCTTGATCCCCTATGAGCAGGCAACGAGTCCGCCAAAGATCGTTATTGATTCCGGCATCCTTGAGCAAAACATCCCTTGGCGGCTGCTGCGTTGTCCTGGAGGCCCGTTGGTGCTTCAAATGATTTGCGATAAGGTTAATTTTGCCCTATGGATCGAAAGTTGCTGAGCATGGCTTCATCGTTGATTAGTGAATTCATTCAGTCAGTTGTTTACGATCATGCGATTGCCACGGGATTAAAGTCTTGCAAGTCCGACGCTGAGATTATTGATTATGCCTCGTCGCAAGGATTTTTGTTTTCAATGAGCGACTGGGAGCAATATGTTGCGTTGGATGCGGCCTCTCTGACTGATCTTGAATTGGAAAGGATTCGAGCTGTTCCTGTTGAGCACTGGTCATGGGCGTTTCGGAGAACTGCGCCTTGGCGTGCCATGTTGATGGATGGTGCTTGAGCCAAGTGCCAGTGTGGCCGACTAGCATGGACTAGAAGCTTCCCAATCAAGGCCTCACATGACCGATTCGGCCTCTAATGCACAGAAAGATTCCATTCTAGAATCGTTTATTGCACTGGTTCGCCAAGATCCCGAGCTACAGGCTGAAATCAAAGCAGCACTCAATCAGGATCAAGTCATTTCCATCGCTTCCTCTAGAGGCTATGAATTCGACTCTTTAACTATTCTCAGAAAGTGGAGTAAGCATACTAATTTTTCAAAAGACACTTGGATGGGATGGTTTGAAGAATAAATTTTCTTTAATTTAAGAATTTATTTCTGAATATCTTGTAGCTTTACTTCCTTTTTTGGCCCAATACGTGACTAAGTTCTCGCCACCAGGTCGAGGAACACTCGCGGTAGCTTGTAATATCTTAAATGAGCGCCTTGGGCCCATGGGCCAATTGCCAATCGCTTTAACGGTTCTAATCTTGCCGCCGACGGCTTGAATACATAAATCAAATTTGTCTAGCTGAGTCTGATCTACAGTTTCAAAGATAAAATCACTCCCAACACATATCAAATGATGTGATCGTATCCAGGCCTTCATTTGTTTTTCGTAGTCTAGCATTCTTCAGTGCTTTGCTTGAAGCCATTCATTGGTAATTTCATCGGCAAAGCTTGAGGTTCTTTTAAAGCGCAGTAAGCCATGTTCAGATCCCCAGACTTGTTCGTTGGTTTCTGGATCAAATCCACGATCGCGACTAATCCAGTTGGTCTGATTGAACTCAACTTCACTAACCAAATACGTTAATTTTCCGTCCCGCGGAACCAGGCAATTTTTGCCTGGCTCAACATTTCCGATGTAGTGTCCAGGCTCTTTGGTCTGAAATTGCATTGCGCAGCCGCATCGTTTTTCAAATAACTCAACGCGGAGAGCATCCAAGAGTTCAGGATTTCGTCCGGCTCCAGCAATTCTGCGAGAATTGGCAAAGCCATAATTTTCCATTACGAACATATTGTGGACCATGGTTAATCTATGAATCCCTTGTCGATATGGATCCCATGGAGCGTAGTCATAACATTGCTCGGAATAAAAGCCTGGCCCTTGAAAAATATGCCATGGCAATGGTCGGAAATAAATGTTGATTCGTGCAAAATCTTTTGGATTGTTCTGTGACTGATCGAGGTTGTCGTAAGCACCCGCAAGGGTCTTTGCGAATTCGGCGAGGGCTAATTGATTGCTCATATTTTAGTTTCTATGCCGATATTCTTCTGACTTCGGAGGCAAATGATGTTTGGAGGATTCCTGAGCCTGCCGATGTCTTCAGTACGGATGATCTGCAGCGTACATTTTCAGAGGCAAACCAGATTCTTTCTTCTGCGATTGATTGCTCGTAATGGGTTGTGAGTAGAAATGTGCCGTCATCTAGGAATTGATAAGTGGATACGGCCGACTCAGTCTCTGCATATCCTACGCTCCTAATCAATGTTCCTGAGCAATTATCTGTTTTTAATGGGACGATCAGGCATGATCCTGAGGATACCTGCGATGGATCATCGGGCTCCCAATCACTTTCTGCAGACCATTCCATCTTGAAGGGAGAAATAACATTAGAGCTATTTATCTGATCTGTATCTGTGGCTTTAATGAGTTCTAGTATGTCTTGATGATTTGTATTGACTGCTTCTATGTTAATTTCGCTAAGGACATCCTCAAATTGTTGAAAAGCGAGCGAATGTCCAGATCTCATCGAGCGCCATTGCCCCAAGCTTTGAGCAACAAATTGCTCAATTGTCATTCTGTCTAATGGTTGGATCGGTGGAGCGATCATCCAGTGGTGGCAGGTTGTTTTGCATCATATTAACCATGGAGTCGATCATCATCGACATGGCCATTGGTGTGGTAGCTACTGATTGCTGAAAATCAGTATTCTGAGTCGGTTGTTCGCTCGATGTTGGGCGAAGTATTGGCATGAGGAAAACCGTTTTCAGATGTGAAACGAGTGCGTGTGTCTGTGAAGGTCATGTTGGGATGACCTTCGACTAATCATGACTGATCCGCTTGGCTGGATCGCGGAAAAGGTGGAAAGGATTAAGCCTTCGCAATAGAAAGGATCTTTCCCCCTTGGGCGAGAATGGTTCGTATGGTGGATGACATGGAAGTTTGGCTCACCACTGATTTCTGGACGGCGCGTCGGTTGGCGCCAACCTGACGATTGGACGTCCAACTGATTGTCAGGGAACTCGCGTTACCAACACTCCTGCGGTTGAGAATGTTTGGTGAGCTGGCCAAACAGAGGCTCTTCAGCAATTTTGATTCAGGTCGGGCGCTGTCATATCCAGCGTAGCCGGCTTCCAATGCATTAGCTCTGGTGTAGTTCAGGGTGCGGCCACCAACCATGCTTTGTGAGGCGCGATTGTAAGGAACTTGGTCGACACCGAAGGCAGAGAGATACTCTTCGCTGTAGGTGTAGCTGGCAATCTCGGCCTCAAATCCTTCGTCTTGAAGCAGGCGTACGTGAAACATCAGTTCGGCCTGATCATGAGGAGGTCGGCCCAGAAGATGCTTGAAGTTCAGTTCGACAAATTTGTAGGGGCTGTTTGGCTCTAAAAATAGCTTTTTGTAAGTTTCCGATTGGGCGAGTGCTGTGACAAATCCCTGGACAGTGAGATCGCCGTTCATGAACAGTGCCTCCAGGGAGGTGTTCACATCGAGTTCCATCAGATGTCGATTTCCGAAGACCTGACGGTATGTCTGGAGAATGACCTCAGCGGCATGACTGCTATCAACGTTGGCTTGTGAGGCAAGAGTCGTGGGCTCAGTCATGGTGCTGGGGTTGGGTTTGAAATCTGTGGGAGCCGCAAGATTGTCTGGCTCCCAATGCTGGACTTGATCTGCTCTTACATCACCTCGGTGATGGACACGATTTTGCCACCACGTGCATGGATGTACTTCATTTGACTGGACATGTCTTTCCCGGAGACGAGGTAAGTGCTGCCAGCGGTGCGCTGGCGAGAGCGAGCCGTCTGGTTGGCGACGACTATCCGGAATCTCTTCTTCGTTGGATCAGCAGCTCCGGATTGGGTGCCGGTGCGGTTGATCCGTGTTGTTGTGGCGCTCCACCCAGATGGAACCATGCCCGTGGCCACGGAGGTGACCAGGGAGGAGCTGCTTAAAACTGTGTCACTTGCTGCGAAACCTTCTGCAAGGCTCAGATGCCGATTGAAGGCCACCTGGGAGCGGCCGTTCTCGGAGAGAATCCTGGCGTAGGGAACGGTGTCCTCACCAAAGATGCTTTGGTATTCCAGGCTGTCTACGTAGCTGCAGATTTCAGCTTCGTATCCCCCCTCAGCGAGGATTTTGGTGTGCTCGCTGATCTCAGCCTGGGATTGAGGAGCTCTACCCAGGAAATGTTTGAAGTTCAGCTCAATGAAGCGATAAGGAGCGTTGGTTTCGAAGAACCGGCGCTTGTATTCAGCCGAAAGTCCGACCGCTCTTACGAATTCCCTAGTGCTCAGATAGCCGTCGATGAATTTACTTTCTGCGGAAAGCGCCCGTTCGAACTCCATAAGGTGAGGATTCCCCATCACCTGCTTGTAAGCGGAGCGGATTAACGCATTGAGCTGATCAGGGCTGTCTCCGGGGCAACGCTGGAATGTCTCCTGTTCACGCTGGCCAAGACCGAACGTGACGTATGCGTCGCCGCGGATTGGTGCGGTGTCTGTGCCGCTGGTAACACCTGGATCCTTGCTGCTGAAACGTCCCGTTGTGAAGCTTGCGGAGGGACGGACACCAACGGCCTGACTGGGGACACTGATGCGGGGAGCGATACCACTCGCCAAGCTGCGGGTTAGAGCCGGGCTTCCCCCACGGGCACTGTCACTGCCGGCGAAACTCCTTTGGAGAGCAGCCAGCATCGGGAAGGCGGCGGTCGAAAGGTCTGCAGGAGAACTCCAGGATCGGGCATAAGGAACAACATCGCTGCCGAACACTTCAAGGAATTCAGCCGAGTCGACGATGCTGTCGATGAGTGCGTCTTGTCCGTGTTCCGCCTGAAGCGCGATCATTGCCGAAACTTCAGCCTGACTTTCTGGAGCGCGGCCTAGCAAGTGTTTGACGTTCAATTCAACGCCCCGCTGTGGAGCGACGCTGTTGAAGAAACGGCTCTTGTAGAAACTGGACTTGGCCAGGCCGCGGATGAAATCCCGAACAGTCAGACGCCCGTCCCTGAGCTGAGCCTCCAGTTCTGTGCACCGCTCGAAATCCATGACGTGGGCATTGCCAAACACCTGTCGGTATGACGCAGCAATGACCGTATCGAGAGCCCCATTGTCATCAGGGCTGTAGCACTCACTGGTGACGCGATGGGGACAGTCAGCGTGACTACGGGGCCCCACGCCGATGGCCATCTGATCGCAAGACTGCTTGAGAAACTCTCCGATCGTCAGTGCAGGCTTCTGACCAGTTTGGCCTTTGCGTTGGAAGCTGACGGGAGAGTCCCACTTGGTGGTTGCACCGAAGCCGAGTGAGGGTTGATTGCTGGCCATTGTTCAGGTGAGGGTGAGGAGAGTGTCGGGGAAGTCGCGAGTGGTGATGGTGGGGTTCAGGTCACAGGCGTGATGCTGGAGATCTTCCCGCCTTCGCGGTGGATTCGTTTGAACTGCTCGGAGAGTTTGTCGAACGGAACGTAGAAGACGCGGTTGCTGCGCGTGTAGCGGGAGATCCGACGCAGATTGTTGGCGCTGTAGGCGGTGACCTCAACGCGATAGGTGAGACCCTGATCACCGGCGCCAGCGCCGAGGCGGGTTGGAGCGTCCTGCAGATCGCGGGATGGACGGAAGCTCCATCCAGACGCTTCTCTGGATGAAGGGGGTACGACAGCGATGGGGCGATTCTGATAGGCCGAGCCACCGAGCTTGCTGCTGCTGCCAGCTAGGTCTCCTTTGAGACTGCTGCTGCTGTTGCCGCGTAGAAGTTGGAAGCTCCAGGTGAACTCCTGCAAGGTTCCACAGCTCTCGGTCTTCCAACCTCTCTGGAACGGAACCGTCCACTCGCCGAAGGCGTTCTGGTATTCGTCGCTGTCGAGGAAGCTGTCGATGTCTGCGTTGTATCCGGCGCTGTCAAGGCGTTCTGAATGGCCACGCATCTCCTCGAAGTCAGCGGGGGCGCGACCTAGTAAGTGGCGGAAGGCCAACTCGATGTAGCGATACCGGGCGCAGCTTTCAAAGAAGCGGCTTCTGTACAGATCACTCTTGGCGATGCGGCGAACCAGTTCACGGATGCTGATCTCTCCGAGTTTGAACTGGGATTCCGCGACAACTTGGCGCTCGCTGTCCATGACATAGGCATTGCCAAGAACCTGTTTGTAGACAGCCCGAATGATCTCTTCCTTCCTGGCGTCGTCATCGGAGGGGATCAGCTCAATTGGCGCCTCACTTTCTTCAGAGAAGCGTTCGACCCCGAGAAGCGAGGCAGGACCGAAAGGCATGAATGTTCTCGCGTTTTCGCCCTGCAATCGTCCGTCAGAAGCGCTCAGGCGGAGCGGGTTCTTTATAAACCTCAATCAGTTGTGTCCAAATGTTGCGTGGCATGACGACTCCTCCCAGCTCATCGCGCTTGCGGTCGTTTTCAATCAGGATCAAGGATGGCTACGCAGCGACTCCAGGCTGGCTCTAGTGGTTGAGCGTGTGATGGGGTTCCAGCAATCAAGTTCGCTCGATGATCGAGCCAACAGGTTGTCCAGCTGGCTTTCAAGGCCTCTGCAGAGTGAAAAATCGGTCCCTCGGATGGATTCGATCGTGTCGAGAGCGGCTCCTTCGAGGTCTGCTCCACGTAAATCAGCCATGTCCAGTTCACTATTGCCGAACCTGGTCCCCCGGCACATGGCGCCGCGCAAGGTTGCAGAGCGAAGATCTGATCCTGCCAAAGAGACTCCATCCAGCAGGGCTCCGCTTAGGTCTGCCCCGCTTAGGTACGCACCCATCAGCACGCTGCCCCTCAGATCCATCCCCCGTAGATCTGTGCTGTTGAGGTAGACACCATTGAGCTTGGCCCCTGGCCCAACGGCTCCACTGCTGCGGAGGTCAAAGTCCTCTGGCACTGTCGTTGAACTGTCGAAGCGCGCCAAGCGGAGGTCTGCTTTGTCGAGTCGGCAGCGACTGAGATCAGTTCCTCTCAGGTCGCAGCGACAGAGTTGTGCCCCGCGGAGATCGAGTTCGCCCAGATTCCGTCCACTCCAGTTGGCTCCGCGAGCGTCGATCGGCGTGACGCCGGAACCCTCGGGCAAACGCTCTTCAGGTGTCAACCAATCGCGCAGATTGAGAGATCCGAATTCGGGTGACGGCATCTCAGGTGCGCAGCATTTCAATGGCGATCGTAAGAATCACCCGGCCGACTTCGAAACCACCGATGACGGCGAGTCCGAGCCAGAGCCTCAAAGCCCAGGCCGGAGGCTGGCCGTTGCTCCATGTTGACGAGATCTTCGCTGGACTGAGCTGAGCGCTGGACGTCGAGCAGCCTCTCCTGGTCTGGGCGTCACGCCAGTCCGAGCCGTAGCGCGGGAAGCGCTGGTAGATCGGCATCTCTCCGATGGCCTGGCCGGGAATGACACGACCCCGCTGCCGGGGCAGCAGGTCATAGCCAAAGGCCTGCAGATACTCGTCACTGTCAAGAAGGCCGTCTACAAAAGCTGTGAAACCTTTCTCTGCGATCAGGATCGACCAAGCCATGCGCTCTCCCTCCCCATGCACGGGGCGTCCAAGTACGCGGCCTACCACCTGGTCAACCATTCGGTAGTTCGAGCTGCATTGAAAGTACCCCTGCTGAAAACGCTCGGACAGCAGAAGGCCTCGGATGAAGTCGCGCATCGTGATGGTTCCACTGCGCAGCTGCGACTCCAGGTTTGGATCGCGATCGGATTGCATCGCATGAAAGAAGATCTGCCTGTAGGCCTGCTCGATGAGCTGGTCGAGATCGCTTCTGATGTCGGCACCTCCTCTTCCCACGGATCCGAGCAGCGGCGGGCAAGCGGTGTTCTCATCGCCGGACAGATTTCTGACACGGCTGTTCTGGGTGTTGAGGGGGTAGGCGCGGATGTCGATCACCATTCGCGGGTAGGTAGAAATACTTCCCGATATCTTCCTTCGAGTGGTATTCGATCGGGCAGCGGCTTATCAGCTCTTAACTGCACTTTCATTGAGGTTTCTCATCAGATGATGGAAGCAGGCTGAGATTTGCCGCTGCTGATCAGGGTTGTGCGTCTCCTTCCGTGTCAGATGGTGCAGTTCCTCCAGCGCAATGGTCATCCCATGGATCGGTACGCCCTTGAGGTCGTACAGCTTTCTGAGTGCCGTCATGCCTTCCGGGTCTGTAAACGCGCTTCGGCCTGAAGCGATGGCATAGATCAGAACCCGCAGGAAATGCCAGCAATCTCTCCAGCAGGCTTCTGCGCGCTCTTCAGGATGCAACGCTCCACCGGGGGCCGTCAGCTGGGGTTGCTGCGCCAGCAGATGTCGGCGTGCCTCTGTGACCAGTACCTCCGCTCTGTCCTGAAGAGTCCTCGGAAGACCAGGGTCAACGCCA
>MDSZ01036149.1_pt1 | contig 15281 bp, 12 predicted proteins | sample 811201 | NCBI WGS metagenome assembly MDSZ01 (sample SAMN05326647, study PRJNA326480) | marine metagenome | isolation source: seawater | place: Indian Ocean: North | collected 2010
CTCATTTTGACATGCCTTTAGATGTTTCTCTTGAAAGGGTAGGGATTCTATAAATGCGAAATGTATGGCAAGAAAGAAAAAACAAACAAACAAAAACTCGAAACCTTTCATGACGCAGCTTTTGTTACTTTTCACAAACAAAATATGTGAGAGTAGTCTATAATTATATATATTATTATTCTTGTCCTCGTCGTCGAAAATGAATATTATTTAACAATTGGGTTCAAATGTGTGCTTGTCGTTGTTGCACATGTACACCGTTGTTCTTAGAAGAAAAAATAATAAATAATAATATTTTCTTCTTCTTCTGTAATTAATTATTATTATTAATTTTAAATTCATCATGATAAATAAGTTTTTTTTATAATATTTTTTTGTTGGCCTATTATTATACAGTGTAATAGTTTCAATAGTATTGATATAGTCGTACCAGAAAAACCTTGAGAATTCATGCATCATCATCAAATGAACCGGCTAAGATACAGGAAACGTACCAGTTTCATAGTCCAGGGAAAGTAACGTTCGCGCACGAAACCGAAGAAGAGCAATCTAAATGGACGAATTGTGGTATTTCACACGTCGGGGATGTGAACGAAGACGCGAAGGTTAAGCTTGGGGTAGTCATAGGTACGAGTTTTTGTGCTTTATCTACTCCCCTCTCTCTCTCTCTCACTCTCTCTTCGTAAAGCAAAGAAAGAGGCACACACGCGCTCGAGCTTTTTAACTGCTTCTCCGTTACCTTGAAATAATAAACCAACTTTATATTTCTTCTCTCTTTTTCTATCACAGGTGAATTCCACGATCAACTCATGAACCGCATGCTTGAAGACGCTCGCCTCTCAGCGATGGCCATGAATGCCGAAATCACCAAAGTTGTCTTTGTCCCGGGCACATACGAAGCGCCGTTAATATTAGAAAACATGCTCATGGACGACTCGTTAGACGCGGCATGTGTTTTAGGATACATAGAAAAAGGCTCGACGTTACACGGCGAGGAGATGGGGAACACATGTTCGTTGATTTTTAAGCAGTTGGAGTTGGAATATCGCAAGCCGGTTGGTATGGGTATTATCGGGCCGGGGGCGACCGCAGAGCAGGCGGAAACGAGAGTCGCGTACGCTGGGAATGCGATTCGTGCCGCGGTTAGGATGGCTAGAACGATGAAATCTGTGTAATTCTAATGAAAAGAAATCGATCTTAACTGAAGTTTTTCATAAATGAATGGATAGTACGCGCGGCGTCTTCCTCTTTTGTTCTGTTTTTGTTTTTGCCATCATCTCGCCCAAAGTCGTTAAAAGTCCAAGTCGTCTCATCTCTTTGAGTGGCCAAAAATGTGTCTTTTTCGTCATCGACATTATTATTTTTGAGTCAAGGAATAATTCAAGGGACATAACGAATAATCTCTAAAAAAATTCTCGGACGTTACGCAAACGTTTCCCGTTGCGCTTTGGTGTGGTTTTCTTCCGAGAGTGAGAGAGACTCAACTCCGCGAGAGCGACTCGCGGAGTTGAGTAGAAGAGAAGATGGTTCCGACGATGAGCGCTTCGATGCAATCGCTCGGCGTTTCTACCGGTACCCGAACGCGGAAGATTGCTCCAAATCATTTTTATCCAAAAAGCGCTCTGGGAGATGGTACGAGAGGTCGGAGAACGCGCTCTTCTGCCCGCGCGGAGAACGTGGCGGATCCTCCGCCGCCGAAGAGAAAGACGAAGTTTGGCGATCCAAATAATCCAGCTGCGATCGGGGGCGAAATGCCACCACCACCAACACCCGCACCAGCGCAGGTTCCTCGAGACGTTCTTTCGTCTGCTCCTTCAACAGTTGCAACCACTCCTACTCCTACTCCTACTCCTAAAACTCCTACTCTTGCGCGGAAGATGAAGAAACCAGCAGCACCAGCAACACCTTCTATTACGAAAAAGAAAAAAAAGAAATCGAGTAAACTCCGACCAATCACGGAAACTTCTTTAAACGAAGGGCAACCGACATGTGGGCAACCGTCTCCGTTGGGTGCAACTCGGTTGGAAAACGAAAGCGTGAACTTTGCGCTTCGGACGCAAAATGCGACGAGTGTGACCTTGGTTTTGTATTCCGAGGAAGACTTTAAAAATGGGAAAATAACGGCTGAGATTGATTTAGACCCAGAAAGCGGCTTTAGAACGGAAAGAACGAAGGATGAAGCGGTGATTTGGCACGTGGAAGTCCCGAATTTGTCCGAGAAGTGTTTGTATGGGTATAGAGTGAATGGTCCAAAGTTACCGGGGCACGGGTTTGATTTCAACAAAGTTGTGTTGGATCCGTACGCGAAGCACGTGTGTTGCAATCGCGAAGGCTACGGGAAAACAAATAAACTAGCAGAAACTGATTTGGAACGGAACTGGCCGCAATACGCGAGCGGGGTCCCAGCTTTGTATAGTTCCGAGAACACGTTCAATTGGGAAGGCGTCGAGTCGCCGAAGTACGATCTCGCCGATTTGACCATTTACGAGGGTCATGTTAGAGGTATTGGACGTACATACGAGGATATGATCGAGAAGCTTCCGTATTTGAAATCAATTGGCGTGAATTGCATAGAGTTACTTCCGATTCACGAATTTAACGAGTTGGAATATTCCGATGAGAACAAGCGGAATCCAGAAAGCGGCGAGTTGAGAAGAAATTTTTGGGGGTATTCCACCGTGAATTTTTTTACGCCAATGACGAAATACGCGAAGGTAGGCGAAGCTGATTGTGGACGAAAGAGTAACGATGAGTTTAAAAAGTTAGTTCGAGAGTGTCACAGGAACGATATTGAGGTTATTTTGGACGTCGTGTTTAATCACACCGCGGAAGGGAACGAAAAAGGATTGACGCTTTCTTTTAGAGGCGTGGACAACAGAACCTTTTACATGACTGCTCCAACGGGAGAGTTTTACAACTATTCCGGCTGTGGGAACACGCTGAACTGCAATCACCCTATGGTGGCAGATTTAATCGTCGATTCGTTGAAACATTTCGTGGAGGAATACCACGTCGACGGGTTTCGGTTCGATTTAGCGAGCATTTTGACGAGAGAAGCATCGTATTATAAAGGCGAGGAAGAACCAGCGGTGGAAGAGTTCAGTTTATTAGCTAGTACGCAACCAAACAGCGTGAACGACAACCTTGCTTCTTCTATTGCGGAGAACGGCATGCAAGAGGAGTTGCTTTACGACCAAGAGGAGGTGCTTTTTGACGAAGAGGAGGTGCTTTACGACCAAGACGGCAACCCGATTCCAAAGAATCCGTTACAGAAGATTCCAATCGGAACGAATTTGGAAGATCCACCCGTGTTGCGCGCGATTTCTAACGACCCAATTTTACGAAACGTCAAGTTAATCGCCGAAGCCTGGGATGCCGGAGGACTGTACCAAGTTGGCACGTTCCCGCACTACGGTGTCTGGGCTGAATGGAATGGCAAGTTTAGAGACGATGTGAGAAACTTCATCAAAGGCTCTGATGGATTTGTTGGTACCATGGCCTCTCGTTTGTGTGGTTCCCCGGACATTTACCACGCCTCGGGACGAAAACCGAAAAACTCGATCAATTTTGTCACCTGTCACGATGGATTCACCTTGCGCGATTTGGTTTCCTACAACGAAAAGAACAACTTTTTCAACGGAGAAGACAACAACGACGGAGAAAATCACAACATTTCCTGGAACTGCGCCGGCGGTCCGGAAGCGGACGGACCGAGTACGAATAAGCACGTCATCGCGTTGCGCGAACGACAAATGCGTAATTTTTTCTGCGCGCTGTTTCTTTCCCAAGGTGTCCCAATGATCACCATGGGTGACGAGTACGGTCACACGAAAAATGGCAACAATAACACGTACTGTCACGACAACTACTTAAACTATATCGATTGGGACCAAGCGTTAGACCCACTCTCTGGCGATGGTTTAAAACGATTTTGCTCGGAAATGGCTCAATTTCGCGCTCAACACGGTGCCTTCCGCTTACCGGACTTCCCAACCGATGCTAACTGTCAATGGCATGGCATCAAACCGCATGAACCAGATTGGGACGAAACCAGTCGATTTATAGCGTACACCATTTCCGCGAACACCCCAGAAGACCCAGAAAAGTTCTATGTTGCATTTAACGCCAACTACGAGAGCGCGTTGGTCACTTTACCCGAGTTACCACGTGGATTACACTGGAAATGTGTTCTAGACACCTCTCTCGAAACGCCGTTTGACTTCATCAATGCTGACGATATCTCCGATCAAGATAAGTTCACCGCTGAAGCTTTGGTCCGTCCGCAATTAAGAGCGAACAGGTTTACCATCTTGGATCGATCGTGCGTGGTGTTAAAAGCCGAGATTGACGAGGACGAATAAACATATACACGTTTTATTGTTTGTTGTTTTTGTTGTTTTGGTAGTAGTCGCATTTTTGTTGTTCCTACCCTTCATAGTAGATGTATAATCAATAGTGAAACCTAAAATTTCATTCTCGATTCTGGTTCATTTTTGGAAATCTTCAGAGTACAGACTTTTAGTTCCTTCCTTCCTTCCTCTCTCTCTCTCTCTCCCTCTCTCTCTCGTCTCTCTCTCTGTCTCTCTCTCAATATCTTCATGACATTATCATCGGCATCTTCGGCATCCTTGATAGCGATTCCGCAATCTAAGCCTAAGAGGAGATTACTCGTCGTCGCTGCTTTGTCCATGTTTATGGGGTACATTGCGTTTATGATTTCAACCCCCCAAAGCGCATCTTCTAATCAGCATTATCATCATCATGGTCATCATCATCATCATCGCGTTCAACAACTTCCAAACTTAGCGGCGAGTCAGAGTTCTTCTTCGAGTTTATCCTCATCTTCGTGGTTCTCTTCTTCTTCTTCTTCTGCCTGGACAACGGGGAATCACGAAGAGGAAGATATTGATGAGAACGAAGATACCCCTAATAATAGTAAAGAGGAGGAGGAAGAAACACGAGACAAGCCGACCCATAGAAATACGAATGACGATATGGTTATAAGCATAGATGATAGCAGCAGCAGCAGCAAGAATAGTATCAATAGTGAATCGTCGTCGTCATTCTCGTGCGACCCGGACGATGCGACCGCTTGTCACCACCCGAAAGGTGTCTGTCAAAAGGCCACACGAACGTGTTTATGCGCGAAACTTTGGCATGGCAACCAGTGCGAAAAGCCGTATACTTTGAAAGGTAAACACATCAAAGCAAAGATTGAGAAAGGGTTAGGTTTTGCCGGGTCAATTACGATGAGCAAGAAAGTCACTGGTAAGAGGAAGAATATCGAGGTGACTTTGCCCGGAAAGGAGAAGGATGCGGATAAAGGACATCGAGTGTTAGGCCCAGTGGACCAAGAGTTGCTTTCGATTATGCCGCAAAATGATGCGGTTGGAGAGGTTCATGATAAATGTGCTGTAGTTGGATCGTCTGGGATCTTGTTGAACTACGAAAATGGGAAGTTTATCGACGAACACGACGCGGTGTTTCGCTTCAACTCGGCACCAACAAAAGGTGGATTGGAAGCACACGCCGGATCGAAAACCACGTATAGAATTACGAACACCCAAAATTGGGCATTCAGAGAAGGGAAAGAGTTGTTGTTAGTTCATATGCGTTCGCACGCTTCGTTATCTGCGTTTATTAAAACAAGGAAAGGTGACAAGTCCATTAAAATGGCTGCATTTGATCAAGGGTTTGTCGAACACATGGCGCACTCTTTAAATTTTATGCCGACGAGCGGTTTATACGGAATCATAATAGCGTTATCTAGATGTCACGAGGTGAACTTATTCGGTTTTCAAGTTTCTAGTGAACATGGTGCGTTATACCACTACTACGACGCTTGCGATGAACCCGCAAATGGCGAGAGAGACGGCGCCGAGTGGCTCGTCGTTAAGAAACTCGCCGAGGAAAAATTAGTCAAATTTGCTGAGCCGTGCGTGGTGGAGTGTCATGAATCCAAGAGTAAATGCCAAGAGTGTAAAGACGAAGCTGGTATGCCGACTGTAGATTTATCAAACTTTCGAGCAACCTCTTTACGGATGAAAGGTCAAGATTTGAAGAGAGAGTTGACAAAACAGACGTATGCAGAGAGGAAGAAATCCTGTCCAGCATGTTCCAAGTCCTTTGGTGGATGTCGACCGCCTCGACACTGGGCATACGCCAGAGATAGGAGTTCGAGCAGACACGGTAGCGGGAGTCATGTGCACGGATAGAAAGAATAATTTAATTGTAATTGTAATAGAGAGGAAAATATTAGAATTTTATTGTTGCATGAGGCGTTGAAAAAATAGACGATTGTGAGTAATTCCTCACTCGTCCCTTATTTTTACTCCAACTCAACCATCATACAGCAGTGAATGATAAAAAGATGCGCTCATACGCATCTAACAACAATCATCTCTCCTCGAGAGTTGAGAGTCTCTTCGATACTCTCATAAATCGATCAAAAATACACAGGAAAAAATGTGGCGCCAAAGTGAAACGAGAACTCTGTCGAGATTTTGTATCTGTAATTATGGGTGTTCGCCCGGCGTTTATGCTCGATTACGCGCCGTTATTATGTAAAGAAGACGTAGAATTGATGTGCAAAGAACTTAATGAAGAATTATTTTTAGTACGTTCGTCGAGGTCAAATGGAGGAGAAGGAGTGCATTTGAAGGTGTGCACGGTTCTCGATACAGTTGTGTTAGTTACAATAGGAGGAGGGGACGAATCGTTCAGTGCGTCGTCACACGATATCAAGGAAATGCCAATATTGGTGAATTTAGACGAAGAACAAGCGGGGTCGCGACGATTGGAACCTTCGGAGCTCGTAGTGATAACTGCATGTCGTGCAAAAGTAGCCTCGAACTCGCGTGCTAATATCGATGAAACGGATCTCGATGATGGCGTGGTTAAAATACCTCCGCAAACATTCGTTGGATGGATGCTCGGGTATCCGATTTTGTATTATTATGGATTAAATCAGGAAGAAAATGAGGAGTGGAGTGCACGTGTCGCTGCACGAAAGCTTTCACTGTGTTCACTGGTGAAAATTGAATGCATAGATGACAAAAATGAGGTGATGTATGGATTCACCTATCCTGAAAGTTTAAATGAAGATGCGCTCATCAAAGAAACTCTGAAGAGTTGGATGGATGGTATACAAAAACAAAAGCAACAATATGCGATTGGTTTGAGTGTTCGTGTGACCCATTGTAGACCTTCACCAGTTGCGCTGTAGAAAAACAACATGATATAGAACGATAGATAGAACTGAAATGTTATAACTTGGTGGTTGATTAGAATTAAATTTTTTTACTTTCTTACTCCGTGCTTATCTACTCCTCGTCTGACTCCTCGTCTTCCGAAGCTTCTTGCAACCATTGCACGAACGGCTTCACCTTCATGAAAAACCTTTGGTCGGCGTCCGGATCATTCTTAATCTCTTTCGCCCGCTGATTCGCCCATGAAAAAATACCGTCTTCAGAGAGCACATCATCATCATAAACCCCTTTGAGAAAAGATGCCGCGCATCCCAGAACTCTTGCACCACCTGTTCGACCTTCAAAAGGGGCTTGCGAACATGCAAGAGACTCGAGAATAGAAACCAAACTGATTTGGTCCTGTTTCTTCGCGACAATTCTTTCAAAAGCTTCGCTAAATTTCTCGACGTTTTTTATCATTTGTGCAGAGAGTTCTTTATCAGATTCTGGCATGTCTTGCGGCTTCAACGAAAGACACGCGAGAGCAATAACTCCAAAAGCGCCAGCTTCCCCTAGGCGTCTACCAAACTGTTCGGCAATTGGTTCCAAAGCTCCTTTTACCGAGTCATGATCGTATTTCTTCGATTCTACGAGCTTCAACATTGCCTCTTCGACAGCTTTCTGAAAGTTGATTGTTTTCTGAACCTCTTCAGCTTCGACATGCGAACCCAACACGGCTTTTCGCAACGTCCCCAAGGAGAAGAACACACACGTACCGTCGCGACGGAGACGACCGATAAACTGTTGCAAATCTTCCCAGGCGAGTAACCTTCCGAGTTCTTCTTGCAAGAGCAAAGTGTCCACGGCAGGACAATCGGTCCCATAAATAGACGAGTAATCGACAACCAACACGTTCAACGGCGGTGACCTTCCTTTCAAAGAATCCGGCACAGTCAATAATGCTTGGTTATATAATCGTTTCACCATGGTTTCTGTGCCTTTACCACTCGCGTACGCGACACCTCGAGACAACATGACCAAAGTGTCAATATCCGACTCCAATGCCTCAGCTAAAGAAATTTTCAACATCGGTCTCAAGGTGACCAAACCGACTTGCACGTCGTCCCCGGCATCGGCTGGGTTTTCATCGTCCGCATCGCCTTTCTTCTTAGCCGCTCGCTTTTCCGCTTTAGCGCTTTCTTTCAACAATCTCTCGGCTTCCTTCAATTTAGAGTTCAATTTATGCACAGCGGCTTGCCAGTCTTCTTTGTCTTTGAAACCCGCGAGTTCCAACGCAGTTCTTCTCGGGTTGATGCAACCAACCATAGTCACACCTTCCTTACTTAAAGCATCTCGAATACCGGCAACTTTCCTCGGCGCGCCTTCCCCAGTACCCCAGCGAACTTTATATTTTTCGAAATCTGGTTGCGGAATAGTTTTCATTTTTGGTTCGATGGACAATCGCAACGATTTGACATCCCCGTAAACTTTCTCCCACGCCGCTTCTGGACCTTCAATGCCTAACAAATCGTTACCTTGCTTCGCAGACATGTGTCTCAACAACAAAGTCGGAATTCGAAAATCACTCATAGCTCGTTGGAACTCCCCATAGTTTTTGAACATCCCAAACGGAGAAATCATAGAAATTTCATTCGTCGCTTCGTTAAACACCGCGAGTTTCGACATTGGCAACTCGTAGGGTGCCATTTCAATGGTGTCTCTTCTCGCCTCCGTCGGGCCTTTCCACCAATCCTCTAACGTATCCCAGGTCCCGAGCGTTGCAGAAGCCAACACAGCCGCGTGCGGCATGTTCGCTTGAATGTTTGAAACGACGCCTAAAACCTTCGGGTCTAAATGAATCCCCATATTCGGCTCATCAAAGTAGAGCAAAATTTTCGATTGGTTGTAAAAACTCGATTCCGGCTGTTTCTTCGCTGCTTCCAATATTCTTGCCGTCGTGTTCAAATCTGCGATGATAATATCTGGTTTTCCTGCGCCGTGATCTTTCAATTTGAAACCTATATCCGCGGCATATTCCAACTGTTGTTCAACCGTGCCGCTGCCGGCGGAGACTTTTTCCCCGATGGCCCTCGCCGCTCTCAAAGCCTTCTTATTCCTCGCCTTATCTCTGATAGAATACGGTCTTCTGACTTGCGTTAACGTCCCATCACCGGTATTATCTCTCGCCGCCGTCCAATAAGGCACGGCGTGCGCCTCGCACTCTTGACCAACTCTCTTCAAAACCTGCTTAGTTGGAACGGAATACAACAAGATAACGCCCTTGTGCTTTTGCTTAATCAAACGCAAATACGCCAAAACCGCAGTAAAAGTCTTACCAGACCCAGTCGGTGTGCTCAGAATTACGTGCAGCGGTAACGGCATCTTCCCGCCACTCTCCACAGCTTGTTCCGTAGCAACGTAATGTTTATCCAAAACCTCCAAAAGTTCGTGTTGATGTTTATACATTCTCGGCACCCCTCCGGATTGTGCCCCAGTTTTATTCGTCCACGCGTGCATAGCCGCAAATGTTTGATCTTTTATCCTATTTGAAACGTTCTCCCAGACAATTTCCGCCGTTTTCCACTGAATCGAGTGTTCTCCATTCATCAATGCCTCTCTCTTCAAAAACAATAAATCTCCCGCTTGAGCGTTATTTATCGCGGTCAACCATCGAATGGTATGCTTCGCGTATTCTCTCATCCCTTTCAATTCGTCCATTATTTGTTGCGCCCACATGGACTGTAACCTCTTCTTCTCCTCTCTATCCGATGAGGCTTGCTCGTATTCTTTCGGAAAGCACTCTTTGACCAATTTCTTGAACACGTCCGAGTCTTTTCTTTGCACGTAAAAGTACTCAAACACCTTGTTATCTAACAACGAAGCAGTCGATGAAGACGCCGCTCCGTCCCACGGTTGAATCTCTCTCATGATTCTAAAACCGGCCGAGCCTCTAACTTTGGCAACTAAATCGCTGTTATCGATGTCCGCCCAATCGTGATGGGTTAACGAAGACCCTACGTCGACTGATAAAGTCGCCTCTTCGGACATCGCCTTCGCGATGACGGCTTGGTCGTTTTCCGTGTCCGAAGCACCACCAGCGTGTAAATCTGAATCCGAATACTCCCCATCGGAAGAGTCGTTCTCATCTTTCTCTTTCTCGTCGCTCATACTTATTGGGACCCGGCTGTTCTCTTCTGTCTAAATACACAAAAGCCAAACGTCTGTGCGCGTCGTCTTTCTGAGGATGATGATTCGAACGAAGAAGACCTTTTCTTCCTTTCTTTTGGATAAATTCTTCACTACAAAGAGAGCAAAAAAGCGACGCGGTGCACGCACACAAAATATAAAGAATAAAGAAACGCAATGTCTCGAAGAGGCGTCCGCAGAGCCGGAGGCGCGAGAAAGATGGTCACCCTGTCGCGAGTGAAAAACATTACCAACGAACAAGAGTGGATGAAAATCTTACGAAAAGCGAAAGATTCGATTGTTTTAGTTGAGTTTGCGTCCGCCACATCCATGGGATCGAAAGGGATGCAACCGTACATGCAAACGATTTCACGAACGGCGGAGTATAATCGAATTAAAATGTATAAAGTGGACGTGGATTTAGTCCCGGATGTCGCGGTGGCGTGTGGAGTGAAAGCGATACCGACGTACCAAATTTGGAAGAGTGGAGAGAAAATAGACGAAATGAGTGGGGCCTTGCCACAAAGATTGGTGACGATGTTGAAAACTCACAACGTTCAAGAGAAATCGAAATTCGTGTATGTAAGATTAGCCGCGACCGTAGCGGCAGCAATCGGTGGCGTTTTTGCCTTACTAAAGTATAAAGCCGAAATTGAATCGAAAGAAAGAGGCGAACGCGAAGAGCTTTTGGTGAAACGTGCTGAAGAACAGAGAAAGTTGAAAGCAAAGAAAAACAGGGAACGAATTAAAGCTTTGGATGCGAGAGGGGAGAAAACGGCAGCAATGATTGGTATGGACGAAGAGGATGAAGAGGACGACGACGACGACGAGGACGACGATTGGGACGACGACGATGAAGACGAGGACTAAGAATATTGTGTTTGCAGTTTTATCTAAAAATTTTCATACATCGTTTCTCTCTCTCTCTCTCTCTCTCTCTCTCTCTCTCTAAGTGTTTATTATACTTTTCTCTCATTTTACCATTTCAAATCGGGGAAGAGCTCTTCTTTTTTCGGCGATGGCTCCGATCGCGCCGTCGTTGTCGTAGTCGAAGGCATGCCGAAAGTATCGAGAGAAATAGGCGGTGGCGCGTTGGGATTCAATTGTTGCATCTGTGGCATTTGCACTTGCATTTGAGGTTGCTGATTATACATCATTTGAGGGGCCATTTGAGGAGGCATACCACCGTACATGTTTTGCATTGAGGGAGGCGCCTGTTGTTGCATATATCCTCCTTGCATCATTTGCGGTTGTTGGTATTGCTGTTGCGGCATACCTCCTCCCATAAATCCTCCCATTTGTGGCATTTGTGGCATGCCTCCGCCCATTACGTTTTGTTGTTGTTGCATCATCTGCGGTGCTCCGCCGTTCATCATCATACCACCTCCCATTGGTGACATTTGTTGCTGTTGCTGAGACGGCATCATATTCTGTTGCAGCTGTTGCGGCTGTTGTGGCTGTTGCATCATCGGCGGCGTGGCATCAAATAAACCCATGATGTCTTCTTTTGACGCAACAATTTTTGGTGGGGTCGCAGTGGTTTCAACTTTCGCTGTTGTTGTTGTTGTTGTTGTTGTTGGCTGCGGCTGAGCTACGTGGAAATCAGCAAGTATATCTACGCCACCTTTACTTGGCGTTGTCGTCGTCGTCGTCGTCGTCGTCGTTGTCGTGAATGGTGCGGAAGTCGGAGCAGCGGAGGAGAAATCTCCCCAATCGTCATCATTTGTTGCTATTTTAGCTCCATCTACTGGAGCCGCTCTAGTACTCGCTGGTGCACTTCCAAAATCCATCCAATTTCCTCCAGGGCTTTGATTACTAGTGTTTGCTACTGCCGGTTGTTGCGCTGGTGCTGTCGGCATATCGCCGAACAGATCTAAGAGTCCTGCCGCTGCGGACTGTTGTGGTTGTGGTTGTTGCAGTTGTTGCTGCGGAGGAGCAGCAGCTACTACATCTCCTCCACCGCCCGCTGCTTCTGCTGACAAAGGTACCGGACCATCGGTTTCTTTATCACAATACATTCTCTTCTCGTACTTTTGTCTGATATACTTCTCCACGGTTCGTAAATCCGATTTCGTCGGTTTCACATTCGGAGGTAAATTCTTCTCCCAAAACCCGTTCGCACGTTCGTTTCCCATGCGTTCCATAAAATCCACCTGAGCTTCCGTCCACTTATCCAACTGCGTCGATCGTACCCTCGAAATGTGCACTCCTAAACTTCTGTGGATTCCAGAGCAGTTCGTACATATGAAAACCCCGAGGTTCATACTCGCCCATCTCGGTAAACGCGACGGACACTCCGCGCACACGACGTTTTCCGGTTTTTTCAAACACGCGTTTAATCGTTTCTGAAGCGCGAGCTGAATTCGATCGGACATTATCGTTCCCGTCGATGCTCTTCGCTCCTCTTCTCTTTCTTCGTCTTCCCGTGCTCTCGGCTCGTGCGCGCGTCCGCGTTAGTGCTCCCCGAAAAAAAGTAAAGCACTTTCACGCGCAGATTATATTATACGTAATTAATAATGTGGTTTGATTGATGTCTTTTCGAGCTCAAAAGTGTTTCGACATTTTTGTCAAAAGAGCCACAGTCTTGTTTGTCCCCATTCAGCATTCAGCCATTGACGATTTTGATTGAAACCTAAAAAAATTCATCCCATCAGATGTTGATGTGGGGAACGATAATAATAATAATAAAGCGCCCTCCCTCAAAATCAACAAAAATTTTGTTGTGTGCGTTTTTGGAAGTCAACGACATTTTCCTTTCGAGGAACTGAACTACTTTGATTTTTCTTCTTCTTCTTCTTCTTCTTCTTCTTCGCGCGACATGATTTTGCAATACATAAACGCCCTCAACGCGTCCACAAAGTGGCGAGTAATTCTCGCATCTAAGAGCCCGCGACGACAAGAAATCTTGAAAAACTTAGGCATCGAATTCGATGTCGTCTCCTCCACGTTCGAGGAAAATTTTTCCAAAGAAGGATTGAAACCAGAAGAGTACGCGTGTAAAACAGCACGAGAGAAAGCGAACGAGGTTTTCACGAGAACGAAAGATGAACAGCAACGCGGGAAGGGGGATAAACTCATCGTTATTTCTGCGGATACGGTCGTGGAGAGTGTAGGAGGAACTATATTAGAAAAGCCAAGGAATATAGGCGACGCGAGAGCGATGATGAAGAGACATTCGAACAGTTCTCACAAAGTACACACGGGAGTATGCATAGCCTATAACACAAATACGAACAATATTGAAGCCGCCGAACTTAAACATTTTTCCGAAACTACAATTGTAAACTTTGCGGAAATAGAACCAAAAGAGGTAGAGGCATTCTTGTCTACGAACGAATGGACGGACAAAGCCGGCGGGTACGGAATACAGGGGTACGCCTCTTCGTTTGTGAAAGGTATCGAAGGAGATTACTTTAACGTGGTTGGATTCCCAGTACATGCGTTTTCCAGAGAGTTGAAAATCATATTAGATGAAATCGGCTTAGAATCGATGTGAATGATGAAAATAGGTGATTTATTCATACAATTATAAATTTGATAATAGTAGTAGTAGTAGTTATAATAGTACAGGTGGTAGTAGTAGTAGCTGCAATCATCAATAAAGTGACGAGAAGATATATGGTTCACCCATCAACGAGAAGAAGTTTTCTTCTTTTTCTTGATCTTAATCTCTTTTCTCAAGGGTGTACTCTCGGTGCTCTCTTTTGCAGTGTCTGAATTTTCCTCATAGAAGAGTTTAATCGATTTCGCATAGTTGGATATTGCAAAATTCGTCGCCATCGAGGGACCACGCAACTCGACGAGTTTTACATCGTACGCGCGCGCCGCTTCGACTTCAGTTTCGAACAACCCGAGATAGACGTGTTTTTGTCCAGGCAACCCGATTCTTGCCTCCCATCGACCCGTTGGATGTAATGTGACTCCGCGATAACCCGATGAACCTCTAGCAAAGCCTTGCGATTGGCGTCGAAGGGCCATGATGAGTTCTTCGAGAGAGGTGGAGAGTAAATAGCCTTGTAAATCTTGGTATTTCGACGCAGGATAGTTCAACTTGATTTTGCGCCCGTTCTTTACCAATTTACACTTCAGTGCTACCAGGTCAAACGCCTCAGCAGCGTGTTGTTCGTTGCTGTAGCCTCCAAGGTAAACCTGTTTCTTCGTGTCTCGTATCCAGATGTGTGCTTCCCATCGACCAGAACGCTTGTGTTTCGTCACGCCACGAAACCTGGATGAGTGAGGCAGATGCTGCTTCTGTTGCTGATGTCCTTCTTCATGTTCTTTCAACCCGTGGAAGTTTGGATCACCACCACCTCTCGTGTCTTTATCAATGAGAGGGACCTTCTTCATGTTCGCCGCGATAGTTGCCGCATCAATCTTATGAATCTCGTCTTCTTCTTCAGCTTTGGCTTCTTCCTCTCCGTCTTTTCCGATCGCAGTATGACCTCGCTTTTTCCTCTTTGCCTTCTTCTTCAACATCTTTAATCCTTTTTCTTCTTTTCCTTCTTCTTCTCTTGGAGGAGTCGTTTTCCTTTGTTCTTGTTGTTGCTGATGCTCGCTCGTCGCCAAAAGCGTCACGGCGGGGTGCCAATGGAACGGTAAACACGCGTGCGACACCCTGTGTGTGTTCTCTTCGTAATGATTCACCCCGTTCGACGCGACCTCTGTTGTTCAGAAGATAAGAGAGAGAGAGAGAAAGAGAGAGAGACCATCGTGTTGAGTATTTTTGAGAAGCAAAGAAAATACGAAAGAAATATCTTGTCTTACCATCCAATAACTGCGACGCAATGAAGGCCATCTCCTCCGAATCCGACGTCGATTGGTGTCCTTGACGATGGCGATGATGATGACGATGGTCCATTGCGGCAATCGTTGGAAGGGGAAGCGCGGGGGAAGGAGACACCACCACCA
>MDSZ01159107.1_pt1 | contig 15279 bp, 15 predicted proteins | sample 811201 | NCBI WGS metagenome assembly MDSZ01 (sample SAMN05326647, study PRJNA326480) | marine metagenome | isolation source: seawater | place: Indian Ocean: North | collected 2010
CTGTTCAGCCAGCTGTCATCGGTGTTGCCCCAGCGCTCGACCAGCGTCGCCTGCGCGCCTTCTGCCAAACGGATGCTGTTGGCGGCGTTGACCAGCGCATTTTCGGCCATGGGGCCGAAGCGGGCAAAGATCGGCTTCAGGCGCGCCTTTTCGGGCACGTCGAGCAAAAAGCCCTCACCCGCGAGGCTGGCGTTGAGCAGGCTGAGGGCGTCAGTGCCTGGCTGATCGCTGGCGGGCGCGGCAACGTCGGCGGGCGGGATTGGGCCGAACAGCCCGCTCTGCTCCTGATTGATGCGCAGGCCTGCGGGCGTCAGCGCCTTGCCCAGCGGGCCGGCCAGATCGGTGTAGCGCCAGGCTTCGACCCGGCGGTTGGGAAAGCCCCGCTCGCGCAGGGCGGCAAAAGCGGCTGCGTTCTGCACCGCCCCTGCCCCATGCAGGCGATCGAGAAAGTCTGCGCCGAAGACGTCGGTCATGCCGCCTGAAACTCCGCGTAGCCGGCCTGCTCGACCTCGAGCGCCAGTGACTTGTCGCCAGACTTCACGATCCGGCCTTCGCTGAGGATGTGGACGTGGTCCGGGACGATGTAGTCGAGCAGGCGCTGGTAGTGGGTGATGACCAGGAACGAGCGCTCGGGCGAGCGCAGGGCGTTGACCCCGTCGGCGACCACGCGCAGGGCGTCGATATCCAGGCCTGAGTCGGTTTCGTCGAGCACGGCCATCCGTGGCTCGAGCAGCGCCATCTGCAGGGTCTCGAAACGCTTTTTCTCACCCCCGGAGAAGCCGACGTTGACCGCCCGCTTGAGCATGTCGTTGCCGATGCCCAGCGTCTTGGCCTTGGCGCGCAGCTCGCGCACGAAGGCCAGCGCGTCGAGCTCGTCCAGTCCGGCGGCCTTGCGCTTGGCGTTGACGGCGGTCTGCAGGAAGGTCGACGCCTGCACGCCCGGGATTTCCACGGGGTACTGGAAGGCCTGGAACAGGCCGGCGTGGGCGCGCTCCTCGGGTTCCATATCCAGCAGGTCGTCGCCGTCGAGCTGGACACTGCCACCGGTAACGCTGTAGCCGGGCTTGCCCGAGAGCACGTTGGCCGTGGTCGACTTGCCCGAGCCGTTTGGACCCATGATCGCATGCACCTCGCCCGGGGCGATCTGCAGGTCGATGCCGCGGAGGATTTCAGTACCGTCTTCGAGTTCGGCCCGCAGGCCCTTTATATCCAGCATGGGTGGTTCAGATCCCTAGGTCGTCAGGAACGACTGCGTTGAAGTCAGCGACCGTGCCGGTCAGCCCGCGAAACAGGGCGTCGCTGGCGATCCGGTGGCCGATGGAAAATTCGTCGAAGCGCACACGGGCGCAGAGTGGGCCGAGGTTTTCGACCGTCAGGTCGTGCCCGGCATTGAGGCGCAGATTGAGGGCGCGAGCCTGCTCGGCGGCGGCTTCAATAGCGTCGAGCGCAGCGGCGAAATCACCCCGCTCGTGGGCTTCGGCGTAGAGCCCGGTGTAGATCTCGACCCCATCGCCCCCGCCGGCGGCTGCCAGCTGCACCGAAGCAGGATCGGGGTTGACGAACACGGCGGTGCGGATCCCGGCGGCGCGCATCCGATCGCAGCAGGCCTTGAGGGCGGCGTGGTCGTCCTCGGCGCGCCAGCCACGGGAAGACGTTACTTCACCGGCCATGACCGGGACGATGGTAAACTGGGTCGGGCGTAGCTTTTCAACCAGATCCATGAGGTCAGGGCGGAGGTCGCCTTCGACGTTGAATTCGACGTGGCCGTCGCGGACCTCGTCCATGGCGGCGATGGTGCCGACGTCGGCCATGGTAATATGACGCTCATCGGCGCGGGGGTGCAGGGTCAGCCCCTGCGCACCGCCAGCGAGCGCCAGCCGTGCGCCCTCGACCAGGTCCGGGGTGCCGGTGCCGCGTGAATTCCGCAGCAGCGCGATCTTGTTGATGTTGACCGACAGCAGCGTCATCCGACCGAGCCTTCGAGGCTGATGGCAACCAGCTTCTGGGCCTCGACCGCGAATTCCATGGGCAGTTCCTGCAGCACGTCCTTGACGAAGCCGTTGACGATCAGCGCCAGCGCCTCTTCCTCGTCCATGCCGCGCTGGCGGCAGTAGAACAGCTGGTCTTCGGAGACCTTGGAAGTGGTGGCTTCGTGCTCGAACATGGAGGTGGCGTTGCCCGCCTCGATATAAGGCACGGTGTGGGCGCCGCAGCGGTCACCGATCAGCAGGCTGTCGCACTGGGTGAAGTTGCGCGCGCCGTTGGCCGTGCGGGTCGACTTGACCAGACCGCGGTAGGTCTGGTTGGACCGGCCCGCCGAAATGCCCTTGGAGATGATGCGTGAGCGGGAGTTCTTGCCCACGTGCACCATCTTGGTGCCGGTGTCGGCCTGCTGCAGGTTGTTGGTGATGGCCACCGAGTAGAACTCGCCCTGGCTTTCCTCCCCGATGAGCATGCAGGAGGGGTACTTCCAGGTAATGGCGGAGCCAGTCTCGACCTGGGTCCAGGAAACCTTGGAGCGCGCGCCCTGACACTTGGCGCGCTTGGTGACGAAGTTGTAGATGCCGCCCCGCCCCTGCTCGTCGCCGGGGTACCAGTTCTGAACGGTGGAATACTTGATTTCGGCCTCTTCGAGCGCGACCAGCTCGACCACGGCGGCGTGGAGCTGGTTTTCGTCCCGCTGCGGCGCGGTGCAGCCCTCGAGGTAAGAGACGTAGCCCTGGTCTTCGACCACGATCAGGGTGCGTTCGAACTGGCCGGTGTTCTCGGCGTTGATGCGGAAGTAGGTCGACAGCTCCATGGGACAGGTCACGCCCTTGGGCACGAATACGAAGGACCCGTCGGTGAACACGGCGGAATTCAGCGCGGCGAAGTAGTTGTCGGTGTGCGGGACGACCGAGCCGAGGTACTTGCGGACCAGCTCGGGGTGCTCTTGCACGGCTTCGGAGATGGGCATGAAGATGACGCCGGCCTCGGCGAGCTTGTCGCGGAAGGTGGTGGCGACCGAGACGGAGTCGAAGACCACGTCCACAGCGACGGAGCGCTGCTGCACGCCCGCAAGCATCTCCTGCTCGTGCAGCGGGATGCCAAGCTTGTTGTAGGTCTCGATCAGGGCCGGGTCGACATCGTCGATGGTTTCCGGGCGGGATTCCGCCGACTTGGGCGCGGAGTAGTAGTAGGCATCCTGGTAGTCGATGGGCGGGATATTGAGCTTGGCCCAGTCCGGGGTCGGCCTGTCCAGCCAGTAGCGGTAGGCCTTGAGCCGCCATTCGAGCAGCCACTCGGGCTCCTGCTTCTTGGCCGAGATGAAGCGGATGATGTCTTCGTTCAGGCCTTTGGGCGCGGACTCGGTCTCAATGTCGGTGACGAAGCCGTACTTGTATTTTTCCGCAAGCGCGGAGACCTGTTCAATGGTTTCTGCTTCTGCAACCATGGCTCAGCGGGCTTCCTTGCTCGTGGGTTCTGTCTCGGGGCTTTGGCGCGCGGTGCCGGGTCCATCCGGCTCGAACCCCTCTGGCAGGGCGTCGAGGGGGCCGAACATATTCATCCACGCCGGCGCCATGTCGGCGAGGGTGACGCGGTTCAGCGCATCGCTGACGGCCGTGTTGACCACGGCCCAGTTGCCGCGCATGCCGCAGAACGACTGCACCCCGCAGACGTCTTCTTCACGCTCGTCGATGCAGGCGGTCAGCGCCAGCGGTCCTTCGATGGCCGCGATGACGTCTCCGATACTGATGGCCGCTGCACTGCGGCTGAGGCGGTACCCGCCAGCGGCCCCCCGCTGCGCGATCAGCAGTTCGGCTTTGGTGAGCATTTTCAGCAGCTTAGAGACCGTTGGTTGGGGCAGCATCAAATCTTCGGACAGGCGCGCAGCCGACGCAGGCTCGTCGTCGGCAAACGAGAGCTTGGTCAGCACAATCACGGCATAGTCGGTGAGGCGTGAGAGCTTCATGAATGATGGGCCTGATCGTCGAAGGGAGTATCGGACTTCTTTGGTCCTAATGGAAAATATAGGGCCAGAGCTTGGCTTTCAACCGTCATTGGGTCGCGGTGACGGGGGGCTGGATTGCGCCAACTTCGGCCCGACCGCGCTTCGCGCGGCGGGCCGAAGCGTCGCGCATCCATCAGAGGGTCGGGGCAGACACGATCGGCGGGGGCCAGAGCTGGCGGGTTGCGGGCTCGGCCCTCGACGGCTTCGCCGCCTTCGGCCCTCCCCCGCGCAACCACGGCTTCGGCATCGGCCGAAGCCGTGCGCGTGGGAGATTTGAAAGCCGCGCAGCGGCGTCAAATCGAGCGCGCCACTAAGACCGTCAGCGAAGCTGTCCGTTTAATTGCGCGCGCCGGGCCGGAAGGCGGCGAAGCCGTCGACGGTCCGGGGCGCCACCGCAGGGCCAGCAGCAGCAGCGGGGCGTCCATCCTGCATGAGCGCGCGGCAAAGTCCTCGTTGTGATTGCCTACCAGCTCAGGCTAAACAGGCGCCATGACCGCAATTGAGCGCCAAGCGTCCAGCATCGACACAATCACCCGCCCCGGCGCGGGTGACACCCTGCTGCTGCGTGCAGAAGGACTGGCGCTGGCCCGCGCCGACGCGCTGATCATCGAGGACCTTGATCTCGAACTGCACAAGGGCGAATCGCTGCACGTGCGCGGTCCAAACGGAGCCGGCAAGTCGACCCTCCTCGAAGCCCTCGCCGGACTGCACATCCCTGCTGCAGGGTTAGTAGAACGCCTGACGCAGGCGCCGGCCGGCTACCTCGGGCACCTGAACGGCCTGCTGCCGGACCTCACCACGGGGGAAAACCTGCAGCTCTTCGCCCGCTGCGGCCTGCCCGCCGCTCCCCGCACCATGGAGCGTCTTGAGCTGCACGCCTTCATCGATAAACCAATCCGGTCCCTCAGCCAGGGGCAGGCGCGCCGCGTGGCGCTGGCGCTGGCCTGTCGTCCGGATCAGGCGCTGTGGCTGCTGGATGAGCCCTTCGCCGGGTTGGATCAAGCGACGGTTGACGGCCTCGCGGACCTGTTCACCACGCATCTGCAGCAGGGCGGCGGGCTGGTGTTTTCATCCCACGACCGCAGTCTGCCCGGCGCGCGCGTGCTCCAGTTACGCCCTGCAGTCGATCAACACCAACAAGGCGAACATAGCACAGCTGCCGAACGCTCAGAGGCCGACCGCCGTGTTTAGTGCCGGTCTCCGCCTCGAACTGCGACTGCGCCTGCGCCAAGGGCTGTCGGCGCTGGGGGCGCTGGGCTTCCTCGCGGTTGCACTGACGGCGGTCGGCCTGACGCTGGGGCAGTACCCCGAACGCCTGCGCCCGGCGGGCCCCGCCATCGGCTGGGCCATGACGGTGCTGGCGCTGGTCTACGCCAATGCCGACTGGTGGCTGGATCAGGTCCAGTCCGGCCTCAACCAGCGCCTGCGGGTCGGCGCCCGGGACTTCGCCGGCTTCATCTTCGGGCGCCTGTTCGCAGGCTGGTTGGCCGCCCTGCCGTGGCTGCTCGTCGCCGCGTGGCTGATCGCCCTGTTCTACAGCCAGCCCGTGCCTGTCGCGCTGGCGCTGGCGGCTGGGCTCCTGATCGCCTCCCCGGCGCTGGTCGGCCTCAGCGCCTTCATCGCCGCCTTGCGCGTGCTCATGGGCAGCGTCGGTGTCCTGATCGGGGCGGCAGCCCTGCCGCTGGCCCTGCCCTTCGTCGTGGTCGGGGTCGGGCTGACCGAAACCCTGTCCCTTGCCGCGCTGGGGTTGTCGCTGGGGCTGTCACTGCTGCAGACTGTGGTCTTCGCTCTGACCACGCGCTGGATCCTGTCGCTGGTCTGAGCTCAGCTTGGAAGGACCACCGCCCGTGACCACGTCCCGCCCCGCCGCCACCCTCGACTTCCTCCAGACCCGCCGTTCCGTCACAGCCGCCAACATGCCCCCCGGTGGCCCGGATGCTGACACGCTGCAGGCCATCCTCGCCGCCGGGATCCGCGTGCCCGACCACGGCAAACTCGCCCCCTGGCGCATCGTGGTGTTCGAGGGCGAAGCGCGCGCCGCCTTCGGTGCACAGGTGCTGCGGCCAGCCTTTGCCGCCAACCAGCGCGCCGACGCCCCGGAAACCACGCTGGCGCTGGAAGCTGCGCGCTTCGAGCGGGCCGCGGTCATCCTCGCCGTCCTCTCAACCCCGACCGTCCCGCACAAAATCCCGCTGTGGGAGCAGCAGCTCTCCGCCGGTGCCGTGTGCCAGACCCTGCTGATCGCAGCCCAGGCCGAGGGCTACGCCGCCCAATGGCTGACCGAGTGGACCGCCTTCGACCCTGATGTCCGCGCCGCCCTCGACTGCAGCGGCGAACACGACCAGATCGCGGGCTACATCTACATCGGCGGTAAGGCGACCAACGACAGCGACCGCCCGCGCCCCGACCCGGAGGCGGTTATTTCGCGCTGGCCTTCGTGATTGAGCGTTTCTAAAATGCGCCTCGGGGCGCCTTGAGTGTGAAAGAAGCCCGCGCCGGACACCACCGCCCCAGAGCCAACCATCGACCACCCGCCCGGACACGCGAAAGAGGACACACCATGTCGACCGCAGCCGCCAATCAACCCGTCCCGCCGGCGCTTCCGGCCCTGCCCGACTTCGCGACCATCACCGTCTCGATCACCGACCAGATCGCGCACGTCGTCCTCAACCGCCCGGAAAAGCGCAACGCGATGAACAAGGCCTTCTGGGTCGAGTTCCCCGCAGCGATCAAAGCGATCTCGGACAGCGCTGCAGCGCGCGTAATCGTGGTCTCCAGCACGGGCAAGCATTTCACCGCCGGCATGGATCTGTCGGTTTTCGCCGAAGCGGGCAACACGATCATGGCGGGCAATCAGGACCCCTACATCCACGCCGAGGCCTTCCGCCACCATCTGCACCTGCTGCAGGAAACCTTCTCCTGCCTCTACAACGCCCGGCAACCGGTACTGGCGGCGATCCAGGGCGGCGCGCTGGGCGCCGGCGTCGACCTCAGCAGCGCCTGCGACATGCGCTACTGCACCCAGGACGCCTACTTCACCATTCAGGAAGTCAACATCGGCATGGTCGCCGACGTCGGCACTTTCCCGCGGGTCACGCGCCAGCTGCCCGACGGTCTGCTGCGCGAGCTGGCCTATACCGGGCGCAAACTTGAAGCCGCCGAGGCGCTCGAATGCGGCTTCGTCAACCAGGTCTTCGCCGACCAGGACGCCATGCTCGAGGCTGTCATGGACATCGCCCGCCAGATCGCCGCGAACTCGCCGCTGGCCGTTTCCAGCTCGAAGCACGTCATGAACTACGCTGCCGACCACTCGACCGAAGACACGCTGCGCTACCTGCAGGCCCTGAACGGCGGTATTCTGGCACCGCAGCACATGATGGAATCGGCGGCTGCCAAGATGCAGCAGCGCGCGCCCGTCTACCCCGACCTCAAGGCCGTCAACGGCCCGTGGAACGAGTAGACCGGCAAACCCCCAGCGCTCTGCGTTAAGCGCTACCGGGCTGGATCGGGCTCAGGCTACGCTTGCGGTGTAGAGCGCGCAGGCATGGCGCGGGCATCGTCTTCGAACACCCTATAGGCCTCAGCGCCGAGGTTTGCCGCGCCGACGAAGGCATGGCTCCCGGCGTAATCCTGTTGACCGCCACCACCGGCCACAAGCCCGTCGCCCAGCCCCCCAGCAAGCGCCGTCAGCACGGACCGCTGCAAGCGTGCGGCCGTGTCCCCATCCAGCGTCGCCGAAGTGATCAGCACCGGCGCCGGCCGCAGCGGGGTCTGCGCAACGATCCGCAGCCCGTCCAAACGCGCCGGAAACAGCCCGGCGTAGAGCCGGAAGCTGCAGGCATCGATGGCGGCAAAGTCCGCGTCTCCGGCCAGAACCGCGTCGATCGAGTGGCGATGGCCGCCGCTGTGCAGACCGCGCGCGAGTTGGGCATCCATGTCGAAGCGCGCCCGCAGGCAGTGCACCCCCGACTGGGAATCCGGCTCGTTGAAGGCAAAGCGTGCATCGCCCGCTTGCTCGATATCGTCCAGCGTGGACAGGCCTGACCCGTCCCGGACAATGACGTGGCTGTAGTACTGCCCCGCCGGCGCCCCTTGCAGAGCCAGCACGGAGGACGCCAGATAGCGCGCCCGCGCCCGGTGGTGCCGGTACCAGGGCGAGCCACACAGCTGGCTGAACACCAGCCCGTCGTCCATCCACGCGGAGATGCTGTGGTTCCGGTGTTCGAGCCCGGGCGGCAGGTCCAGCCCCTGATCCCGCCCAGCCGCCCGTATCCGATCCCAGAGGGCGTCGGTGTCGCCGTGGTACTCGGGCCAGTCGTAGAGCGGCATCAGCGCCAGTCCGCGAATTGTCGTCAATTGCGCCATGGGCAGACCATGGTTCCAATCTGGCAAGGCGGTCAAGCACGTTCATCCCCGGGCAACCTCGGTCAAGCACGGTCATCCACGGGCCGGTGCAGGCACCGGATAGAGGTGCAACAAAACCGACGCCTTAGGGGTCGCTGTCAGTCAACAAAACTAGCGACAAGTCTACTAATTCTGTTCAGGCCTGAAAGAAGGATCCCACTCCATGCCGCTCCTGAAAAAAGTGTCCCAGCCGATCGAGACGGCCAACGGCCTGCCCAACCCGCTCTACACCGACCCGGCGGTCTACGCCGAAGAGAGCCGCACGCTGTTGCTCGGTAACTGGTCGGGTATTGCCTTTGAAGGCGACGTGCCGGAGGTCGGCGACGTCTACCCGGTCGAGCTGGCCGGGGTGCCGCTGTTGGTGGTCCGAGGCCAGGATCAGGAAATCCGGGTCTTCGAAAACGTCTGCCGTCACCGTGGCATGGTGCTGGTGCAGGAAGCGGGCAAAGCCAAGCAGGGCATGCGCTGCCCCTACCACAGCTGGACCTACGACCTCAGCGGCCGTCTGGTCGCCACGCCACTGGTCGGTGGTCCGGACGCCAACCATCACCCCTGCATCGACAAGCCAGAGTTGGGCCTGCTGGAAGTCCCCTCGCACACTTATCTCGGCGTGGTCTATGCCAACGTCAGCCGCGATGCTGCACCCTTCCGGGAGATGCACAACAAGCTTCTTGAGCGCTGGCAGGAATTCGAACAGCCGATGTTCTTCGACCGCAGCGTTTCAGAATTCACCCTCAATGTCGCCTGCAACTGGAAGCTTGCGGTCGAGAACTACTGCGAAGCCTACCACCTGCCATGGATCCACCCGGATCTGAACAGCTACTCGCGCATCGAAGACCACTACAACATCGTCGAACCTGGCGCTTACTCCGGGCAAGGTACGACCGTATTCAACCCGACCCGCAGCGAAGACGGCCGGTCGCTGGATTCCTTCGCTAACCTCGCCAAGCAGTGGTGGAACGGGCAGGCTGAGTACATCGTGCTGTACCCCAATGTCCTCGCCGGTGTTCACCGCGATCACGTCTTCGCCATGCTGCTGTTGCCGCAGAGCGTCGACCACACCATCGAACGCGTAGGCATCTTCTATGCCTCTGAGCAGGCCATGTCGGAAAATTGCGCCGACCTGCGCGAGGTCAACGCCAAGCAGTGGCGGTTGGTGTTCGACGAAGACATTCGGGTGGTCGAAGGCATGCAGCGCGGGCGCAAGGCGCCTCACTTTGACGGCGGTCGTTTCTCACCGGCCATGGACGAAGCCAGTCATTGCTTCCACGCCTGGGTTGCAGACACCCTCGGCGACAGCGCCGCATTGAGATAACCGACGGTCGGGCACGACCGAGGTACCGTCTGGCGAAAACCTCGGCGATGGCTTTGTCGATGACGCCCTGACGCAGACCCTGTTCACCGAGCTGGATCTAGTTGCGCTTGCCGGGCGTCGGCGGCTGAACCTGCGCGATCAAATTTCCACCGGAAAGACTACGCCGGTGCTCCTGCGGACCGAGGCAATTTTCTCTACGAGATGACCTGATCGACCGGGGTTTGCGCACCGAGTACCTCGCAAACACGCGCGGCATAGCGGTTCGCCGATGCGACGGCCTTGGGCAGGCTCTGGCCAGCAGCAAGAGCAGCCGCCAGCGCGCCGACAAAGGCATCACCGGCGCCGGTGGTGTCTCGCACCTCGGCAGGCGCGGCCGGGATTGCTATTGCCTCTTCGGCCCTCATGTAGAGCACGGAGCCTCTTGCGCCGAGCGTCAAAACTACCGCGCCCACACCCGTGGCTAGCAGGCTGCGTGCCTGCGCATTCACCCCCGTTTCTGTAGGAGGCGGTGCGGCCTGAGCCAGCTCGTGTTCGTTTGCGACCAGCACGTCAATGCACGCCAGTTCTGCGCCGCTGAGACCATGGGCCGGGGCAGAGTTGTGGATCACCCCGGCGCCCTGCTTGCACGCGTGGCGATGGGCTTCGGCGGTCTGGGGCCAGTCGACCTCGTTCTGGGTCACCAGCCAGTCTCCCAGAGCCATCGAAGGCAGCTGTGAAGCACGGGCAGCAGAGTTGGCACCGGAGACGACAATGATCTGGTTCTCACCGCCTGCGTCCACGGCGATCATGGCCAGCCCGGAAGCGCCCTCAACCTCTGCTACCGCAGCAAGCCCGACGCCATCAGATCGCATCTGCGCCAGCGCCGTGGGCGCCTGCCCATCTGAACCCACGGCGCCGACCAAGTGTGTCGTACCGCCGTTGCGAGCTGCCGCCAACGCCTGATTGGCACCCTTGCCACCGGGCAGCGCTACGTAGCTGTCGGTCTTGATCGTCTCTCCCGGACCGGGCAGGCGCGCGACCTCTGCGACCAGATCTACGTTGATTGACCCGAAGACGATAACCCGGCTCATGCGGTCATGACCTCCAGATAATGGGCGATGACGCCTGCGCCATCTGCGCCGGTGCAGACCTCGACCATGGCGCGCTGATCCCAGCCGGGCTGAGTCGTGAAGCGCGGCAGGGGTTTGGCGATGGTCTTGCCCGCAGCAAAGCCCTCGCAGACCACGCGCACGCTTGACTTCTGACGGGTGAACAGCTCTGGCTGGCTGATCGCAATCAAGGCCGAAGGGTCATGGAAGTGGCAGAAATCAAGCCCGACGACGTCAGTGTGGAAACCGAAGTATTGCTCCGCTGCCGCCGCCAGAAAGCGGCCGTTGGCGCCACCCTCTTCGGCCATTCGGGCAATGTTGTCCCGGGTCAGTGGCACCTGATGGGTGGCGTCCAGCCCGAGCATGGTCACGGTCCACGGCGCAGCAAATACGATCTCGGCGGCTTCCGGGTCATCGTAAACGTTGGCCTCAGCGGCGGGGGTGACGTTGCCGTTGACATTCGCCGCACCGCCCATGATCGATAGGCCCCTGACCAGCCCGGCAATCTCCGGCGCTTTCTGCAGGGCGGCGGCAATGTTGGTCAGTGGGCCAATGGGCACCAGCGTCACTTGACCAGGGTTCGCGCGGATGGTCTCAATGATGAAATCCGGAGCTGATTGCGCCGACAGTGGCGCCTGTACCCGCGCGGGTGAAAAGCCGCCGAAGCCATCCTCGCCATGGACCATCGTAGGAAAAGCGCGCCGCTCTATCACCAGTGGGTCGGCGGCACCCTGAGCCACCGGGCAGGGCTTGCCGCCGATGTCTACAAGGGCACGGGCATTGTGCGTGGTCTGCTCGATGCTGGCGTTGCCATAAACCGTCGTCAGGCCCATCACGTCGAAATCAGCAGACTTGAGCGCGTAGAGGATCGCGAAAGCATCGTCGATGCCCGGGTCCGTATCGATCAGAATTTTCTCGGGCATGCGCCCCTCCTCTTACAGTGCTCTCCGCCTGTCGCTCGTAGGTTTAACTGCACGGTGGCACAGATCTACGGGTGACAAAAGCGCGTCGTTGGCTTCCAGCGGGCCCTCGGTTGCGAACACCGAACCAGCACTGAAATTATAAAATGAACACTAATTTTTTTTAATTTATCTTGCATAGGCTCAGTTAGGATTCAGACGCCAGGAACTAATCAGCCAAGGTGCAGTTGAGGGTTGCCAAAACGCTTTCGCCTATTCTCAATGCCGCAAAATCACACCGCTGTTGAAACGAGGTTGCAGGCACCATGACGAGCAAAATCCGGGTTCTGATCACCACCCCCTGGCCAGAGGGTGCCGTCGACGCCATGCGGGAGCACTTTGCGGTCGAGGTGCACGAAAGCCCCCTGCCGATGCCGGCGGAGAAATGGCAGACCGCGCTTCAGGACTTTGACGCCATTGCGCCGACGGTAATCGACCGGCTGCCACCCGCCGCCTTTCAGGCTCAAGGGCGGCGAACCCGGATCCTTGGGAACTTCGGGGTTGGCTACAACCACATCGATATTGACGCGGCGCGGGCAAGCGGTATGGCGGTCACCAACACCCCCGGCGTCCTGACTGAAGCGACAGCGGATCAGGCCATGGGCCTGCTGCTCGCAGTCGCCCGTGGGATCTCGCTGGGCGACTGGCATATCCGGGATGGCCAGTGGACCGGCTGGAACCCGACCGACCGGCTGGGAACGCAGGTTGCAGGCAAGATGCTAGGCATCATCGGTTTCGGCCGCATTGGGCAGGCCATGGCCCGGCGCGCGAATCACGGCTTTGGCATGCCGGTGGTATTCTTCAACCGCAGCCGGATCGACCCAGCCGAAGCCGCAAGCCTCGGCGCGCGGCAGCTCAACACGCTCGAGGCTGTGCTCGAGGGCGCGGACTTTGTTTCGCTGCACTGCCCCGGCGGGGCCGAAAACCGGCACCTAATCAACGCCGAACGGCTGAAGCGCATGAAGCCGACCGCTTTCCTGATCAATACCGCCCGCGGCGACGTGGTCGACGAAGCCGCGCTGGTTGACGCCCTGGAGGCCGGGACCATCGCCGGTGCCGGGCTCGATGTCTTTGCTGAGGAGCCCAAGGTGCACCCGGGGCTGCTGGCGCTGAATAACTGCGTCCTCAACCCGCATCTGGGGTCGGCGACGATCGAAACCCGCACCGCCATGGGTCTGAAGGTAGTAGAAAACCTCGTTGCCTTCTTTAACGGGGAGACCCCGCCCGATCAGCTCTGAAGCCCCAGATTGATCAGTCGCCCTCATTCGGTTTAGTGTTATCGCATTAGTTTTAGCAGCCAAGAGGTCGATCCGATGGAAAATCGCTCGCTGAGCTACATGCTGTTTTCGTTTCAGGGCCGGATGTCACGCTCAGAATATTGGCTAAGATACGTAGTGCCGTTACTTTTGCTTTACGTCGGGCTTCTTGTGCTGCTGCTCGTGATTGCACTGGTCTTCGGCTTGGTGCAGACGCTCATGATGACCGCCTCTTCGTTGGAACAGGGCGGGTCACAGTTCGGTGCCCTTCAGATTGTTGGCGTGATTGTGATGATGCTGACCGTTTTTGCCTCGATTATCGCTTTTCTATGGGCAGGGATTGCGAGCGCGGTCAAACGGCTTCACGACTGCAATCGGACAGGCTGGTTCTACCTTCTGGTGTTTATCCCCGGCATTGGGCCACTGTTGATGTTGATCTGGCTTGGCTTCATCCGAGGCACGGTTGGTGAGAACAAATTCGGGCCAGATCCGAACGACCTTCTCGGCGACAAGCCCGACGCCTGACCCTGACAGAAGATCGCTTGATCGCCCCCTCCAGAAACCGGCGAAAATCTGCCTGTTCCAGCGTCTCTGACCGATCAACGGCGGCTGAGACTTTATCCCAGGGCGGCGCATGTCACAGAGTATGATGAGTTACAGGCAGCACGCACGCGCGATGCTGCTTCTTGGCTTTCCCCTGATCGGTAGTCAGCTCGCGCAAGCAGCGGTCGGGCTGACGGATACCGTTATGCTCGGCTGGTACGACGTCGAGGTGCTGGCCGCCGGGGTGCTGGCCACAAGTTTCTTCTTCATGCTGTTCGTGCTGGCCAGTGGCTTTTCATTCGCTGTTATGCCGATGGTTGCCTCAGCTTCGAGCGCTGGGAATCCGGTGCAGGTTCGCCGGGTGACCCGCATGGGCCTGTGGCTGTCGATCGTCTTTGCGATACTGCTGTTCCCGCTGATGTGGTGGTCGGGCCGGATCCTGCTGCTGCTGGGTCAGGAACCTGTCATCGCCGAACTGGCTCAGGCCTACTTGCGGATTGCGGGGTTTGGGCTGCTGCCGGCACTGCTGGTCATGGTGCTCAAGAGCTACGTGGCCGCGCAAGAACGCGCCAGCATCGTGCTTTGGGTGACCATCATCGGCGCCCTTGGCAACGCGCTTGCCAACTGGGTGCTGATTTTCGGCAACTGGGGCTTCCCGGAAATGGGGATTGCGGGGGCCGCACTGGCTAGCACCATCAATTACGGCCTTATGCTGGCGGGCCTTTGTTTCTACGCGGTGCGTGTGTTCCCCGAACATGCCCTGTTCCAGCGGCTCTGGCGCCCGGATTGGGAAGCCCTGGGGCGCGTGTTCCAGCTGGGCTGGCCCATCGGCCTGACGCATCTGGCTGAAAGCGCCATGTTCACCGCCTCGGCGATCATGATGGGCTGGGTCGGCACCCTGCCGCTGGCCGCCCACGGGATTGCGCTCCAGCTCGCCTCTACGACCTTCATGGTCCATATCGGGCTCAGTCAGGCGGCGACGGTGCGGGCCGGGCGCGCCTTCGGCAGACGCGATGTCGATGGGCTGCTCCGTGGCGGTCAGGTCGGCTTCATGCTCGCGCTGGCCATGGTGGTGCTGACCATGGCGGCCTTCCTTGGCATGCCCGAGACCCTGATCAGCCTGTTCCTCGACCCCGCTGACCCGGACCGTCTCACCATTATCACCATCGGGGTCGGCCTGCTGGCCATGGCGGCGCTTTTCCAGCTGGCAGACGGCACGCAGGCTATGGCTGTCGCCCTGCTGCGCGGGGTGCACGACACGCGCATTCCGATGATTCAGGCCGCCGTCAGCTACTGGCTGGTTGGCTTGCCCATCGGCTACGTGCTGGGTTTCTGGACGCCGCTGGGCGCCATCGGTATCTGGCTGGGTCTGGTGGCCGGGCTGAGTTGTGCTGCGGTGCTGCTGCTGCGCCGTTTCTGGTGGCAGCGGTTCTGGATGCAGGACATGACAACCGCCGGCGCAACGCCAGCGCGATCAGCTTAGGCCCTCTGGTGGCTTGCAGCTGGCATCAGTGCAGCGGTCCAGCGGCAACGTGGCTGGTTTTTTGACTTTGCCTCGCCTGCGCGATGTCCCACAATCTCAATAAGGAGATCCCGATAGCTGAGGAACCCGAAGCGATGCAACCCTCTCAAGCCACCCCACCTGCGTCTTTTGCCGGATGGCTCGATGATACCAACGACATCACCCGCGCCTTTCTCGCCGCCGGGCAGATCCCAGGCCTGA
>MDSZ01015740.1_pt1 | contig 15277 bp, 12 predicted proteins | sample 811201 | NCBI WGS metagenome assembly MDSZ01 (sample SAMN05326647, study PRJNA326480) | marine metagenome | isolation source: seawater | place: Indian Ocean: North | collected 2010
AGATTGGGCACTGACAATGATATGCAGATTAGTCACAGTGGCGTAAGCGGTTTAGTCAAAAGCACCACAGGCACTTTAGTCTTACAAGGTAGCACAGTTAGAATACAGGATGCTGGATCTTCACAGACAGCCATTTCAGCCGCAGACGGTGTTGCTACACTTTATCACACAAACACAGCAGTATTAAACACAACAGCAGGTGGCATACAAATAGAAAAAGGTGTGCAAGAAAAGTTCCATACTGTAACAGGTGCTTCTGGAGTCACTGCACTGGATTGTAGCAACGGACATATATTCTATAAAACAGGTTGTACAGGTGACATTACAGCAAACTTTACTAACTTAACCTTAACTGCAGAGTATGCAGTAAACCTAATGGTTATAATAAATCAAGGGGGCACACCTTATGAAGTTACCGCTGTTCAGATAGGTGGTTCTGCACAAACACTAAACTGGCAAGGTGGTTCGGCACCCACAGGCAATGCAAACGGCATTGATGCATTTTCCTTTACAATACTAAATGATGGTGGCAGTTACGTTGTACTAGGACAGATGGTAGACTTTACATAATGCCTTTTGTTAGCACAGTAACAGGCAGTTTCTTTGCAGGACGTAGATCAACTGCTTATAGCAGTGCGGCTTGGGATCCTTCAACAAGTATAACTCCTGCTATTTGGCTAGATGCATCAGATACTACCAGTTACACTGGATTCGCTGGTATTGTAACTGCTATCACAGACAAGGCAGGAAACGCCACAGTCACAGTTAATGGTTCTCCTGACACTGGTACTAAACTGAATAGTTACCCAACTTTTACCTTTCAATCCGGCTTCAATGAAGATTTCCAAACAAACGCAGTGAACCAGACTAGTTTTAGTGGTAATCACTGGGCAATAGGAGTCTTTCAGTGGAATAATGTAAACAATACACGAGATAGTTTTTGGAGTACAGAAAACAGTTCAGAACTAGCAGGCAGTAAAAGAGACTATTCCATTAGTGCTGGCAATAGCAGTGCATTTGACGGTGAGTTAGACTTGGATGGTTTGAGTTCAAACAGGATTTCAACAACAATAGGCGATAAACAGGACTTTGATTCAGGTGTAGCACATAACACTTGGACAATAATAGGTACGTTTTTTAACAAAACAGGCAACCAGATTGGCGTAAGAGTCGACGGTGCTAACGCATTTACTCCTGTGGATGATTATGATAATAATCTCAACCAATTGTTGGATCTACGCATAATGCGTAACAGAGCCAGCGTTAGAATGGATGGTAGGATGGCAGAGTTTTTTACTGTTGCAGACGTTCCTGGCACAGGTGGAACTGACATATCTACTTTTATACAAGCAGAAGGTTATCTTGCTCACAAGTGGGGACTAGCGGGGACTAACTTACCAAGTGATCATCCATATAAGAGTTCAGCACCTTAACTATAAAGATAAATATTTGCATGTTATTATTTGAACTAGATCAACCAGCATTTACACAAGTATCAGCAAAAGTTGATATGTTTAGTAAAAATCCTGATGTCCCTACTAGAGAAGTGGGCAATAAATCACCTATTGAAGCGCATGCTGAGGATAAAGAACCTGAAGGTATTCAGGATAACACTGCGGCTATGAAAACAGATACCCGCAAAACACGCCTAACACTGGAACAATTAAGCAAATTGCGTAAACTTGCTGATCTAAAAGCTGCAGAATATCAGGAAAGTATTAAAGAAATACGCAAGCAATTCGCTCCTCCACCAGCAGCATAAATCCTATATCTTATTTTTTGAACCAAAAAGTACGCATTTTATAATGTTTTTTTAGTAAACACTAAATAAAACTACAATTGCCTTATGAATATAGGAGTTTTAAAATGTCAGAAAACAAATTTGAACAATTGATCGAACTGTTTATCGCAGAAGATGAGCAGGGCGCAAAAGATTTGTTCCATGAAATCGTGGTTGAAAAGTCACGTGACATCTACGAAGGTTTAGTAGACGAGGAGCAAGTTGAAGAAACTGCAGAAGTAGAAGAAGATGCAGTAGAAGAATCAGACGAAGAAGTTTCAGAAGATGAAGTTGAAGAGTCAGATTTTGATGAAGCAGAACTAGGTGGCGATGCTGCTGACGATATGATTGACGACATCGAAGCAGATGAAGAAGGTCTATCAATGGAAGCAGACGACGACAAGGATGAAGATATGGAAGACCGTGTCGTAGATCTAGAAGATGCACTAGACGAATTAAAAGCAGAGTTCGAAGCACTAATGGGCAAGGACGATGCAGACGACGACGCAATGGACATGGATATGGATGACAAAGACATGGATATGGACATGGGCGACGATGACGATGACATGGATAAGATGGAATCAGAGGAAGAAGTTGAAGAATCTGATGAACAGATTGACGAAGGTCAAGACTTATCAATGGCACCTAAGCCAGTAACTGGCGAAGAAGCAAGTGTCAACAAAGCATCAATGAAAGCACCTAAGAAGGACTCAAGTGATGCAGACGCTGGCAATCTTGCACAAGGCGGTGAAGAGTCAGGCGGCTCAACACCAGCATCACAAGACATGGGCGGCACAACCGCACCAGATATGAAAAAAGTATAATTAGGAAACTCTTATGTTATACTTGAGAGAGAACTTAACTTTTGACCAGGCAGGTGTTATCGTTGAAGCCAGTGATAATGCTAATGGTGGTAAGGATCTCTACATGAAAGGCATTTGTATCCAGGGCGGGGTAAAGAACGCTAACCAGCGTGTCTACCCTGTCTCTGAGATTACCGATGCTGTAAGTTCAGTAAATGAACAAATACAATCCGGCAACAGCGTATTAGGCGAAGTTGACCATCCAGATGATCTCAAAATTAACCTCGATCGAGTTTCACATATGATTGAAAGTATGTGGATGGATGGACCCAATGGGTACGGAAAGTTAAAGATTCTACCTACTCCAATGGGTAATTTAGTAAAAACCATGTTGGAGAGCGGAGTAAAACTTGGAGTCAGTAGCAGAGGCAGTGGAAACGTAAGTGAATCTACTGGTAATGTTAGTGATTTTGAAATTGTCACGGTAGATGTCGTGGCACAACCTAGTGCGCCAAATGCGTATCCAGTAGCGATTTACGAAGGACTATTGAATATGCGTGGAGGGCACAAAGTACTTGACGTTGCTCGTGAAGCAAACGGCGACACAAAAGTACAAAAATACCTAAAAGACGAAATGATTCGTCTTGTTAGGGACTTAAAGATCTAGGAGATCAAAATGCTAGATGCTATCAAACCACTATTAGATAGCGACCTTGTAAACGAGGACACCCGTACAGCAATCCAGGAAGAATGGGATGCAAAGATGGGTGAAGTCCGCAACCAGGTTACTGCAGAACTTCGTGAGGAGTTTGCACAACGCTATGAGCATGATAAATCTACTATGGTTGAAGCCTTAGATCGTATGGTTACTGAAGGTCTTACTGCTGAACTTGAGCAAATTGCTCAGGAGCGTAAATCAGCAGTAGAAGATCGCGCAAAGGCTGTTGCAAAACTACAAGAAGCAACAGGTACATTTGACAAATTTTTAGTTAAAACACTTAGTGAAGAAATTAAAGAACTACACAGTGAACGTGCTCAACAGCAGGAACTAGTTGGTAAATTAGAAAAGTTTATTACTAGTCAACTTGCTGAAGAAATCGGTGAGTTCCAGAAAGATCGTCAAGATGTTGTTGAAACTAAGGTTCGTTTAGTTAAAGAAGCTCGTGAAAAGTTTGGAGACTTAAAACAAAAGTTTGTTAAGCACACAAGCACTGCAATTAACGAAGCAGTAACTGACTATCTAAAAGGTGAAATGACTCAACTTAAAGAAGATATTCAGATTGCAAAAGAAAATGCTTTCGGACGTAAAATATTCGAAACTTTTGCTACAGAATTCTCTGCAAGTCACCTCAATGAAAACCAAAAGATTAAGGAACTAGAAGCAGCAATGCAAAAGCAGGCTGAAGAAGTTGCTCAAATCAATGAGAGTCTTGAAGAGAAGACTAAAATCGTTGAGAGTAAAGAGCAAGAAATTGCTATGATTCAAGAGAATGTCCAGCGTAAAGAAACAATGGATGAACTATTGAAGCCACTCAACAAAGATAAGGCAGCGATTATGACTGACCTACTAGAAAGCGTACAGACTTCTAAGTTGAAGACTGCTTTCGATCGTTATCTACCAGCAGTACTAGACGGCAAAAAGACTGTCAAGGAATCAAAGAAAGAAAATCTCAACGAAAGCCGTACTGAAGTAACAGGTAACAAAGAACAAAAAACAGTCCAGGTTGAAGATGACAGCAACATTGTTGACATCCGCAAACTTGCAGGCTTAGCAAAATAAAGTACTAATGAGGAGACAATAATGTCAGACGTACTATTAGAAAGCCGTTGGGACGATACCAAAGACGCCCTTCTTGAAGGTCTAGAAGGTAATCGCCGTAACAGCATGAGTGTAGTTCTAGAGAACACACGCAAATACTTGAAAGAGGCAGCATCAACAGGCGCATCTGCAGCAGGTAACGTAGCAACACTAAACCGTGTTATCCTACCAGTTATCCGTCGTGTTATGCCAACTGTTATTGCCAACGAAATCGTTGGTGTGCAGCCAATGCAAGGCCCAGTAGGCCAGATTCACACACTACGTGTTCGTTATGCAGACACAGTAACTTCAACAGCAAGTTCACCGTTTGATACAGACACAGTAGCAGGTGACGAAGCACTATCACCATTCAAAATTGCTACTGCATATTCAGGTTCAACAACAACCGGTAAAGCAGAAACAACAGCAGGTAAAGAAGGTACTGGTGGTTCACAACTAAGTATCCAGATCCTAAAGCAGCCAGTCGAAGCAAAGACTCGTAAGTTGCAGGCACGCTGGACATTTGAAGCAGCACAAGACGCACAGTCAATGCACGGCATCGACGTTGAAGCAGAAGTAATGGCTGCTCTAGCACAAGAAATCACTGCTGAAATTGATCAGGAAATCCTAGGTTCACTACGTTCACTAGCGGCTACTGAAGAAACATTCAACCAAGCAGCAGTTTCAGGTACAGCAACATACGTTGGTGACGAACATGCAGCTCTTGCAGTTCTAATCAACCGTACAGCAAACAAGATTGCACAGCGCACACGTCGCGGTGCAGGTAACTATGCAGTATGTTCACCAGAAGCACTAACAGTACTTCAGTCAGCATCTACAAGTGCGTTTGCACGTACAACAGAAGGTGCATTTGAAGCACCAACAAACACAAAGTTTGTAGGTACACTAAACGGCGCAATGCGCATTTATGTGGATTCATATGCAGCAGACGGTACAGCAGTACTAGTTGGCTACAAAGGCTCAAGCGAAACAGATGCGGCAGCATTCTATTGCCCATACGTACCGCTAATGTCAAGTGGCACAGTACTAGATCCATCAACATTTGAGCCAGTAGTATCATTTATGACACGCTATGGCTATGTTGAGCTATCAAACACTGCAAGTTCACTAGGTAACGCTGGTGACTATGTCGGTGAGGTAGCGATGTCAAACATCTCATTCTCATAAGTCGACTTACTTACAGAGAAACAGGAAAGGCAGTTTATACTGCCTTTCTTTTTGACTAAATACAGTGCCAGCAAAGACTGGTTTATGCGGTATACCAACCGCGTAGTGGGCTAGAACCCGCATAAGGAGAAACAAAATGGGAAGACCAATTAAAAGCGCCGAAACAGTAGGCGGTACATCAAAACTTGCTAGTGTAAACACTGCATTGCCAATCGGTTCAAGTGGACTAGGCGGCAACCAGATGATTATGAAAGCATTCGTCACCAGTGGTAGTGCAAACGATACAACAAATATTATCCAAAAGGGTAACAAGCGTTTCCGTGTAACTACATCTGACGGCACAGAAACATGCACACTGACTGCAGTAGTACATGGTTCACTAAGTGCTGGACAGTGCCAGATCACTGGTACAGACAGTGCAGGTGGAACATACTTTGCAAGTCAAATTACAGGACGCCACTTTGTAGTTGGTGCTTTAGGCACAGGCTCACAGTTTGCAGTTGGAGATAAGGCTCTACTAGTAGCATCAGGACCAACATTAAACGTAAGTGTTTCCGTACCTAACGGCTAATAGTTACTTGACTATACTAAAGGGTTACAGTACAATATACTGTAACCTTTTTTTATGACATGAATAAAGATTTTGCATTTATATTAGGAAACGGAATTACACGGCTAGAAATAGACTGTGCAGGTCTGCTTGACTATGGCACAGTATATGGATGTAATAGAATATATGAAGAGTTTGCACCTAATGTCTTAGTAAGTACTGATGCTGGTATGGCACAGGAAATACAACAAAGTGGATATAGTGCAAGTAACATACATTATACTCGCAGTCACCATAAAATACGCAACAGTGGCGCACATGTTTTGCCTAAAGATATACATGGATATAGCAGTGGTCCAGCGGCTCTAGCATTAGCGGCACAAAGCGAAGCCAATTATTTGTTCCTAATAGGTATGGATTTGAAAGGTGTAAACAATAAAATTAATAATATCTATGCAGGCACACAACATTACAAACCTAAAAATTCTGATCCAATGTACTTTGGCAACTGGGTAGATCAACTTAATAGAATTATACAACAGACACAAAACAAACGTTTTATGCAAGTCAATCCTCTTAATAATTTTACAGATGATAGTTTGCGTAAAAATTCAAACTTTGAAACTATGAGTTTGGACGAGTTTAAGAGGATGATAAATAAACTATAAAGCAGGATTATTGAACTATGAGTCAAACTAAAAGAGTATCAGGCGTATATACTATAGCGGCTAGTGGAGGCACTACTGTAGACAGTGAACTTACAATCACTGGTAACCTCACTGTTACTGGTACTACTAATAGTGTTGAAACTACAAATAGCAGAATTTCAGACAACATTGTTACATACAACCAAGGCGAAACTGGATCTGGTGTCACAGCAGGCGGTGGCAAGGCTGGCATTGAAATTGAACGTGGTAGTTTAGCAAATGCTCTATTAGTGTTTGACGAGAGCGATGATACATTTAAGGTTAGTACAAACGGCGGCAGTAGTTTTTCTAGTCTCGCAACAGGCGCTATGTCAAATGTTGTAGAAGATACTACACCACAACTAGGTGGTGATCTAGATATAAATGGTAAAAATATTGTAAGTGCAACCAGTAACATGGATATACAACTTGTCCCTAACGGCACAGGCGTTGTTACAGTTGCAAGTGCGCTTAAACTAACTGATCAATTATCTGCTCCCAGTAGCCACACAAGTGCAACATTGTTGTATGCAGACACAGCGGCAGGCGGTGGTACTGGTGTGTTCTTTGTAGATGGCACAAATAGCGATGAACTAGTAAGTAAATCGAAAGCCATCGTATATGGATTAATTTTTTAAAGGAAGTAGTAAATGGCTATTACACAAGCAACAGTAGGAACAAGTGCAACAACAGTATACACAAGTACTAATACTACAGCAATAACATGTATGTTCTTTATGAACGATAATGCAGCAGCAAGAACACTTGATGTTCATGTTGTAAAGAACAGTGCAAGTGCCGCGGCAACAAATAAAATTGTAAAAACTATTACTATTGATCCTGCAGATACATATGTTATTAACCTTGAAAAACTTGTTCTAGAAAATGGCGATACTATCCAGTGTGTTGCTAGTGGTGCAAGTAGCATACATGCAACAGTGAGTTCGGTGGCTATCTAATGGCAGGATTTGTAAAAACAAGAGGCACTAACCATGGCGGTGATGTATTAAAAGGATCACAGAACGCTAGTAGTTCAATGCCTTCAGGCACCACAGCGCAAAGACCAAGTGCTCCTACTTCTGGAGAAATGCGTTTTAATACAGATCTTGGCAAAATGGAATATTTTGACGGTAGTGCTTTTGTTGCATACAGTAAAGAAGGCTTTATTGCAATTACGCAGGATTCATTTACTGGTGATGGATCTACAACTGCTTTTACAATGAGTAAGAGTGTTGAGAGTAACCAGGAACAACGAGTTGTTGTTGCTGTCGGTAACGTTTATCAGAACCCAGCAAGTGCTTACACAGTAAGTGGAACAACAATTACATTCACAAGTCCTCCCGGAGGCAGTGAAACAATCACTGTAGTACACGGGTACGATAGTACAACACACTAAGCATAAATACACTTAACAAACCCTGTCACCTCGGACGTCAGTAGGTGATCGCAAGATAGCGGAGTGTATTGGTATGGCTATAAGTCGTATTGGGGGCAAGGCCCTCAAAGCAAATTTAGAACGTGATAGCAACCTAGCATTTAACACAAATACTCTTGCGATAGATTACACCAACGGTCGTGTTGGTATTGGAACAACAACTCCTACAACACCTTTAGAAGTAAATGGACAAGTTAAAGCCACGTCATTTGTTGGTGATGGTTCTGCTCTGACTAATATAAGTCCAGACTTGGTTGGAGATACAACACCACAATTAGGTGGAAATTTAGATATTAATGGCTTTAGAATTACAAGTGCCCGCAGTAACGAAGATATTATCATATCTCCCAACGGCACAGGTGTTGTAAGTGTAGACAGTAGTAGAATTGTTAATGTAAGTGATCCTAGCAATGCACAGGATGTTGCCACAAAAGCATATGTTGATAGTAATTCAAGTTTATTAGGCACAGGTCTTACTCTGGGTACGCCAACAGATGGCAGTCTTACAACAGACGCAATGTTCAAAGGACTAACTACTAGTTCTAAAGTTACAGATGCAATAGATAGTATTAATGAAAGTTTGCAAAATGTTCTAAACAATACTGCAGTAAGTAACGTTGCATTTGTAAGCGACATGACAGCAGGTGGGGCAGGTTCTGTTGCAACGCTTACAATAACTGCAGACGGCAATCCTAACAGATATACAATAAACTGGGGCGATGGAACAACTGATACTGCAGTATCAGATAGTACTCCTTCACATACATATAGTACTAACACTGGCAGTCCATTTGATGTTTCAGTCACAGCATTTAACAACAGTGGCAGTGGTGATGGAAGTACAGAAACACTTACTAAAGAAGATTTTATAACAATATTCACAGCAAATCCTGTTGCACAGTTCGACTTGTTTAGAGCAAGTTCAGGTGGAAGTGCGCTTACAGGCAACGACCTATATGTAATAGAAGGTCAAAGTTTGCATATGGCTAATACAACAACAAATATGGGAAGTGCTACTGCAAACTGGACAATGGACTGGGGCGATGGAACCAGTGCAGACACTATTGCAAATATTAATGCAGCAGGTGGTACAAGCGGAGCAAGACTAGCACACACTTGGGGGCAAGGCACAAGTAGTGGTACAGGTAGAGATACATTTACACTTACGCTTGCTGGACATCAGACAGCAAATCCTGCAATACTGCCTGTTACAGGCACACAATTAGTTAAAGTTTACAATGACGATCCTAGTGCGCCTAACGGACTTAGCAGTAAAACACTTCCAAATGTAAGTAGTGTAGGCACAAGTCCTAAACTAGCACATGGATTTACAGATCGTACAGGCGGTGCAAGTACAAGTGTAGGAGCATCAGTTGCTCGTGTAACGAGTGGTACAGCAACAGCAGGCCCACTTGCAAGTTTTGCTTACAGAGCAGACAGTGGAACACTTACTGCAAATATCAATGGCAGTGCAGATGGATCTAAAGCATTTACAGCAAATGATGATAGTGGCACTTACACAAGTTTGGTAATTGATAGTGAAAGTGATTACAACTTGTTAAATGCAGATGGTGAAACTGTTTCTTTTGCAAATAGTATATTTTATCCAGCATTTGCAAAAGGATTTAAAGCAAGTGTAAGCAAAGCAGTCAGTGGACTAAGTGTAGGTCTAAATAAGTTTCAATTATCACATAGTACAACTGGAAACAGTAGTGCAGTAGAGTTTGTAAAAGATGACATGACTGCAAGTCCTAGTTTTGGCAGTGTTGGCACACTAGCAGAAGGTACAGCAGGAACTAAACGTTTTGTTAGTGGAATACCTTATTATAACACGGGTAGTCCAACTCTTACAGTAAGTGGCACAACTATTAATAATCTTGTAGGACAAGCGTTTACAGATCAGAGTAATATTGTTGAAATAGATAGTGGTACAAATGCTGAAAGCACAAGTGCAAGTGCTATTACAAATACAGATTATACATACGCAAATATTGACGGCAGTACAACAATGTTAAGTGGAGGCAATCCAAAAGCAAACACAGGTACAAGCAGTGCATATGCTATAGGAAACTTAACTGTTCCTATTACAAGTAACAGTGTACGTACAGTTGAACAACTTAGAATTCGTGCTAGAAACGTTAATGGAGTAAGCAGTTATAGTGATCTTACAAGCACAAAAGTACAGGTACACACAGCGGCACAAAGTGGCATTAGTGAGATTGCAATTGCAGTAGCGGATGCACTAGGTGCTGGATTTGACGATGATGGTAAGCGTATTTTTGATCTTAGTTCAGCAACTACAAATACACCTGCTTACTCAGGCAGTGCAAACTTTTACACAAACAGTTTATACAGTGAAGCAAGTGATCCTGGTGTAGCAGGTACTAAAGAAGCAACAGTAAGACTTGGTGTTATAGAACACAACGTAGTAAACTATAGCACAGGATTTTTGCCAGCAGGTCCTAACCGTAGTGGTGACACAGGCACACAGTATTTTACTTTTGCTTTCCGTAGAACAAATGTTGCTAACTTTGATATTAACATTACTAGTAGTGGCGTAACTGGTGTCTTTATTGCAGCACCCGGCACAGGTATTGATAACAGTAGTGGCCTAAATGGCTGGTTGGATTGCAGTGCAAGTTATGCAGGTAGTGGACAACCAGGCAGTAATACTGGCAGTGGAGGAAATGGCAGTAATGGTTGTGCATTTACATCAGGTGATAGAATAGCTGCAAGTACTGCACTAAGTGGTGGCTATACAATGACACTTGGTACAGAAAATATGAGTAATGCTAGAAACAACGTTGTGTTGGTTCGTATTGCCCTTGCTAGTGGGCAAAGCGTTTCTGCACTTAGCATAGGAGAGGCTGCGTAATGGCTATTACAGATACCCAAAAAGTTGATTATCTTTGGAAAAAACTAGGCTACGCTGCTACAAAGACTGATACTAACGCAAACAAAAAAGCACCTAACGAAGCAATAGCAAGTCCGTTACAAATTCGTGCGGATAAGGTTATGACACAGAGTGCTAGTATTCCTAGCACACAGCCTGGAAGTAGTTCAGGTGTTGCTTTTGTATATCCTACTAGTGCGCCAATAGAAACAACTAATGATGGCACAGCATCAGCAAATAGAACTTGGAAAACTGGTGTAACAGATTGGATTAGTCCAGAGTTCGGTAGTACATATCAAGTTAAAGTTTACATCCATACTAGCGGAGATGCAGGAAATGCAGCTTCAGGTGGCACACAGGTAGGCGCTACTGGTAGTGGTAATAATGACGAATGGTTCTTTGACTATCAGTCTGGTGTACTACATTTTATTGGTACTAATTTGCCCAATGGTGTAAACTTCTCAGGCAAGAGTGTATACATCGCAGGTGCTAGGTATGTGGGAACATTTGGTGTTGACAACAACGGTGCATTTACATTTACAGACAATCGTATTCAAACTACAAGCACTAATGAAGAAATCATACTGGATCCTGCAGGAACTGGTAAGGTTGTTATTGATAGTGATCTTGATCTTGACAGCAATCAAATTATAAATGTTGCAGATCCAACATCCAATCAACATGCGGCTACTAAAGCATATGTTGACTCACAAGTCACTGCACAAGATCTTGATTTCCAGGGTGACTCTGGTGGTGCATTAAACATAGATTTAGATTCTGAAACACTTACAATTGCTGGCGGTTCTGGTATTGATACATCTGGTTCTAGTAACACATTGACTGTCGCGATTGATAATACGGTTGTTACACTTACAGGATCACAAACTTTAACAAATAAAGTACTAACAACTCCTACCCTTACAACTCCAGTAGCAAATGCAGGTATCCAACTTAAAAACGGAGCAACAAGTGCTGGGTTTTTAGAGTTTTTTGAGGACTCAGACAACGGCACTAATAAGGTAACACTAATAGGACCTGCAAGCACTGCAGATGTTACACTAACTCTTCCAGCAGCCACTGACACGCTTGTTGGTAAAGCAACAACTGACACCCTTACAAATAAAACGTTGACTACACCGGTAATTGCACAAATTAGTAACACAGGTACAATTACACTTCCTACTAGTACTGATACATTGGTAGGTAGAGCAACAACCGATACACTCACTAACAAAACAATTGATGCTAATGGTACAGGTAATAGTATAACAAACCTTGAAGTTGCTGATTTTGCAAGTGGTGTTCTGGATACTGACATATCATCTGTTGCGGCCGATGATACTACTCTTGCAAGTGCTAAAGCAATTAAGACATATGTTGATGCACAAATTACTGCACAGGATCTTGACTTTCAAGCAGACAGTGGCGGTGCATTAGCAATTGATCTTGATAGTGAGACATTAACGTTTACTGGTGGCACAGGCATAGACACTAGTGGTTCAGGAAATGCAGTAACTTTTGCTATTGATAGCACTGTTACTACGCTTACTGGTAGTCAAACACTTACCAATAAAACACTTACAACACCTACAATTACAACTCCAGTTGTTAACGCAGGATTGCAGTTAAAGAACGGAGCAACTAGTGCTGGTTTCCTTGAGTTCTTTGAAGATAGTGACAACGGAACTAACAAGGTTACACTAATTGGTCCAGCAAGCACTGCTGATGTTACAGTAACTTTACCGGCGGCAGCAGATACTCTTGTTGGTAAAGCAACAACTGACACCTTAACAAATAAAACAATAGACAGTGCTAACAATACACTAACACTAGACCTTAGTGAAGGAACACTTGTTGGTACCACAGCAGAATTTAACAGTGCGCTTAGTGACGATAGTTTTGCTACACTTACAAATAGCGTAACACTAACAAATAAGACATTAACTAATCCAACTATAAATGCATTCAGTGGCACAGGAAATGCTAGTGTTGCAGGAAATTTTGCTATAACTGGTAATAGCAGTAAACTTTCTATTACTAATACTACAACTAGTGACAGTCTTCAGATAACAACTACAGAAGATTCAAGTACAGCAGGTCCTGTTATTGCTCTTAAGCGTAACAGTAGTAGTCCTGCAGATGCAGATTACATAGGTCAAATAAAGTTTAAAGGCGAAAATGATGCAGATCAGGAAGTCAATTATGTACAAATAACTGGTAAAATAGGTGATGCTAGTGATACTACCGAAGATGGTATTCTTGAGATTATGCATAAGAAGGCTGGTAGTAATAACATAAGTGCAAGATTTAGTAGCACAAAGTTGATGCTTATAAATGGCACACAACTTGAGGTTGCAGGTGCAGTAACATTTAGCAGTGCGCTTGCAATGAGTTCACAACAGATTACAGGACTTGCAGATCCTACAAGTAACCAACATGCGGCTACTAAGGCATATGTTGATTCACAAACAAGTGCATTGGATTTGACACTAGGTATAGGTGCAGATAGTGGTGCTGATAGCACAGTTTCAACTAGTCAAACACTAAGAATAAGTGGTACAGCAAACGAAGTAGACACTAGTGTAATTGGACAGGCAATTACAATTGGATTGCCTGATGATGTGACAGTAGGCAATGACCTTACTGTTACAGGAAACTTGACTGTAAATGGAACTACTACTACACTAGCAACAAATAATAGTACAGTAGAAGATAGTTTAATAGAACTTAACTCCGGTGCAAGTAGCAACAGTAATGATTTAGGATTTATTTTTGAACGTGGCAGTACAGGTAATAACGCCGCAATTATTTGGGATGAGAGTGAAGATAAGTTTGTAGTTGGAACAACCACTGCAACAGGATTAACTACTGGAAATCTTACAGTTGCAAGTGGAACACTCGTAGCGGCAACATTTGAAGGCGCACTAAGTGGAAATGCTACTACTGCAAGTACATTACAAACTGCTAGAAATATTGGTGGTGTATCCTTTGACGGTAGTGCTAGTATAAATTTACCTGGTGTTAACACAACTGGTGATCAGGACACTAGCGGTAACGCTGCAACTGCAACGGCTCTTGAAACAGCAAGAAATATTGCTGGACAGTCGTTTGATGGCACAGGTGATATTACAATTGCAAGTGGCGATTTGAGTAATAGTAGTGCAATTACATTAAACACTGCATCACAAACTCTAACAAATAAAAGTTTAACAGCACCTGTTCTTACTGGCAGTAGTGCTGCTGCAGGTAGTATTTTATTTAAAGAAGATACTGATAATGGAACTAATGCAGTCACACTTATTGGACCAGCAAGTACAGCAGATGTAACAATTACTTTACCCAATTCAGCAGGCACAGTAGCACTTACAAGTGACATACCTAGTGCAGGTATAAGCAGTGGTAACGTTGCTACATTTACAAGTGGTGTGGTTGATAATGACTTCCTACGTGTTGATGGTACTGCAATTGAAGGTCGCAGTGCTAGTGAAGTACTAAGTGACATAGGTGGACAAGCCGCACTTACATTTGGGATTGCTAACACAAATGCAGTTAAAATAGATAGCGCAAGTGTAGCAGATGATGAATATGCACGTTTCACAGCAAACGGATTAGAAAGCAGATCAACATCAGAAGTACTAAGCGATATTGGTGGACAGGCGGCACTTACATTTGGTATAGCAAACACAAATGCAGTAAAGATAGACAGTGCTGATGTAGCAGATGATGAGTTTGCAAGATTTACAGCAAGTGGACTAGAGGGTAGATCCACTACAGAAGTACGTGGTGATTTAGGATTAGCAACTGGTGACAGTCCACAATTTACTGCAATTAATTTAGGACATGCAAGTGATACAACAATTGCAAGATCAAGTGCAGGTGTTGCCACTATCGAAGGTGTAGAAATTACTACAAACACTGCTACACAAACACTTACAAATAAAACTCTTACTACTCCAACTATAACAACTCCTGTTGTTAATGCGGGTATGGATCTAAAAAATGGTGCTACAAGTGCTGGATTTGTTAAGTTCTTTGAGGATAGTGATAATGGAACAAATGCAGTAACTCTTATTGGTCCTGCAAGTACAGCAGATGTGACATTGACACTGCCTGCGGCTACTGATACTCTTATAGGTAAGGC
>MDSZ01147254.1_pt1 | contig 15277 bp, 15 predicted proteins | sample 811201 | NCBI WGS metagenome assembly MDSZ01 (sample SAMN05326647, study PRJNA326480) | marine metagenome | isolation source: seawater | place: Indian Ocean: North | collected 2010
GCAATGGGAAGTGGGAACCGCCGTGGTACGGAACCGTATGCCCGGTGGTGTGAGAGGACGGGGGAGGCAACTCCCCCTCCTACTCGATCCCCCTCCGAGGCCGGAAGATTCTCGACTTATGGGGTGGATGGGGCTATTTTTCGTACAGTCTTTGTGTCTTTTTGTTACAGGGTGCCCATGCCTAGATCCGGTATCGACAAGCAAAGCCTGAGGCGGCTCTCGGATCGTCGCGAGCCGGCCCGTCGGGCTTTGTGGGGCGCCCTGATCTACATCGTCGCTGGCTACTGCTGGATCACGTTTTCCGACCGCCTGGCGGAGCTCTGGTTTCCGGATCCGGCGATGCTGTCCGCGGTGCAGACCTGGAAGGGCCTGTTCTTCGTTCTGCTCACCGGCGTGGTGCTGTTTGTCGCCACCCTGCGCCAGTTCGACAAGGACCGTCGCCTGCTGGCGTTGCAACACCATCAGCGTCAGGCCCTGCGCAAGCGCGAGCGTCAGCTCTCGATCCTGATGGATAATCTGCCCGGTATGGCGTACCGCTGCCTGTTCGATGACCACTGGACCATGCTGTTCGTGTCCCAGGGCTGTGTGCGGCTGACCGGCTACCAGCCGGACGAGCTGATCCGCAACCGCGTGGTCAGCTACGCCGACTTGATCGCCGACAAGGACAACAGCGACCGGGTCACGCAGGAAGTGACGGCCGCCGTGGCCAGGGATGAATCGTTTTCCCTGGAGTATCCCGTGATCCGCAAGGACGGCAGCCAGATCTGGGTCTGGGAGCGCGGGCGCGGCGTCGAGGGGGACAACGGCGAGCGGGTGCTGGAAGGGATCATTCTGGACGTTTCGGATCGCAAGCGCCTGGAGGTGGAACTGGAGGAAATGGCGACCCGGGACGTGCTGACCGGCCTGTACAACCGTCGCGAGGCGACGCGTCTGTTGGAGGAGGAGCTGCAGAGGGCGAGCCGCTACCGGCGCTCCATGGCTCTGCTCTGGATCGACTTCGATCATTTCAAGGACATCAATGACACTTATGGCCACGCCGCCGGGGATCTGGTGCTGCGCTCGGTCACGCGGCTGCTGGCCGAAAGCGTGCGCACGGTGGACATCGTCGGCCGTTTCGGTGGCGAGGAATTTGTTGTCATTCTGCCGGAGATGGACGCCCGCGGCGCCGCCGAGACCGCCGAGCGCCTGCGTCAGCGGGTCAGCGAACACCGCTGCATCCTCGGCTCCGGCGTGGTGATCCCGCTGACCGTGAGTATCGGCGTGGCGGTGTATCCCGACCATGGCGACCAGGCGGACCGGCTGTTTGCGTCGGCCGACCGGGCCATGTACCAGGCCAAGTCCCAGGGGCGCAACTGCGTCGTGGTGGCCCCGGGATCGCACGCGAGTCGCCGGCCGAAGCCGAGTCAGGGTGCCGGCTTCGGCCCGTGACGCGGCACCGGGGCCGTTGTGGTCAATGCGCCGGCGGCTTCCGCGGCATACACTGCCGGGACAACGCCAACCCTCACCCAGGAACCGTTCTATGCATGCCTTGGCCCGCCGAGCCCTGAATGTCTGTGCCCTGCCGGATGATCTTGGCGCCGTCACCTTCCGGGACGCCGCCACCGAGGACCCGGCCGCGGCCGGCGTCGACCCCGCCGTCGCCGAGGCGCTCTGGCGCTCCGTGGAAGCCTTGTACCGCACCGGCGTGCATCCGGGCATCCAGCTGTCCCTGCGGCACCGGGGCCTGCCGATACTGCACCGGGCCATCGGTCACGCCCGGGGTAACGGCCCGGGCGACAGCGCCGAGACGGCGCGCGTGCCCATGACCACGGAAACCCCCATCTGCTATTTCTCCGCGTCCAAGGCGGTCACGGCGCTGCTGATGCACCGGCTGTCGGAGCAGGGGCTGGTCAATCTGACGGACCCGGTGTCCTACTACTGCCCGGAGTTCGGCCGCCGGGGCAAGCGAACCATCACGGTTCACCAGATCCTGTCCCACCGGGGCGGGATTCCGGCCATTCCCAAGGACACGCCGATCGAGGTGCTGTGGGACCGCGACGAGGTCTGGCGCATTCTCTGCCAGGCCCGGCCGGTGGCGGTGGATGGCGGCAAGGTGGCCTACCATGCCATCACCGGTGGTTTCGTGCTGCAGCGGGTGCTGGAAAAGGTCACCGGCGACAGCATCGAAGCCTACCTGGACCGCTACCTGCGCAAGCCGATGGGCATGCGCTGGTTCACCTACGGTGTCGAGCCGGCACATCTGGATGATCTGGCCCTGAACTATGCCACCGGTCCGACGCCGCCATTTCCGGTGTCCTGGATTGTCCGTCGCGCCCTGGGGGGGGACATCCGCACGGTGGAGGCCGTGACCAACGATCCCCGTTTCCAGGAAGCCGTGATCCCGGCGGGCAATCTGTGTGGCACCGCCGAGGAGATGGGGCGGTTTTTCCAGATGATGCTCAACGGCGGAGTCTGGAACGGGCGGCGCATCTGCAGCGAGATGACGGTCCGGCGGGCGGTGCAGCAGTTCGGGTCACTGCAGCTCGACCGGACCATGCTGGTGCCCATGCGTTTCAGCGCCGGCATGATGCTGGGCGGCAATCCGGTTGGTCTCTGGGGGCCCCGCAGCCGCCATGCGTTCGGCCATATCGGGCTGATCAACAAGCTGTGTTGGGCGGACCCGGCGCGGGATATTTCGGTCAGCCTGCTGACCACCGGCCTGCCGCTGGTCGCGCACCATCTGCCGGCATTGGTGCGGTTTGTCTACGACGTGTGCCAGGCGTTCCCGTTGCTGCCGGAACAGGAACGACCGCTGGCCGTAGGCTGAGGCCCGTGCCTCGGGCCTACAGGGTTTTGACCTGGGCTTCCAGAATGCCCAGCACGGAGGACAGGATGTCCCGGAAGTCGGTGAGGGTCTGGGTTCGCTGGATCACGTCCTCGCGGTTTTCATCGAGCCGCTCGAGTTTGGGGACAACCCGGCGGATGCCCTCGGTGATGACCTCGTAGGGGTAATGGTGGTCCTGGATGCTCAGTTTGTTAATTTCGGCCACCTCCTGACTCAGGATGCTGATGATGTCATAGAGCATGTCCTTGTGCTGGATGGTGCTGGCTTCCCAGTAGGCATCGTCCAGAAGCTCCAGCAGGGACTGGTATTCTCGCAGGGTGTCGGCAACGGTGGCTTCGGTCATGGCTCGCTCGGATTCGTGGGGGGCCTGGTGGGGCCAGACCCGGTGTTTTGAATTTCAAGGGAACTATAGCAGGGGATGGTGCGTGTAAAGAAAACCATCGCGTCGTGTCTGTCCGTCGGTGCCAACCTAAGTGAAACTCTGTTCACGTTTATTGTGACCGGCGGGACAACGAGGCACACTGAGCCCCATTGCCAAAATGGACGAGCAACGACTCAATGGATGAGGACCCCATGGACAAGCCCAATCGTTCCGGGCACCCGGAGCGCCGCTCGGTCAACCTGGACCACCACGACAGCGTGCGCAGCCACGTCTGCGAGCAGATCCGGTCGGAAGTGGAGCGGCTGGAGCGCCGCATCGAAACCCTGCGCTTGATCCGGGCCCCCCACGCCGCCATCATGATCGCGACCTACCAGCGGCTCATCGACCGCAAGAAGGGGTTCCTTCGGAACTGGGGCCTGAAGGGGCTGGACGATACTTGACCCCGGTCAGGGGCGCAGGCCGGTGTCGGCCGTCGCGTAGCTGGCGGTCGGGCTGTCTTGCGCCGTGCAGTAGGCCTCGTCGTCGGGATCGACGTCCCGCGAGGTGTAGAGATCGACCCGCTTCTCGCCGTAGTGCATCACCACCTTCAGGCAATCCACCGTCTGCCCTCCGAACTCGAAATCCGGACCGGCCGTGCCTTCCGCGGTACCGGCAGCGGTGCCGTCGATGGTGATCGCATCGGTGTTCTCGCCGTCGTAGTCCCGGACAAAGGCCATCTCCCGTTCGCCTTCGATCACCACGCTGCCTTCGCTGTGCAGGCGGGCGCCGTCGTTGTAGCCGATGGCCTGGAAACCGGACGGGTCGAACTGAGTTCCCAGGGTGGCGCTGGGGCGGGTGCTGCCCTCGGGAAACTCGCCGGACGCGACCCAGGTGAGCACCCGGGTAACCCGGTTCGAGGTGTCCGGGGTGTAGACCCACTTGACGATCGGATAGCGCCACTCGTAGTCGGTGATCGGCCGCCCTTCGAAAATGGCGCCCTGGTCGGTGAAGCGGACCAGGGCATCGTTGGTGGTGTTGCTGTATTCCCCCGCGACGCCCTCGTCGATCCGGGCACTGATGTAACGGCGTGCTTCATTGAAGTTCTCGATCTCATTCTCGCCGATGACCCGGCGCATCAGGTCCAGGGGGTTGCGGACCGACACCAGGGTGAGCGGCGGGCCGGGCTGGTAGCTCAGGTTCAGGAACAGGGCCAGCTGGTCGCGGATGGCCTCGGCCAGGGTGTCGGCTTCCGGCTCGCTGTAGGGTGCCGGCTCAAGCGCCAGCAGCAGGTCGTGAAACAGAGTGGTGTCGGTCTGTTCGGTCAGGGTGAAACTGGAGAACACCGGGTCGACGTCGGTGGCCGGGTTGAGGGCATTGGAGCCGGTATCCTCCATGCCGCAGCCCCCGGCGAGGGCGGCAGCGACGGCGGTACTGGCGGCGAACAGGCGCGAACGTCTCATGTCCGGAGTCCTTTCAGGTGCGTTGTGTGGGATTTGCGGCTAAAGTGAATAGCCGTGGGGCGCCATGCCCCGGCCCGAATGCTGACAATAATTCATATAACCGGCATCCGCCCTCGGGGAGATCACATTTTGCGGCAACGGCGTTCTTTCCTGGTATCCGGACCTGCCCTCGCCTGGTTGATGGCGTGGACGCTGGCCGTGGTGTCGTTGCCAGCCCAGGCCCAGGACGCCTGTCGGGATGGCCGGCTGCAGCTGGAGCGGGGGGTGACCGGCATCCGCAACCCGGGGCCCTGCATCTGGTATCTGGAAGACCCCGACAAATCCCTGACGGTGGAGGAAGTCATCCGGCGGGGCCGGGCAGCCTTCACCCAGCACCAGGGCGGCGTGCTCAACTTCGGTTATACCGAGTCGGCCTACTGGATCCGGATGGACCTCCAGCCCCGTGCCGGAGCCACGGACTGGGTGCTGGAACTGGCGTTGCCGCTGGTGGACGAGGTCCGGCTGTATCTGGTGCGCGACGGCACCCTGGTCGACCACCGCCGGGCCGGTTACCACGACAACTGGCAGCAGCGGGACCTGGCGGTCCCCAATCCCACCTTTCGCCTGGCGCTGGCGCCGGATACCGTCACCACCGCCTATCTCCGAGTCATCAACACCAACACCTTCCGGCTGCCCATCAGCCTGTGGCAACCAGACACCTACATTGAAAAGGTCTCCGTGGACGAGGCCGTGCGGGGCGTGCTGCTGGGCGCGATCCTGGCGATCCTGGCCTACAACCTGTTCGTGGCGGTGTCCGTGCGCGAACGCAGCAACGTCTACTACGTGCTCTATCTGGTATCGGCCGCGGTGTTTATCGTCACCGAGCAGGTGCATGGGGTGCAGCTGCTGGACAGCCGTCCGGCCGTGTTCAGCAAGGAATACCTGCATTTCCAGATCGTCCTGACCTGGTTCTGGGGGCTGCTGATGGCCCGTTCCCTGCTGGAAACCCGGGAGCGCTCCGCCGATCTCGATCAGGTCATCCGTCTGTGCCTCTATTCGGTGGTAGTGACCTTCGTCCTGTGTTTCTTCCTGCCCTATCACGTGGCCATGGAATGGATCGTGCTTGGCTCCATCCTGCTGAGCCTGGTCCTGATCCTGGTCAGTTACCTGTCCTGGCGCTATTCCAACCCGGCGGCCCGTTCCTACTTCTTTGCCTGGACCCTGGCGTTGGTGGGCTTCGGCATCTATGCCCTGACTGTGATGGGGTACCTGCCCCTGAACACCTTCACCGGCTACTCGCCGCAGATCGGGCTGACCGCCCAGATCATCCTGTTTTCCTTCTCCATTGCCGACCGGATCAAGCAGGTTCAGGGTGAGGCGCTGTCCTGGAGCCAGCGGGCCCTGGCCAACCTGAAGCGCTACCAGTCGCTGTTCGACAACGCGGTGGAAGGGGTCTTTCAGATGTCGCGGGAACGCCGCTTCGTGACCGCCAACCCGGCCATGGCGCGCATGCTCGGATACAACAGCAGCCGGGAGTTGCTCCGCCACAACCCGGACGTGCTGGACACCTGCATTGCCGATGAGCGGTTGCGTCGGCTGGTGGTGGAGCAGTTGCAGGCCAAGGGCTCGGTCAAGGGCATTGAGGCCCGCTACCTGACCCGGGACGGCGCCGAACGCTGGGCCACGCTGTCGCTGCATACCGCCTACGATGCCGACGGCGAGCCGACGCACCTGGAAGGCACCTGCATCGATGTCACCGAAAGCCGCCAGCGTCAGCGCATCGAGCGGGAACGGGAGCAGGAGCGTCTGGAGAAAGAGCTGGCCCGCAACTCCGCCGAGGCGAAGAGCCAGTTCCTGGCCAACATGAGTCACGAGATCCGCACCCCCCTGGCGGCCATCATCGGCTACGGCGAAACCCTGCTGGACCCCGACCTGACCGAGGCGGAAAAAAGGCGCAGCGCGGAAACGGTGGTTCGGAGCGGGCGCCATCTACTGGATCTGGTCAACGACATCCTGGATCACTCGAAGATCGACGCCAACAAACTCGACGTGGACATCGTGCCGGTGAACGTGCCCGAGTTCCTGGCGGATGTCCGGGCATTTTTCGCGCCCAAGGCCCGGGAAAAGGGGCTGGATTTCCATGTCGCCTGTGAATTTCCCCTGCCCGAGCAGATTCATACCGACCCCACCCGCTTCCGGCAAATCATTATCAACCTGTGCGGTAATGCCCTGAAGTTCACGGAAAAGGGTGCGATTTCCCTGTCCGTTCGTTGCGACCGAGCGCGGGAACTGCTGATTGCCCGGGTAACCGATACCGGCATCGGCATGAAACCGGAGCAGCTGCGCCGGTTGTTCGATCCCTTCGCCCAGGGCAGTGCCGCCATTTCCCGGCAGTACGGCGGCACCGGGCTGGGCCTGAGCATTTCCCGGCGTTTGGCGGAACTGCTGGGGGGCAGCATTACCGTTGCCAGCACCTATGGCGAGGGCAGCGAGTTCGAAGTCTCGATCCGCACCGGGCGCCTGGACGGTGTGCCCCTGCTGCGGGACGCGTCGGCACTGGGCCCCCGAGGCGGTGATTTGCCCCAGGTGAACGTGCCCCGGCTGGCCGGCCGGATCCTCTGCGCCGAAGACAACGACGTCAACCGGCGCCTGGTGTCATTGATGGTGGCCCGCACCGGCGCCGAACTGGTGCACGTCGGCAACGGTGCCGAAGCCCTGGAGATGGCGATCCGGGAGCCGTTCGACCTGATCCTGATGGACATCCAGATGCCGGTGATGAACGGCCGGGATGCCACGGCCGCCCTGCGCGAGGCGGGGGTCAATACCCCGGTCGTCGCCCTGACCGCGAACGTGATGACCGAGGACATCGCCGACTACCGGTTGGCGGGCTGCAATGAACACCTCGCCAAGCCGATCGACAGGCAGCGCTTCTACGAACTGCTGGGACGGTATCTGCCCCGGCGCCCGGACGCCGGGCGGGTGCTGGTGGCCGCCGGCGATGCCGACCGGCGACAGGCGGAACAGGCTCTGGGCCGCCTGGGGCTGGAGGTGGTGTTCGTGTCCAGAGGCGACGAGGCGGTCCGCACCGCCCTGTCGGATTCGGTGCGGCTGTTGTTGCTGGCGCCGGAGTTGCCAGGCCTGGATGGCGTGGCGGCAACCCGGCTGCTGCGCCAGGCGGGGTTCCGGCGGCCGATCATTGCTTGGTGTCAGGATGGGGATCCGGCCCGCGCGGCCATGTTGGAAGCCGGCTGCGACGAGGCGCTGGCTCGGCCGATCGATCCCGACCGGCTGATCCGTTATCTGGACAGCCCGGAGACGCCGCCACCGGCGGTCGACGAGGAACCGGAGCTGGGAGACCTGGTGCGTCAGTTCCTGTCCGGGCTGGATCAGCGGCGCCAGGCCATGGCCCGGGCGCTGCGCGAGCGCCGGCCGGAAACCCTGCGTCACGAGGCGCACCAGATCAAGGGTACCGCCGGTGCCATGGGCTATCCCGCCATGACCCGGCAAGCCGGTGCCCTGGAGCACCTGCTGCGGACGCCAGCACCGGACTGGCAACAGGTGGCCGAGGCGCTGGCCGGCCTCGATGAGCAGATGGCACAGGCGCTGGCGGCTATGGCTGCGGCGCCCTGACCCGGCACATTCTGGAACCACGACAGGAACATTGACATGAATGACAGCTCCGAGCGCAAAGAACAGTATTCCCTGAGCATGATGTACGGCACCTACGCCGACATCCTGTTCGTGCTCTTCCCCTTCCTGGTGATTGGCATGCAGCGGTTGTGGGATGGCAAACTCTACGACACCCTGCTGCAGCCGGACCTCAGCATTGCCTCGGCGATCCTGGCCGGGCTGGCGATGGGCAAGTTTGTGCTGGGGCTGGTAAGCCACCGGGATCTGGGGCGTTACAAGGAGCGCATCGTGTTCTTCATTGCCCTGACGCTGTTTCTGGTGCTGGGGCCGGCGATCATTCTGATGCTCAGTATCGTCGGTCACGCCGAAGTGCCGGGGTTTGTTGCCTTCGTCCAGCCGGTGCTGCTGATCATCGCGGTTTCGCTGTACAGCACCGCGGTGAGTATCAGCAACCTGCTGACCCGGTTCGGCAGTGATGCCGGCAGCTCGACGGGCGCCGGCGCGCTGTCGGACGAAGCGCCGGACACCCCCGCCGGTGCGGTCCGACCCGCCCCCCTGGACCTGCCCCGGCGCAGCGGCAACGGGCCTTATTGATCAGCGGTCGGTGCGGGGCATCGACCGGAGTCGACGGGAGAAACAAGATGACGGATCTGCGAGTGCTGGTGGTCGAGGATGAGCCCGTAATGCGGGCCAGGCTCAGGGACATGCTCTACCGGGCCGGCGCCACCCGGGTGGTGGAGGCGGAGGATGCCGCCTCGGCGCGGGCTGCGTTCGAGGCGAGTGAATATCATATCGTGTTGCTGGATCTTGGCCTGCCGGATGAGGATGGCCACGAGCTGATGAACGCGTTCAAGGCGCGGCGCGAAAGCCAGCACATCGTGCTGGTCACGGCGGACGATTCCATCGACAGCATCCAGCGGGCGATCAGCGCCGGCGCCAACGGCTATGTGGTCAAGCCCTATTCCCAGGAAAAGATTCACGATGTGATCAACAACTACGCCATGGTCCATGGCGGTGACGTGGTGCTGATGCAGGGGCCGGGCCGGCGTCACTGACCGGCCCGCCCCGGGTTGGCGTCAGGCGACCTGGCGGGCGATCCAGGAGTTGTAGCGGGTGGCCAGGGCCCGGACGTAACGGGCCTCGGCGCCGTCGAGGTTGCCCAGGACGCCCTTGAAAATCCAGCCCCGCTCGTACAGGCCAAGCACCCGCTGCTCGTCGTCCAAGTTGACCCGCTGGTTCAGCTTCTTGCAGATCGCGTCCAGCAGCGGCAATTTTTCGGGCCGCTTGATCGGGCCCTGTCGATTGCCCGCTGGTGCGTTGGCGGCACGTGTGGTCGGACGTCTCTTCATGATCTTCTCCTTGTCGTTTTGCGGCTGCAAAAACAAAACCCCGGAGCCAGGAGCAACCGGGGTTTGTCAGAAGATCGGACCCGGTCGCGAAGAAGGCTCCCGGGACTGCCGAAAGCCGTCAGATGTCTTTCACCATGGCACGCGCGGACGGCCCCTTGCGGCGGTCGGCGGCTATGACAACAGTGGGCTGATGATGCAACATCGGATAACGGCTCCCGAATACGAATTCCATGGTCAGTGTATAGCCTCCCGGGCCGTTTGCAAGGGCTCGCCGGCTTCGGCAAACCCCTACAGACGGAGGCGGTCGGAATCCCCATAATGCGCAGCGTCACGTGTTTTTACGTTGTGCAATCCGCGATGCCTGCCGAGTCAGGTGTCTATGGATCTCTCCTTTCTACGCAGTCGGTTCGGCTGCGTTTTTTTTGCCCCTCGGAAACTGCGTAGCCACTAGTTCGTACTGAGGCAGCCCTCTGTTTTGGCGATAATTTAGTCACTCAGACCAAGTCCATTCATCCCACTCAAGACAGAGGTTGAAACGAAGAACATGTCCGACGAACCCGGATCAGTCAGAAACAGGTTCCGTTCCGATTTTATCGTCGAAATGGTTTTGATGGCCGCGCTGGCGGTGTATTTCCTCCTTGCCAGGGACCAAGTGGTGGGGGCCGACCTGGGCTTCACCGTGGTCGGTGCCGTGCTGATGGCGCTGGCGACCTACTGGACGCTCCACACCCTCAAAGACGGCCTGCAGTTCCTCACTCTGCGGCTTCGTCCTGGCAAGTGATCCGCTTCCAGGTGGTGTGCAGGATCAGGGCGTCGTTGGCGGCTCGGTGAATCGGCAGTCCCAGCTCGGCGATCACCTGTTGCCGGACGCCCGACCACTCCCGGACCTGCTGCGGACTGAGCAGCATGGAAATGGACTCCAGCTGGAACTCGGGCTGCAGATTGGCGGCCCGGAACAGCCGGTGCAGCCAGAAACTGTCAAAAGTCCAGGCATCGCAGAACACCTGCGGAGGCAATAGCTCGTTCAGCCGGCGGGCCACCTCCCGCACCCCATGGCCATCGGCCTGAAGCGTGCGCCGGGAGATGCCGTGCACCCGTTCTGCGCTTTCCGACCAGTCCCGCCACAGCGCATGGGGGCTGATGAGCCAGCTGTGCAGGGTCCCGTCCGGCAGGCAGATGCCCACTTCGATCGGGTAGCTGGCAATGAGATCGAGGCTGGAGGCCTCGAAATCAATGAAGGCCGGAATCGATTCGCAGGTCATGGTGTCCGAGTGTTCCAATGGCGTGTGTTTGCCGAGTTTACCCGCCCAGCTCGCCGGACGCGAACCCAACCTGACGTGGCACTGTTACAATATGTCCAGCCCGTATAAAACTCCGATGACAGTCGGCTGTCATTGCCATTGCGAGTGCGAGATTCCGAATGACTGATACCGTGGTAGTGATCTATTCCGGGGGGATGGACTCCTTCACCCTCCTGCACCGGGCCCTGGCCCGGGGCCTCCGGGTTCATGCCCTGTCCTTCGACTACGGCCAGCGCCATGTCCGTGAACTGGCGTGCGCCCGCCAGGTGTGCCAGGCGTTGGCCATTCCACACAAGGTGCTCGATATCCGCGCCATGTCCGAGGTGATGAGCGGCTCCTCACTGACCTCGGACATCGACGTGCCGGAGGGGCATTACGAAGAGGAAAGCATGAAGGCGACGGTGGTGCCCAACCGCAACATGATCCTGCTGTCGCTGGCCACCGGTTACGCCGTCACCGTCGGTGCCCAGGCGGTCTGGTACGGCGCCCATGGTGGCGATCATGCCATCTATCCGGACTGCCGGCCCGAATTCGTGGAGAAGATGGATGCGGTCTGCCGTATCGCCAACTATGAGCCGGTAGCGATCGAGGCGCCCTTCATGCACATGGACAAGGGCCAGATCCTGGCGGATGGCCTGAAACTCGGGTTGGACTACCGGCACACCTGGACCTGCTACAACGGCCGCGAGCGGGCCTGTGGCCGCTGTGGCTCCTGCGTCGAGCGCCTGGAAGCCTTCGCCGCCAACGGTGTCCGCGATCCCCTGGAATACGAGGTGCCGGTCTGATGTACCGGGTCAAGGAGGCTTTCTACACGCTTCAGGGCGAGGGTGCCCAGGCCGGTCGCGCCGCGGTGTTCTGTCGGTTCAGCAAGTGCAACCTTTGGAATGGCCGGGAACGGGACCGGGCTCGGGCTGTGTGTTCGTTCTGCGATACGGACTTCGTGGGCACGGACGGCCAGAACGGCGGCGTGTTCGAGACGGCGGAGGCGCTGGCGGACCATCTGTGGCGCTTGTGGCCGTCCGCACCGGGGCGGCCCTATGTGGTCTGCACCGGTGGCGAGCCCCTGCTGCAGCTGGACGACGCATTGGTGGCGGCCCTGCACCGCCGTGGTTTTGAGGTGGGTGTGGAGACCAACGGTACCCTGCCGCCACCGGCGGGCATCGACTGGCTGTGTGTCAGCCCCAAAGCCGATGCGCCGGTGGTCGTCGACCGCTGCGACGAGCTCAAACTGGTGTTTCCTCAACCCCTGGCGATGCCCGAGCGTTTCGAGCATATCCAGGCCCGCCATTACTTCCTGTCCCCCATGGCGTCACCCGCCGCGCCGGCCTCCGGCGAAGATACGGTCAAGCTTGCCAATACCCGTAAGGCCACTGAGTATTGCCTGGCACATCCCCGTTGGCGCTTGACCCTGCAGATGCACAAGCTCATCGGCATCGACTGAGATCAGGCGCTCGCCCGGGGGCGGCCCGCCTCGGCAGGCACAGCCAGGGCTTCGCTTCGGTACCGGCTGGGGCTGCGCCCGGTCCAGCGCTTGAAAGCGCGGGTGAAGTTGGCGGCGTCGGCATAGCCCAGGGCATCGGCGATCTGGCTCAGGTTCATGCCGGTGTGCGTCAGCAGTTCTCGGGCCCGTTCCAACCGCACCTGGTCCACCAGGTGCTGGAAACTGGCCTGCTCTTCCTGAAGTCGCCGTTTCAGGGTCCGCTCCGAGACAAACAGGGTGCTCGCCACCCGGGCCAGCTTGGGGGGGAACGGGTAGCTGGTTTCGATGACCCGGCGAACCCGGCAGGCAAAGCCGGCATCTTCCGACAGGCGTTGCAGCGCCTGTTCGCACTCCGCCCGGGAGGCGGCCGCCCGTCGTTCGTCGCAGAACCGGAGGGGCAGGTCGAGCTGGTCCTGGGGCACCAGCAGGGCGTCTTCGGTGGCATCGTAGTGGACCGGGACCGGTATCTGGGCACGGAAGCGCTGGAAATAAGCCGGTTCCGGGCCCCGGCGCAGGATCCGGATACCGGTCACCGGGGTACCGGTGAGCTGGGTCCCCATGGACACGCAGCCCAGCAGCACCGCGTCCAGAATCAGATTATGCAGGGGCCCAGGGTCCACTTCCGAGGTGACGGTGTACCAGGCCTGACCCTGGGTCAGGCGCTTGCGCACGTGCCAATGGGGCGCGCGCAGGGTCAGGTAGCGGGTTAGCAGGTCCAGGGCCTCGCCCAGGTTGCGGCTGCTCATGACGGCAGTGCCCAAGGCACCGTGGGTGGGCGGCTGCATCGCCTGGGCCAGCAGGATGCCGAGACCCGGCTCGCCACTTTCGATGATTGCCCGGGTGACGAACTCGCTGGCCTGGGCCTGGCTGACCCTCAGTTCCGTGGCGTTCAGGCGGTCCGGGTCTAGCCCGACCCGCAGCAGCAGGCTGCGGTCATCAATGCCGATGGAGCGTAGCAACTGGGCCAGGGTATGCAGGTAGATGGCCGGCATGCCCAGGTCCTTGGCCGTGGAAGCGGAGGCGCGCATGGGGGTCCCCTTTGCTGTTCCTGTGTTCTGTTGTTGTTATGCAAGGCCGGGTTATGTCGCCCGATTATGCGCGCTTCGACGGACAATCCCTTGGCTTCGGTGACTGAGAACGGGGCCATTCGGGCCAATTGGCCCGCCGGTCCCGACCGGCTGTCAGGGCTGGTGGCGCGCCACGAAACGGGCGAACACCGATGCCGAGCGGCGGGGAACCTCCACCATGGGCAGGTGACCCACCCCGGGGAAGAGATGAAGCTCGGCCCCGGGGGTGGCCCGTTCGAACCAGCGCACGCAACGGGTGGGGGTGATGGTGTCGCGGTCGCCCCACTGCACCTGCATCGGCGGCGTGTCCTTGCCCAGGTAGCGTGCCGGCGCCAGCGGGTCGGCCAGCATGTCCCGGAAAATGTGTTCCAGGGCGCGGGTGCGTCCCAGCAGGTCCGGGCCGAGCAGCCCGGTCATTGCCACCCCCAGGACCGACGGCCGGCCATTGCCCACGCTGTTGAACATCCGGTAGACCCCACGCCAGTCCCGGGGGATCAAGATCTGGTCCCGGTCGCTCTGGAACGGCGCGTCCGGTGACCGGTCGGGCTGTTCGGGAATGCCGGCGCTGTTGAGCAGAGTGAGGCTGCGCGGGGGGGTGGCCAGGTGGTGTGCGAGGATGGCGGCGATGGCCCCGCCCATGGAACTGCCGGCCAGGTGCAGGTCGCCGGCGGGCTGCTGCTCCAGCCAGGTGTTCAGGCGCTGCGCCTGGCTTTGATAACGGTAGCAGGCCTCGACCCGGTAGTCGCTCTCGCCCAGTCCGGGCAGGTCCGGTACCAGAAGGTGCCAGTGCCGGGGCAGGGCCTGGAGCCACAACGCCCAGTTTTCCTTCATCGAGGCAAATCCGTGGATCAGCACCACGGTGGGCCGTCCCGGGCGGGGGTGGCCCCGTTCCAGGTACACCATGCGATGGCCGTCCACGGTGGTGACGCGGCGTCGGGCATTCAGCAGCCATCGTTGCCCGGTGCGGGCAGCGGGCCAGAGGTTGGGGAATAGCATGGCAGGTCCTTGCGCGAACTCGTGCCATCAGTCTAGCGTGCGTGTGGCGGCCGGCGTTGGCCGGGTCGCCCGGCCGGGGCGGCGGCCGGGTCAGTCACAGCCGGAGGTCGACAATCACCGGATTGTGGTCGGATACGCCCCAGGGGCCCGAGTCGGGTTCCGGCAGTCCCGGACCGCGCGGTTCGTCGGTGTTGACGAGCCAGGCTTGGGCGGCCAGCACCGAAGGCACCAGCGCGGAGGAGGCCAGAATGTGGTCCAGGGCACCTCGGTGACCCCGGTAGCGGTAGGTGTAGTGGCGGCACTGGGCGGGGGTACAGGGATGGAAGTGCGGCAGCAGGTTGACATAGCCGTGCTCGGCCAACACCTGCAGCGGTGTTTCCTGGCTATAGCTGTTGAAGTCGCCGGCGATAAGCGTGCCGGCGACCGGTTCGAGTGGGGCGCGGAGCCCGTCCACCAGGGCGGTGACAGCCCGGGTGCGTTGCCCGGCGTGGCAGCCCTGGCCGTCGCCCCGGTCCCGCTCTTCCCCGGCGGCGCCCTGGCAGGATTTGGACTTGAGGTGCACCGCCACGACCCGCACCACCGGCCCGCCCGCTGAACGCTGGAAGGCCTGTATTTGCGGGGGGCGCCCCGGGCCGCTGCTGAAACGGGTAGGCGGGCCCACCGGGCGTACCCGGTCGCGCCGGTAGTAGATCAGGGTCCGGATGGCGTCCCGGCCGTCGGCGCCGGGCGTGGCCACGAAGTGCCACCGGGGCCCCAAGGCCCGGGCGAGGTCGGCGGCGGCGCTGTGCTCGTCGTAACCGTCGTTTTCCAGTTCGCTGAGCGTCAGGATA
>MDSZ01220753.1_pt1 | contig 15277 bp, 14 predicted proteins | sample 811201 | NCBI WGS metagenome assembly MDSZ01 (sample SAMN05326647, study PRJNA326480) | marine metagenome | isolation source: seawater | place: Indian Ocean: North | collected 2010
AAAATCATTTCATCAGTAAAGACAACAGTGAAATTTTCAAAATCATCGACAGATGACTCAAAAAACTCAAGTTGTTCTTCTGAATTCACTACTAAGAATAAAGCCTCATTTGATATCAATTCATCGAGAACCAAAGGGTTGTCTGGTTTTGAATCAGAGTTATAATCTAGCAACTTTCTTAAAACTATTTCTGAATGGTTTATATATTTTTTTTCAATTTGATTGCCAATACAAACTTTCATACCGAATGTTTTATTAGTTGTTTCAATGAACTTTTCTGGGCAGTATGCATGCAAATCCAAAGACGATAGCAAAACAAATATTACTACAAATGTATTTACAAAACTTAAATATTTATAAATAATCATATAAATTACATATTGCTTGTTAAATATGGATAAAAAGTAATTTCAATTTTTCCTTATTTTTTCAAAGTTGCTAAATCAAAATTCTTATCTAATCTATTACAACTTGCCTAGAATATCGATGCCCTGTTGCTTAAAAAAATGTAACATATCAATGAAAACCCAGTTTTCTTTTAATTTATTTTTTTCTCTTCGGTAAACATCAATTACACGAAACTCACAATCTCTATTACTCTTTGGTAATCCAAGATAGCCTCCAGTAGGTTTGGCAGTAAAATTTGGCCACCCAAAAAATCCACTATAATGTCCTTCTGCTATACGGCATATATGCCCAGTAAATGATCGATCACTGAGTCCAGATCGAAATGGCCCAGAGTGCTGTTCAGCATAACGTGGAATTGTATAAGTAGAACCAATGCCCGCAGGTCCCCACCAAATCATGTCTTGATGCCAAGTTCTTGCCAGTTCTTCTTCGAGTGGTAATTTGTTTTGCCATCTTCCTAAATCTTTTATCATGGAATTCATAACATCCATTGTTATCATTCCCTCTTTTGGATCAACTTCATCATAAAGCAATCCATTGTTTGGAGATGGCCCTGGTTGAATTAAGTGAGCAGCAGCTTGATTTTTAAAAGGCTCATAGCCAGCTTGTATCATCAAATGTGGGATATCAAAATAAAATGCAGTTTCAGAGATTTTTTGATTTTCAATTTTATGAAATTCAGCATATCGAAGCATTCCAATTTTATTTGTAGGTTGAATATTGAGCCAAGGGTTATCAAACAAACCCATCAAATGTCCCATGGAACAAACCCAAACAGAGTTTCCATTATCAATAAAGTTCTGACCTGCAAAAAAAATATCTATTCTTCTTTGTAAATATTTTAGTGATTTTCGAAGAGGAAGCCAAAATTTTTCAGCGATATTTGTAATGTTTTTTTGAATTTCAAATGGGTAAAAGCCTCGCCAAATATAACCTTCATTCGTATAAGAGTTTATAACATCAACCAAGTTTAGTTCATTTGCTTTATCAATAGCGTTATAATATTCAATAACTACCTTTTTTTCTTTCTGAAAGTTAGGCATCCTTTTTTATCCTTTTTTATATAATTCAGTTTTGCATACATATTTTGCATACGAATGCAAAAAAAACTTGTAAATTTGAATGTTCTACGGTTGTATATTATTATTTAGAATCATTCAAAATTAATTTAAGGGGAAAATATATGTTTAGAAAGATATTGCTTGTAGTGGTACTATCACTTTTTTCAACTGCATCTTATGCGGGTTGTGGAATTGATGCAGGGTCAGTTAGAATAATTGCTAATGACTTCCCAGCAATTCATGCGGTAGGAGATGCAGCAAAAGAATGTGAAGGTGGTGGTGTAGAAATTTCAGTGAATTATAATAAAGATCATAAGGATATTCATGTTGCGGCCTTAACAGCTAATCCAGCAGAATTTACTAGTTCTATAGTTGCCAATAGTACATTTGTTGACTTGCATAACGGTGGTTTGATCAGACCATTAAATGACTATGTAGAAAAGTATGGTCAAGGCATAAGCAAAAGCCAGTTAATTACTATAGACGGCAATGTGATGGCGGTGGCATTTATGGCCAACTCAGCACATTTATTTTATCGTGAAGATATTCTAAATGCTGCAGGTCAAAACCCTCCCAAATCTTTTGAAGAGATGCTGGCTGTCGCAAAAGCAATTAAAGATAAAGGCTTGTTAGAACATCCATTAGGTGGAATTTTTAAATCGGGTTGGAATGTTGGAAATGAGTTTGTTAATTTATATTTAGGTCATGGTGGAGAATTATTTAAATCAGGAACTGCTGAACCAAATATTAATAACGCTAAAGGAGTAGCTGCTCTAAATATGATGAAAAAAATGACTGAGTATATGAATCCTGATTTTTTAACTCATGATTCTAATGCCAATCAAGCTCTTTGGGAAGGTGGTAAAATTGCATTAGTTCATCTTTGGGGATCAAGAGCTGGCGCCGTCACAGATGGTGAAAATTCAACACCAGAAATTGAGAACAATACTAAATTTGCTGGTGCATTGACTGTTGGGGGTGGTTCAACACCTGCCGCAGCGCTATGGTGGGATGGCTTTGTCATTGCCAAAAATATTCCAGACGCTGATGCAGAAGCAACATTCAGGGCACTAGCCAATGGCGTTTCGCTTAAAATGGCTCAGGCAAACAAAGATGCAGCTAATTGGATAATTAAGGGATCAAGCCCAACACCCGCTGGTGTTGGTGTTTCAGCAACGGCGCAAGCAGGAGCCCATCCTTATCCAATGGTTCCCTTCATATCATCTTTGCATGGTGCTATAGGATCTGAAATTGTAGATTTTCTTCAAGGCAAAGAAAGCGCTGAGCAAGCTCTTGCTGATGTAGAAGCTGCATATATTACAGTAGCGAAAGAAAAGGGATTTCTCTAAAAACTTCATCCTGAGAGGGGAATTATATTCTCCTCTCAGTAATAATTAGGGAAATTAATTTATTTGGAATAAATTGCATTTTCTAAAACTTTAAACTTCTTATCTATGTATTAGGTTTAATTAAGGAAAAAGTAATGCGACATAGAACATTTGTTGGTTTTATCTGGCCATCAGCATTTGTGATGTTATTATTTATTGCCTTACCAATTATATCTGTTGGTATTCAGTCTTTATTTATTCAGCATGAGCAAGTAATAGAAACTGTAGAAAACTGCGGGCCATTCGGTTGCAAACAAACCCAGCAAATTGATTATGAAGCTACAAAATCATTAATTGAAGAAAAACCTTTGGGAAGATTTGTTGGTCTTCAAGCTTACACTAATAGAAATCATTTGGCGTTTGAGGAAATCAAAATTTCATGGAACAAATCAGAGACATTTAATGAGTTTTTCAGAGATATAATGAACTTACCATTTTACAAGGCTTTGGTTTTTACAATTACCTATACAGCTTTTGTAACTCCAATGGTACTAGTGTTGGGATTTTTTGTTGCATTATCAGTAAATCGCCTCCCATCATTTTTTAAGGGTCCGACGATTTTTTGTTCGTTACTACCATTTATAGTCACCCCACTTCTCGGAGCATTAATCCTCTTTTGGATGATTGATGCCGATGGTATTATTGGAGGAACGCTTCAAATAATTTTTGATAATCCTGAATTATCTCTTAAAGCTTCTCCAACACTTACATGGATTACTTTGATAGTATATGGTATTTGGCACTCTGCTCCCTTTTCTTTTATTGTTTTTTATGCAGGCCTTCAAACGATCCCCAAAGAAACTATAGAAAGTGCAAAAATAGATGGGGCCAATAAATGGGAACAAGTAAGATATGTTATGATACCCCATTTAATGCCATTAGTTATATTTATCGCTTTAATGCAACTAATGGATAACTTTCGTGTATTTGAACCAATAGTTGGTTTTAATGCTTCAGCAAATGCTACTTCATTATCATGGTTGATTTATAATGATCTCAGAGGAAGTGATGGAAATATGGTTTTTGGTTCTGCTGCTGCAACATCTTTTCTAATGATAATAGGTGTTTGTATTCTATTAACTCCTGTTTTGATAAGAACTTGGCGTTCCTATCACAAAAATCCTTAAGGAAATATTGATGACTTTTAATCAAATACAAAAATTCAGCTTCCTTACAATTCTTGCTCTAGCATTTTTAATTCTTTGGCTAGCTATGGCAATGTTCCCATTCATTTGGACACTTTGGGGTAGCTTTAAGGTTCAAGGAGATTTTTTTTCAAAGCAGGACTGGAAAAACGCAATATATGGAGTTTTTACAATAGCTGAAACAGGGCAATATTTTACCGGGAAAGGTTATGAAGGAGCTTGGATTATAAAGGAATTCTGGAAATCAACTATAAATACAATTATCGTTACTTTTTCTGTTGTAATAATTTCACTCACTTTAGGCACTCTTGGTGGTTATGCTCTCGCCAGATCAGGGTATAAATATGCATTTTGGATTCTAATTATTGCTTTAATTTTTAGAGCTATGCCTCATATTACTCTAGTTTCAGGATACCTTTTTCCATTTTTTCAGTTAAATATTTGGGGGTATTTAGCCACCACTATTATTGTAATGGTTGCGATTAACCAACCTTTCACATTATGGATGCTTCATTCATTTTTTCTAAATATTCCTAAAGAACTTGATGAAAGTGCAATGGTTGATGGTTGTACAAGATTTCAAGCATTCAGAAATGTAATTATTCCTGTAATGTGGCCAGGAGTTATCACTACAGGATTATTTAGTTTTTTGTTGGCGTATAATGACTTTGCTTTAACCAGCTTACTTTTAACTCATGAGAATCAAACAATGGTTCCCAAAATAGCCAGTTTCTTAGGAACTACTCAAGTTGAGGGCAATATTATGTATGCGGTTGCTGCTGTGGTCTCAGCAACAGCTCCACTTTTTGTTTTGGTAATGTTTTTTCAGCGTCAAATAGTTAGCGGATTAATTACAGGTGCTGTTAAGGGTTGATGATAGGGAATTAATTATGGCTAGCGTAGATTTAAATAATTTAACAAAAAAATGGGGTAATTTTACTGCTGTCGATAACTTCAATCTAAAAATTGAAGATAAAGAGTTTATAGTTCTTCTTGGACCTTCTGGATGTGGAAAAACAACTACAATGAGGATGATTGCAGGCTTAGAAGAAATCACTTTTGGAGACGTTTTGATTAATGAAGAAAAAGTTAACGATTTAGAGCCTAAAGATCGCGATATAGCAATGGTTTTCCAATCCTATGGTCTTTATCCAAATATGAATGTTTTTGAGAATATTCGTTTTCCTTTAAAGGTAAGAAAAATAGATAAATCCACTCATGAAGAAAGAGTGATGAGAGCAGCTAAAATGGTTGAATTAACTGAATTTTTACACAGGAAACCTGCTGCACTATCAGGAGGTCAAAGGCAACGTGTAGCTCTTGCTAGAGCAATTGTAAGAGAGCCAAATTTATTCTTAATGGATGAGCCGTTATCAAACTTAGATGCAAAACTTAGAGTTTCAACTCGTGCTCAAATTAAACACTTGCATCATCAGCTAAAAGTTACAACTATCTATGTTACTCATGATCAAGTAGAGGCTATGACATTAGCAGATAGAGTTGTTGTAATGAATGAAGGTGTCATTCAGCAAGTTGGATCACCCTCTGATATATACAATAAACCTGATAATATGTTTGTTGCTGGTTTCATTGGGAATCCAGCTATGAATTTGGTGAATGGAGTTCTAAAAAAAGGTATATTTAAAAGTGAAAATATTATCATCGATGATTTGAAGGGTCCTGATGGACCCATTGTCCTGGGATTTAGAGCTGAAGATGCTTCTGTTGTGGACAAAGTTTCAAAGTCAAAAGATTTTCAAATTTCTGCTCCAGTTTATACTTCTGAATTACTAGGAGATTCAACAATGTTAACTATCAAAGCAGGGGCGGGAATGCTAGTTGTAAAAACTCATAAACAATATAGTGCCAGTATAGATGAGAAAGTTCAAATATTAGTTCCTTCAAATATCTGTCATCTTTTTAACCCTGAAACTGGAAAGAAAATAAGAGTTGATTAAGGAGGTGAAATAATGGTTGGTGAGAGACCTGAGCAAGCAATACTTACTAAAAATACAGATCTAAGTAAAACTGAAGAAACAAAGAATGTTATTGAAAGTATGATTGACGGTCTAAATGATCATAGAATTGACGATATTGGTGAATTTTTTTCAAACAATTTTCGATGGATGGGAAATACAGGTTGCGGATTAAAGAATGGCTTGAAAGAATTTCAGGATAATTGGCAAAGACCATTTCAAGCTGCATTTTCAAATAAAGTATGTATTGATGAGGGAAGGTTGTTTATGGGTGAGTGGGCTGCTGCTTTTGGTCGTCAAGAAGCAACGCATTCTGGAGATTTTATGGGCATTAAACCAACAGGTAAAAAGGTTGAAATTAGATATATGGATTTCTGGAAAGTATCCGAAGGAAGAATTGAAGATAATTGGGTAATGGTTGATTTTCCTCATGTCCTAGCCCAACTTGGCATTGACGTTTTTAAAGGTCATGGATGGGAAAGTTATGATAAAGGAGAAAAAGCTCCTCCTAGACCTTAGTAAATATAATGATTTAGATATTTTATTAATGAAAGAAATTTATGGCTTCTGAAAAAATTACATCGATAGATGTTGCTAAAAAAGTAGGTGTAAGTCAATCCGCTGTTAGTAGAGTTTTTACACCTGGAGCGTCGGTATCCAGCTCTATGGAAAACAAAGTTCTTAAAGCTGCATCTGAGTTAGGTTACAGACCAAACATGCTTGCAAGATCTCTCAATACTGGGAAGTCTAAGATAATTGGGTTAGTTATTTCTTATATTGATAACCAGTTTTATCCTGATGTTTTGGAAATGTTGTCAAGCCGCTTACAAGAAAATGGTTATCAAATTCTCATGTTTATAGCTTCAAGTGATAATAAAAACTTAGATCAAGTGTTAAATGAAATTTTGGATTATCAAGTTGATGGCATAGTTATGGCTTCTGTTGAATTATCATCTGTAATTTCAAAAAAAATTGACTCTGCTGATATACCAGTAATTCTATTGAACAGGTCTTTAGATAATATACGTTTTTCAAGTGTCACATCGAATAACTATCGAGGTGGAAAACTGATTGCTGATTTTCTAATTAGAAGTGGTCATCAGAAAATTTCTCATATAGCTGGCAATGAAAAGGCTTCAACGCAAAGAGATAGGGAGACTGGGTTCATAGACGGACTTAAAGAAGCAGGAATGGATTTATTTTCAAGAGAAATAGGAAATTTTATGTTAGATCAAGCATCAGTTGCTGCTAGAGAAATGTTTTCATCAAAGGTAATCCCTGACGCTGTTTTTGTGTCTAATGATCATATGGCCTTTGCAGTTATGGATGTTTTAAGAACGGATTTATGTTTAAAAATACCAGATGATGTTTCAGTTATTGGTTTTGATGATGTAAAAATATGTTCATGGCCTAGTTACAACTTAACAACTGTTAGGCAACCAATAAATACTATGGTTGATAAAACAGTATCTTTATTAATTTCACAATTAGAAGAAAATAATTCTGCCAAACAAGTAGAATTAGATGTTGAGCTTATTGTTAGGGGTTCATGTAAATTACCTGAGATGTTTTCAAGGAAGGAAGGATAAAATAATGAAAGGTTTTGATAAGCGTTGGAAAGATTTTCCAGATTTTATTATTGGTATCACTAACGAAATTTGGGAAAGTAGAGGGATTTCTAGTCTTCATCATTATTATTCCGATGATATCCCAGTTAGAACTCCTGCAGGTATTTCACAGGGTAACAAGGAAACTATCGCAATAACTATGGGAACATTAGCTGAGTTTCCTGATAGAAAGTTATTTGGTGAAGATGTTATTTGGTCTGGATCTCCTGAAGAGGGTTTGCACTCATCCCACAGAATATTTTCTACTGCAACTCATTTAGGTAATGGGATTTTTGGCAAAGCTAGTGGTAAAAAACTTAGATACAGAATTATTGCCGACACCCATGCAATAAATAACCAAATTAATGATGAGTGGTTGGTTCGTGATCAAGGAGCCATTGTACGTCAAATTGGTTGGGACCCAAAGGACTTTGCTTTCGACTTAATTGAGAGAGAAGGTGGACCTGAAAATTGTACTAAACCATTTACACCAGATATTGACTTGCCTGGTCCTTATAAAGGCAAAGGCAATCAAAATGAATGGGGATATAAATATGCAGAAATACTTAACAATATTATGAATGCAGAAATGTCTGTTATTCCTCAAGAATATGATCGTGCATGCCAACTTGAACAACCTGGTGGAGTGACAGGTCATAGCCATAAAGATGCAGATAGTTTCTGGATGGGTTTACGGGCAAGTTTCCCCAATGCTAAATTTACTATTGAGCATCAGATTGGTCGAGAAGATCCTATGCTCTCACCTCGAGCTGCCATTCGTTTTGGATTGTATGGCAAACATGATGGTTGGGGAACTTACGGTAAACCAACTGGTGCTAAAGTTTATATAATGGGAATTTGTCATGCTGAGTTTGGTCCTTGGGGATTGCGTCGTGAATTTGTTTTATTTGATGAAACATCTATATGGAAACAGATATTACTTCAGAAAGGATGATTAGATAATGAAAAACATAGAAAATTGTATAGTTAGACATGGAGATTTAGTGCCTGATAAATCTGCATTTATTGATGCTCATACGCCTGGAAGCAACTTGAAAGAAAATTATACTATTATTGGTGATGGAGTTTCTGAATCTCCAGATAGGCATGTTCATATCAAAGAAACCCCAGGTTTTAATATTGGAGGGTCAGGGCAACCTCCTAAATGTACGAATTCACTTCACATTCATCGAACTGCTGAGGCCTTTTTCATACTCTCTGGTCGGTGGAGATTCTTTTGGGGAAATGATGGTAAAGATGGTGAGGTGATTTTAGAAAAAGGTGACGTTATTAACATTCCAACAGGTATTTTTAGAGGTTTTGAAAATATTGGAAAAGAATACTCTATGGTCATGGGTATCCTTGGAGGGGATGATTCTGGAGGTGGTGTGATTTGGGCTCCAAAAGTTATTGAAGATGCAAAAGATCATGGACTTGTTTTAGGCGAAGATGGTGCTCTTCGTGATACCAAAAAAAATCAAACTCTCCCAGAGGGTGTTAAACCAATGCAACCTTTAACTAAAGAGGAAATCTCTAAAATTCCTAGGGTGAAAACTAGTGAATTTGTTCCTAGGTTTGTGGCTAGATATTTAGATATGTTAGCTCTCTCAGACCGTCAACCAGCTTTGGTTATTGGAGATAAAGCTATGTTACATGATAGACCTGGGTTTACTTTGGAGTTTATTAGTGAGAATTCTATTCCTACAGGAGATTATGTTTCTGATCAACATGAAGTTTTTATGGTAATGAATGGATACTGGAATGTGACATTGAAAAATCAAAAATCAGTAATATCCCCTGGAGATGTTTTCTCTGTAGCACCGGGGTCAGCAAGAAGTTTATGTCCTTCAAGAAGTAATCATGCTTCAATTTTTCGAGTTAGAAAAACTGATGATAAAGCAGGTCCAACCATTGACTTTCCATAAGAAAATTAACTTTTTTACTAGGAGAAAATATTATGGAGAAAATTTTGACAACTCATGTTGGTTCTTTGCCCAGAAAGGAAAACTTATTAAAATTTATTTTTGCCCGAGACAATGAAGAAAAATATGATGAACAAGAATTTTTAAATTGTTTGAGCTCTGCTTGTGACGAAATAGTTGAAAAGCAAGTAAAGGCAGGGATTGATATAGTTTGTGATGGTGAAATTTCAAAGATTTCTTACTCTACTTATGTGAAAGATCGTTACACTGGATTTTCTGGAGATAGTCCAAGAAATCCACCAGCGGACCTTCAACTGTTTCCTAAGTTCTTGGAGAAAATTGCTAAATTTGGAGGAACTGCCCAATATAAGCGTCCAGTATGTACTAGTGAAATAAAATCTAAAGGTGGAAATGAAGTAAGAATTGATATTAAAAATCTTAAATCAGCAATGGCAAAAAAAAATGTAAGCAGAGGATTTTTAAATGCTGCTTCTCCAGGAGTTATTTCCCTTTTTCTTCAAAATAAATTTTACAAAACCAGAAAGGATTACATTACTGCGCTAGCTGAAGCTATGACAGAAGAATACGAGACTATTGTTAAATCTGGTTTTGACATTCAAATTGACTGTCCTGATTTAGGACTTTCTAGACATATGTTGTTCCCAGATCTTAGCGACGATGAATTTATTGAGATAGCTAATGTAAATGCAGAAGCACTCAACCATGCTCTAAGGAATATTGACCAATCAAAAATTAGAATTCACATATGCTGGGGTAATTATGAAGGACCACATGTTTGTGATATAGATTTAAATAAAGTTTTCAGTATCCTTATGAAGATCAAATCACGTTATGTATTATTTGAAGCTTCCAACCCGCGGCATGCTCATGAATGGACAATTTTCAGAGATCGTAAAAATGAGATTTCTGAAGATAAAATTTTAGTTCCAGGTGTCATTGACACAACCACTAATTATGTTGAACATCCTGAATTAGTTTCACAAAGAATTCTCCAGTTTATAAATATAGTGGGTAAGGATAGGGTTGTTGCAGGGTCTGATTGTGGGTTTGGCACTTTTGCAGGTTTTGGTGCGATAGATCCTGAAATTGCTTACGCTAAATTATCAACCTTATCAGCTGGTGCTGAGATAGCTTCAAATCAAATTTAGTAGTAAATTATCACATTGCAATGAAAGGAAGAAAATGAATAAAGAACTTTTTACTTTATTGAAAAAAGTAGATACGCCTACTGTTTCTAATGCAATTGAAGTAGCTCGAGGACATCGAGGTTATAATAATTTTACAAAAGGTACAATGTTTTGCTCTGATATCAAAGCTTGTCCAATAGTAGGTTTTGCGAAAACAGCATCAATAGCTGCTTCAGAAGCTCCACAAGAGTCTTCAGAAATTATTAAAGAAAGAAGAATGAATTATTATGAACATATGTCAGAGGACCCCAAACCGTCTATAGCTGTTGTCGAGGACGTTGATTATCCTAATTGTATAGGTGCTTTTTGGGGTGAAGTTAATACAAATGTTCATAAATCTTTAGGAGTTTCAGGATCACTAACAAATGGCGTTATGCGTGACTTGGGAGATTTACCAGATGGCTTCCCTGTAATTGCTGGCTCTATTGGGCCCAGTCATATGTTTACTCATGTGAAAAGTATTGGAAAGGGAGCAAAAATTTTTGGAATGGATGTAAGTGAAGGGTCACTGGTGCATGCAGATCAACATGGTGCAATAGTCATCCCTGATGATGTAATTCCAAATCTCTACTCAGCAATTAACACGCTTTTAAAGACGGAAAAATTAATTATAGAGCCTTCTAAAAAAGGACCCATGTCTTTTGAGGAATTTAAAAAAGCGTGGTCGAAATTCGAAAACAGTAGAACTTAATTTAAGTCAAACCTAAAATGTAAAGTTGATACAATGATTAAATATTTAAAAAATAGTAAACCAGAAATTCATAGGCTTGAAGAAGAAATAGAAGTTAGAAATAAAGTTGAAAAAATTTTGAATGAATTAAAAAATGGTGGAGACAAGGCAGTTTTGAAGCTCTCTGAGCAATTTGATAATTATAGCCCCGAAACTTTTCGACTTAATCAAAATGATATTAACAATGCTATAAAAGCTGTCTCTAAGAAAGATTTAGAGGATATCAAATTTGCTCAAAAACAAATTCGTAATTTTGCTGAAAAGCAAAAATCATCGTTAAATAATATTGAAGTAGAAACACTTCCAGGAGTCATTTTGGGTCATAAAAACATTCCTGTTAATTCAGTTGGATGTTATGTTCCAGGTGGAAAGTTTCCAATGATTGCTTCTGCTCACATGTCGGTTTTGACAGCAAGCGTGGCCGGTGTTCCTAGGATCATTGCATCAGCCCCACCACATAATGGTGCTCCACATCCTGCAATAGTTGCAGCTATGCATCTTGGGGGAGCTCATGAAATTTATTGCATCGGTGGAATTCAAGCTGTTGGAGCTATGGCCTTAGGAACTGAGACTATAAAACCAGTGGACATGTTGGTTGGCCCTGGGAATGCATTTGTGGCGGAGGCAAAACGTCAACTATTCGGGATAGTTGGAATAGATTTATTTGCTGGGCCAACGGAAACTATGATTATAGCAGATGAAACAGTTGACGCAGAACTTTGTGCGACAGATTTACTAGGGCAAGCAGAACATGGATATAACTCACCAGCAGTTTTAATTACAAACTCTCATAAACTTGCAGAAGAAACGTTATTAGAAATTGAACGAATACTGAAAATTCTTCCAACTTCAGAAACGGCTTCTATTAGCTGGAAAGATTATGGAGAAGTAATTGTTTGTGATACTTATGAGGAAATGCTTGAAACTTCTGAAATAAAAGCTTTTGAGCATGTTCAGGTCATGACAGATCGTGATGATTGGTTTCTTGAAAAAATGACATCTTATGGAGCATTATTTTTAGGCCCAAGAACTAATGTTTCAAATGGAGATAAAGTTATTGGTACCAACCATACCCTTCCAACAAAAAAAGCTGGTCGCTATACAGGAGGTCTTTGGGTTGGAAAATTTTTAAAGACACATAGTTATCAAAAAATTCTTACAGATGAAGCCGCAACTATAGTTGCAGAGAAGTGTTCTAGATTGTGTATGTTGGAAGGTTTTGTTGGGCATGCTGAACAAGCAAATATACGAGCACGAAGATATGGTGGGAAAAATATTGATTATGGTAAGGCAGCAGATTGATGCATAGAAACAATCAACTTAAAGAGATGATTAAACCATTAAGGTTGAGTATGTATGATTTTATTGAGAAAGAAGTTAGAAAACAACTTGATGAAATTTTTCATGAGGAAGCTGTTATTCATCTTTCTCATCCCTTTGGTGATATGGATGGTCCTAGAAATTTTTATGATAAATCTTTAAAGTCGCTATTTAATTCTATGCCAGATCTTGAAAGGCGTGATTACATTGTAATTTCAGGAAAAACTGAAAAGAACTTAGAATGGGTTGGTTGTGGTGGTTTTTATAACGGTACTTTTTTAAAACCTTTTTTAGATATTCCGCCGACAGGTCATGTTGCTCATATGAGATTTCATGAATTTTATCGATTTCAAGAAGATAAAATAATAGAGGTGCAAGCTTTATGGGATATACCAGAATTAATGATGCAATCAAATTCTTGGCCTATGGCACCAACACTGGGACGTGAATGGTGTGTTCCTGGGCCGGCGACTATGGATGGAATTTCAGACCATCCATATGATATTGAAAAGAGTCGTTCATCTGTTGAACATATTTTAGGAATGGCTGATGCTATAAAGAGGTATCCTTCTCAGGGAGGACCTGAGGTCATGGAAATGGATTATTATTGGCATCCAAAAATGAATTGGTATGGACCTTCGGGAATAGGAAGTGGGCGAGGAGTTAAAGGGTTTAGAAACTGGCATCAAATTCCTTTTATAAATGCCATGCCTGACAGAGGTTGGGATACAAAATATGGTAAGAGAGATGGTTGGGGCGATGGAATTTCTTATCATTTTTTTGGAGATGGAGATTATGTTGGTGTAACAGGTTGGCCGAATATGAAACAGACCCTAACTCATGATGGGTGGATGGGTATTGCGCCTATTAATAAGGAAATCTTTCTGCGTTCACTTGACTTTTGGAGAATTGAGAATGGGAAAATAAGAGAAAATTGGGTGATGTTAGACATACTTGACATATATGAACAAATTGGTGTGGATGTTTTAAGCCGTTTAAAAGAGTTTAATAAGGCTAAAAATATGAGGTATTAATTTGATTTTTTTTACCCTTAACCATTTAAATTTATACAAATTTCTTAATATTTTTTAATTATTTGATATTGGATAATTAAGTAATGCATAGAAACAACCACCTTAAAGAAATGATAAAACCTTTAAGGTTGAGTATGTATGATTTTGCTGAAAAAGAAGTTAGAAAACAGCTTGATGAGATTTTTCATGAGGAAGCTATCATTCATCTTTGTCATCCCTTTGGTGATATGAAGGGTCCTTCAGAATTTTATGATAAGTCTTTAAAGCTATTGTTTAATTCTATGCCAGATTTTGAAAGACGTGATTACATTGTAGTTTCAGGAAAAACTGAAAAGAACTTGGAGTGGGTAGGTTGTGGTGGTTTGTATAACGGTACTTTTATCAAGCCTTTTTTAGACATTCCCCCTACTGGGCATATAGCTCATATGAGATTTCATGAGTTTTATCGATTTCAAGAAGATAAAATAATAGAAGTGCAAGCTTTATGGGACATACCTGAATTAATGACGCAGTCAAATTCTTGGCCTATGGCACCTTCACTTGGATGCGAGTGGTGTATTCCTGGGCCAGCGACTATGGATGGAATTTCAGACTATTCATATGATATTGAAAAAAGTAGTTCATCTGTTCAGATAGTTATTAAAATGCTTGAAGCCATGAAAAAACACCCCTCTCAAGGAGGCCCTGAGCTGATGGAAATGGATTTTTACTGGCATCCAAAAATGAATTGGTATGGACCTTCGGGAATAGGAAGTGGGCGAGGAGTTGAAGGGTTTAGAAACTGGCATCAAATTCCGTTTTTGAATGCTATGCCTGATAGAGGAAAATATATAGATGAGATTACTTATCATTTTTTTGGAGATGGAGATTATGTTGCTGTAACAGGTTGGCCAAACATGATCCAAACGCTTTCTCATGATGGTTGGATGGGAATACCTCCAGTTAATAAAAAGATTGAAATGCGTTCACTTGACTTTTGGAGAATTGAGAAAGGAAAAATAAGAGAGAATTGGGTAATGGTTGATATACTTCATATGTATCATCAAATTGGTGTGGATGTTTTTGCTAGAATTAGTGAATTTAATAAAGCAAGAAATTTTAAAGGCTACTAAATAAGCCCAACATTTTTTTAAGGTTATTTTTTATCAAATTTCACAGAGTTAACACCAAACTTATTTTTCAAGGCTTTTGTGGGCTTTGTTGGTAATCCTAATTCCTTAGATCTTCTGAATATCTTTAAGCCTGAACCAAGCATTGAATTAAAAAACCACATCATTGCATTAGTTGTATCAATAGGGCGTTCTCTTGAAATGAAATGTCCTGAATCTAAAACCAAAATTGCTTCAAGGCCAGGAAGATGTTTTTCCATCCCAAAACAGTATTCTATAGGCTGTCTAGGGTCATGTTCACCATGTATATATAAAATTGGCATTGTGAATTTAGATAAATCAACTGGTTTGGTTTTGGGTATGTCACGA
>MDSZ01004609.1_pt1 | contig 15276 bp, 6 predicted proteins | sample 811201 | NCBI WGS metagenome assembly MDSZ01 (sample SAMN05326647, study PRJNA326480) | marine metagenome | isolation source: seawater | place: Indian Ocean: North | collected 2010
CACGAGATACTTCGTCATCACCGTCATCCTGACTCTGACCATCCTGACTCTGACCATCCTGACTCTGACCATCCTGACTCTGACCATCCTGACTCTGGCCATCCTGACTCTGGCCATCCTGACTCTGGCCATCTTGACTCTGGCCATCTTGGCTCTGCTCATCACGCATTGGCTCAACTGGTTCCATTCGCTTTGCAAAACCACTCACATCCCCAGCAAGATCTCGTGTCTCCTCGGCGATTTCTTCCTGACGGTTCGAGAGATCCCCTTCTTCTTCACTCCCGAACTCTGTCTTCCCTTCAAGTCCCCGCTGTTTTGCAATCAGCTTTGATACTCGAGCGATGAACTTCTTTACCTCTTCCTTGGTGTTGGAGAGGTTTTGGTCAGAATTACCCGCTTCCAACACAGAAAGAAGTTCCTTCATGCGATCAATTGCAGCAGACTGACTGCTACCGGCTTTGAGCAGCTGTTTTTTTTCTAGGAGAGAAACAATCGTATCAAGACGATCGCCCACTTCTGCTTCTCGAGCCTGAGCAAAAACACTGCGGAGTAACGTTGCACGCCTTGGATCACTCCCAGACAAAAGATCAGCAAGACGGAGAAAGGATCGCTCGAGATCACGAAATTGCTGCAGCAGTTGCTGTTCACGAGCCGCCAATGATGGCTTACCTTCGTCGCCAAAAGATATTGAATGCAATACAACAACAACCAATGTAACGAGCACGTATTTCGTAAACTGGATACTCATAGACCCTCCAGTGCTTCACGAGCTTGTTTCTTCTGCTGCTCAATCGTATCTACACGAATTTCTTCCTGGGAACGAATCACCCCACGAAGTTTATCAATAACTTCATTGAATGATTCCAATTCCATCATCATAGCCAGAAGCGCACGCATCTGCATCAACACGTCATCAACTTTTCGCAGAATCCTGTCTCGATTAACCACTTGTTCATCAGTTCTTCGGCACTGAGCCTGCAGTTCTGGCAGCGGAATATCTGCAAGTGTTTGCAAAGGTTTCGCAATCTGCTCAATGAGACGCTTATCGACTTCTGCTGTGAGAAGACCGTTATTCTCCAGTTCCTCTTTTATTTGAAAAAATGCTGCACAAATTTCAGCAGTCTCTCCGGCAGACCGACCAGCTGACTCCCCCAAACGTGCAACAGCAACTAAAAGATTGTCTCTTGTCGACTCTTCTGTGGCAAACTGATCTCGTGACTGACTTAGGTCTGCTATCACACTTTCATATCGACGTCGAAGAATAACCTCACGAGCTTCGAGCATTGCTTGCATTGCTTCCGGAGTAATGACATCCAACATCCATGCGTCTCCTACAGCACGGTTGGGACCTCCTGGAAGTTCACAGTTGTCTACCCCTTCCGCTCGAAGAGACAACGCACTCCCAACCATAACCTGAAGAGTTGCAAGCGAGACCGACTCTGGATTTGACTTGGGAAACTCAATCATTGAAACACCAGACTGAAGTCTTTGAATGGGATAGTTTGTCTCCAACATCTCACCAGAACTTCTCTTCTCCGGAGGTGTTATACCCAACACAATAGAAGCTTCTGTCAGACCATGATCATCTGAAATACGACCGGTGATTGGAATCGTCGCAGAGGGAGTCACGGCAGTGGAAATACCCCGCAGTTGAAGATCAAACTTCGGAGAATCATCTGGTATTGCAGAAATAACAAAGGTGATGGGCTCCCGGTTTGTAAGCCCATGTACGTCTATGAAATGAACCGCTACGGTCTTTTCACCTTCAACGCTGTTCAGCCCAGCAGAGATTGACCGTGGTAATTCCTCTACCTGCAAATCCAATGCATCTGACGCCAACGCTTCTTGGTTTCTTGCGTCAAGCGAAAACTGAGCAAGGACCTTTTCAAGTCCACCATCCTCAATAACTGCGAGGCTGGCCGCTGTGAGGGCTTTGGTCGAATGGCAAATGACTTTTACTGTAGAACCCTCTGGAACAGGAATCACACGTGAAGCAGCTGCAGGCTGAGTACGACCACCGAGATATTCGGGAAGCACAACATCAATTGATAACGATTCCAATTCTGGACCATCCACGACATCAAGTCGTAGTGGACTCAACCGAGCATCACCACCTCTAATTTCAAGATCAAGAGATGCACGCACGTTCTTGAGAACATAGCCAAACACCTGCCCCTGGTGAGTCGGACTTCCGCGCGTGCCCATTCTCTCAATACGCCAACCTTGACCTGTTTTCCCTTGCTCTCGCAACCGTAAATCCACAACTTCCGGAAGCCTATCCCGTGAGGTAGCCGAAACCAAAACCTCCACATCACTCCCTCGAGCAACAACTCGAACACCTTTGGTAAATCCACTCACTTTCAACTGCACTCTTCTTGGCCATGGCTCACTCGTAAGCCATACCATTCTGCTCATCCACAAGTGTGCCGTGTCTCGACGACTGATAACCAGTCCAAAAACGGTCACGAGTGCAATCATTGCAACAGCAGACAAGAACATCAGATGCCGCAGACGAAAAATCGTTGCGGAACGAATACTTGCAAGGTGGCCTGTGGCATGATGAATAGTCCGAGCAAGCAAGGCATCACTCACATCAGCATACTTGCTCCCAAAAAGCTCAACAGATGTTGACAAACTGTCATGAAAATCTGGATGGCTGCGCTCTACCATTAGTGCAAGTTGAGCATCATCCAACGAAGCTACTAATCTTCCATACAACTTTGTCATCACAATCCAAAGACCAAAGCCACAAACAATCAACCACATGACAACGCGCACCTGCCAAGGTGGCTCAAGAAACCAGTCAATGAGTAGCGAACTCCAAAACGAAAGAGCAATGACAAAAGAGAGAAGGCTTATTCCTTCGACCCATATCCAAAACCTCGTTTGCCGGCGGAGTCGCGCTAGGGCGACACGAAGCACCGACAGATCAGCGGCTACTTGTTTTGTCTGCAAATCATTCATTGTGGCACTGAGACATGGGCTTATCAGGCAAGACGGACAAGGCGACGGACAATCCACCCCAGACACAGCAAACCAATCCCAAGACTCATGAGGATCGTATTGAGGCGTCGCTTGAACTGTGTGTCGGGGGCTCCCATTTCGTATTCCTTTCTGGATCGATCAACAAGCTTCTCCGTCAACTTCATCGTGTCTTCTTGACTCCATTCCTTATCAATGAGAAATCGTGGAAAACCACCTGTCGCAATTGCAATCTGCTCGAGAGAACCTCTATTGAGTTGGGGTTTTTGCAACTCACGATCAGGAAGCCTCGCCTGAATTCGTTTCGTAACTCGTTCACCATTAAGATCAATATCAATCCGCCACGCACCCTCTTTTGAAGCAACAAATCCAGCATTGAGTGAATCAGGGCGTTGAGGATCCTCAGTCATTGGAACTTGCAGCGGCTGTCCATCAGGTCCTGTCACTGTGCACGTTGCTATTGCATCACTTTCAGGGGCGACGACCCTGACACCAACAGTGGCTCCGACTGCAAAGCGATCCCGATCCACAAGCAGTCGCAGTTTACGCGAGCCACGAAGGAGGCGTCCCTGCGAAACATGCCGCACCAACTGCGTAACGATCCGTTCATACACAGCATCCTCGATCGCACGTAATCTCCAAAGTTCGCCGCTCCCCAAATAAAAAACACTTCCAGAACCATAAAACTGCCCTGCCATAAAGATTGGTGATAACTGAACAAGACCTCCTAACGGGCTTTCTGGGTGTGCATACACCGTGGCACCGGGCTTAGCGGCACTCGTATCAAAGCAAGAAAAAACGCCCGGCAAATCATTCCATAGTGTCTGGCTTGCAATACGGCTTCCTGCAAGCCAAAGAAACTCAGCATCCTGCCCGTCACGTGTGAAAGATAATGGCATGGGTTCAGATCGCACTGACGATTCTCCAATCGTCAGCGAGAGAGACTCTTTGAGTTCTACAGGATGAAGATCACGAATCACGGAAGTCTCTGAATTCCCGATCCAGCTATTCATGAAGATGCTACCCGCGACAAATACTAAGCCCCCGGATTCTCGTGACACCCATCGCTCTAAGCGAGATTGCGCTGGAACGTCAAGTTTTCTCCAGTCATAATCAAATGCAACAATGACATCATACGAATCGAGTGCTTCAGCTGTGTCAGGAAACGTTGAGAGGATTTTCCGAGCATCTTGAGAGACACCCTCGGACGCTGTACTAAGGATGACATCGACTGCGAAGCTTGCATCACGATCGAGAACATTCCGCATAAATTGATATTCTCGGCTTGGACCTCCCGCCATAAGCAACACCTGCGTAACACGATCAACTACTTCAATCTCAGCCGTCTGTTTATTGTCTGAAGCCGTTTGATCACCTGCTGGCGGCTGAATACGAAATGCCAGTAAGCGTCTCCCTGTTGCATCGAGACCTGGCACATCAAAACGAGCAGCAAGAACATCACCATCACCAGCAAGTCTTAATTCCTTAGAATCGATTACACGTGCTGTCTGGTTATCCATATCCGTTTCATCTGCTGTGGCCTCTACGAGCTCGACTCGGACTGTCTGACCTGCAAGTCCCTGCGACTGCAAATACCCCGTGACAGAAAACTGATCACCGGGAAATACGCGAGCTGGCGCTATCAGATCGGAAACACGTACATTTGACGGAAGTTTCTCACTACCTACACCGATGGGAAAAACCGGCACGCCAGCTTTCTTCAGTGGGGCGGCAGCAATCATCGGATCAATGCCTGCGTTTGTGGCACCATCTGACAGCAGGATAATACCAGAGAGCACATTAGAAGACTCCCCACCCTCCACTCGAGAAAGTGCTTCTCCAATTCGCGTTTCAAAGCCACGAGGACTTATCTGCGTCCGCCAGTCAGATTTACCGTTCTTATCGACAGTCTCAAGACCAACACTCGGTGGCTTCGTGGCGGGATTTGCAACCATGCTTGTACCATTCTTTTTTTGCATGGGCTGCACGGCAAGAGGCTCAGCATCTGCATCAAAACGCCATATGGATACTTCATGCCTTTCTGATAACGCCCTTAAGAGCCCTTTATCATTAAGAACATCCATTGCGAGACCAGCTCGACTCTTTTGACTTTCATCAGAACTCTTTTTACCAGAATTATTCGCAGCAAGCGTCATGCTGGCGCTGGAATCAATGAGAATGGCTACTCGCGATGGTGATATTAATTCATGTTCTGTTCGCTTCTCAAGATCAAGATAGGCAGCGACAAGCGCAAACACCGCACCAAGTCGAAGCACAGCAAGCAGAATCGCAATGCCCCAGGATACGTCAGCTGCATCACGACGAATCATCCATAATGTAAACACAATGAGCCCAAACACCATCACGACCAAAACTGGCATCTGCCACCACTCAGTGAAGCTCTCAATCAGGCTGCTTGTTATGCGGTATTGGACCGATTCAGTCACAGCGAGCAGACATTGGGTGAGAAAAGCTACTGGGCTCATGAGGGCAGATTTCTAATAACGAAGATAACTTTTCTCATATGAAATACGTCAGGAAGCCAGCTTGAATCGTGGATGGTAACTGGCCGAATACGCCAATAGTTGTTCTGCCACGAGAACGATGAACAATGCGTACAACAATGGCTTCAAAAGCGAAACACCCGCTAGAGCATCTGCCTCGGGCTGAAGATTTTCAGCTGACTCAAAGCTAAAAGACACACCTGCCAACACCTCCTCAAGTCTTTCGCTTTTCATTCGAGCCAAATCCCCCTCTGACGGGTTGACATTGATTGCAAACATCTTTTGCTTTTCTGAACCATCCAGGCTACGCCATCTCGCCTCACAACGGCCAGCGGCATCCACTGATGGAAGAATGGCTATACGTTCTTTTTTTTCATTTTCTTCGGCCGATACACGCACGATGGATCCTTGTGGGGGCACGATAAAATCAACCTCATTTTCATCCGCATCAGACTGAAGACTCACACTAACTGGATCTCCGACGACAAGAGACTCAGCCCGTCGCCGAGCCTGAGCCAGGTAGTTCTCAAGTTCCAGCATAACGACTACCCACGAAGGATTACCCCGCGACCAGTTGTTCCAAACTGGAGATGCCGTTGAAAAAACAACAACAACCAGTCCTTCCCCAAATGGTTGCTCAACTGCAAGGGACGCCCCGTTACGAAGAGACAGCATTTTCCGGAAGCCACGGCCATCACGAGGGCTGAACATACGCTCAACAGCCATATAGCGATCAACACGAACCGATCCCAATAACGGATTTCGCTGCCCCGACAACACAGAAACAACAGGATGATCCTCTACCTGAAGATCAGGAACGACATCACCTGACGGATCAGCCAATAAATCCACTGCACCAGCCAGAGGAACTGGAAAAATCCCTTCGCCTTTTCGATACAGTGATTCATTGTAAAACGATGGGTTTGTTTTTGGTCCCATAAAAAACACAACCCCACCTCCCGCTGCAGAGAATGCCTCTAGGGCCTGAATTTCTGCAGACTCCAGCCGTTCGACATCTAATAACCAGACCGCGGTAAACTCATTGAGCGTCAACGTGGAAAGCGAATGTACAGGCTCAATACGTGGACGTAGACCGGTTGGCGCGCCTGCTCCAGGAGCCAAGGCCGCTGATAGAAAAAAAGCATCGTTTGAATTACTTTTTGACGAACTTGTCAGGCTACCATCAATCAGAAGTACATCAACATAATCAACCACATTGACAGCAGATATTCTCTTGTTGTCAGCACTCACCGCATCGTCGTTAATCCGTGCTTCAACAACGTGATCTCCTGTCAAATCAAAACGTGTGTCAAAACGTTGATATACAATATCACCAGGAGGAATCTCTCGTATCCTGACTCCCGGACGAGCAGATCCGTCTTCCCTTAGCTCAATTGCAACATCGCGCACTGATTGCAAACCGTTATTCCGAACTGCAATCTCAAACGGAACAATAACACCGGCTGCAGCCACTCCTCCAAGCGGTTCAAGTTGCGAAATCGAAAGGTTGACAGATGGATTCACAGCACAATCAACCAGATGAATGCGGACCCCCGAATCCGAGAGTTGTCGCAATTCCGCTACCACCTCATCAGATGTACTCCAATCACGAACACGGAAGTCACTAATTAACCATAGGACTTCATTCGATCCCGTTCGGCCCAACGTTTCAATTGCTGACGCAATGGACTTCCGTGGTCCACAGTCTGTTTCTGAAATCTTAAATGACTCAAGTGACGCCCGGATTTCCTGCACCCCATCAGGAGACAATAGCTGCAAAGGAAAATCAAAAGCTGGCGGCACACCAGAAACAGATGGCAGAGAGAGTTTAGAAAAGCGACCAACTGCAAGTTCCTGCTGACCAGAGGTGGCTAACAAATCACTTACGATCCGATCCACAACCTTTCGACCTCGTTCAAACGCAACACCATCACCCGATGAATCTCCCATCGAAAAACTATCATCGAGAAGAACCACGTGTGATGTTCTTGCACCTCCAAGGATACCAGCCAACGTATTACTCCAACGCAACCCCGCCATGGCAAGTACGATTCCAAGCACCGCCGCAACACGAAGTAAAAGAAGAAGCAGTTGCTTCAGCAGGACACGCGTCTTGAACTTTTTCTGGCTTGCAAGCAAAAAATCCATCGCGGCCCAATCGACTCGTCTGTGCCGTAGTAAGTTAATCAGATGAATGAGAATTGGCGCACTGACAAGCGGAAGCCCCCACCACAACAGTGACTGAAAATCAAATAATGGCATACAAAAGGAAACCCTAGGCTAAACGGCCATACTTGCCCGCCGAGATAAAAATCGAACCAATGCTGCATCGAGCGGCTCACTCGTCCGTATGAGTGAGTAATCACATCGCGCGGCAGCAGCTTGCTGACGAGCGACCGATAGAAAATTATTGACTTCAGCCAAATAACCCTCGCGGAGTGCTCTGGGGTTACACGCAATATGATCTGGCAACTCTAAACCCTCAAAACGAGTCGGGCCATCAAAAGGAAAATCGATTTCATCGTCATCCATAATGTGCAGCAACACGAGATCATGACCACGACGCCTCAACATCTGCATGCCTTTGGCGACCCCCTCTTGGTCACCCAGAAGATCAGAGATGATGATTACCAAACCACGTCGAGGCAAGGATTCAGAGAGACTTCGTAATACCTTCAAAAAAGCCGTTCGTGAGCGACTACCAGAGCGATGAGTCTCGAGCACCTCGAGGATGCCTGACAAATGAGATCTTTTCATCCTCGCTGGAATACTTGCGCGAATGCCATCGTCAAAAACGGCACAACCTGCAGCATCACCATGCGATAATCCAAGCCAAGCGAGTGATGCAGCCACGGTCGAAGCATACTGATACTTAGACAACGGCCCGGAAGAATAATCCATGCTTGAGGAACCATCGACCAACAACGTGAGCCTGAGGTTTGTTTCTTCCTCAAATTCTTTCACATAGAGGCGATCCTGCCGGCCCCATACCTTCCAATCGACCCTCCGCAGATCATCACCTCTCACATACTCACGATGCTGAAGAAATTCGACCGATTGCCCTTTGTATGGACTTTTGTGAAGCCCCGCGAGAACACCCTCAACAACAGCTCGAGCCCGAAGCTCCAGTTGGGCAATTCGTGCAATCGCATCAGGATGCAAATATTGTTTGGAATCGGGCGTCACGCGATAACTCATCCTCTCTGGCTGGAGTATGCTCAATGATTTTTTCAATGATCGTGTCGGGGGTAACGCCTTCACTCTCTGCGGCAAATCCAACAACAATGCGATGACGCAGCACAGGGGCAGCCAAGGCCTGAATATCGTCGAGCGTTACATGGCTACGGCCATGCAGGACTGCCCGAGTCTTCGCACCAATAATCAAAAACTGAACTGCCCTTGGACCCGCTCCCCAAGCCAATTGATCTGACACAAATTCAGGCACACCCTCTTCACCCCGCCTGGTTTGACGTACGATCGCTAGCGAGTAACGCACAAGATGATCACTAATCGGAACTTTTCGGACAGCTGACTGTAACGCCAGGATATCATGCGCAGCCAGCACTGCATGTGGCTCATCAAGTGGGCCTCCTGTTGTGCGCCGTGCGATCTCAAACTCCTCATCGAATGACGGATACTGAACAAACACCTTGAACATGAAGCGATCCTGCTGCGCTTCAGGAAGAGGATACGTGCCCTCCTGTTCAATAGGATTTTGAGTAGCAAGCACAAAAAAAGGATCCACGAGTTGATGCCGTTCACTTCCAACACTCACCTGACGCTCTTGCATTGCCTCCAGCAGCGCCGCTTGTGTTTTCGGGGGCGTGCGATTGATCTCATCTGCCAAGACAACGTTTGCAAAAAGTGGTCCTTCAAGAAAACGAAATTGACGGGCACCGGTCGCACGGTCTTCTTCCAAAACATCCGTTCCCACAATATCTGCTGGCATTAAGTCAGGAGTGAACTGAATGCGATTGAACGATAAATCAAGACTCTTGGCTAACGTACTTACCAATAACGTTTTCGCGAGCCCCGGCACACCTTCAAGCAAACAATGCCCACGGCTAAACAGACAGATCAATAGTTCTTCAACAACTTGTCGCTGGCCAACAATTACTCGAGAAAGTTGCTCGAGAATACGATCATGGGCCTCATGGAGACGTTCTACGGTGGCAGAATCAAGAGAGTCGCTAGACATGAAGGTCTCCGAATAAAGAAAAAAACAATTTTGAGGAATCAAAGACAAAAAACACTTTTCAACCGTTCATTCATTTACCTCTGGTAGATCGGCAATGAACCCTTTTCTAACTGGAGGATTGTAAGGTTCGTGGCTGTTGTATACACGTGACCAATGTATCCCTGAGGCCAAAAAAGACCGCTGTTGTCCTTCTGAGCCTCCGAAATGAGACGCTTTTCTATCTGATTCCTGTAGGACGCCCACTTCTGGCCACCCTCACGATACATAACCTGTGCATAGTAAAAATGGGCATAGTGCCAATGGCCAAAGCCATTGTTACTGATGTTTCCAAGGTGCTTTTCCGCATAATTGAGCATCCGGGGAACATGCGTATCATCATATTCCCCTGCGTTGAACAGGCAGGCTATTGCCGCTGCAGAAATTGCAGGCCGCCCTCCCCCGCCCTTGGAACTGTACTGCACACCACCGTCTGGCATTGTGCAACGATGAATATACGAAATCGCTTTTCCAATGATTTCACGTGGCACTGGAATGCCAGCATTTCGACAACCCCTTAATCCCTGAACTTGTGTAATTGTTGTAGAACCCTCATCGAAATTATTTCCATCTTTTGCACTGACATAGCCCCACCCTCCGTCCTTTGTCTGGGCACGTCCAGAGAATTCAACGGCCTTCCCGAGCACTCTCACAAGTTCTTCACGGCGTCTTTCATCTTCTTCCTCGCCAAGAACCTGTGAAAGGAAAAGCATTGCAAAACCATGCCCATAGGTATACCGATCATCTGTCTTTGGATCACCGATAAGGCCATTGCTCCGGGATCGACTTGCGAGGTAATCAACCGCTTGCTGAATCGCGTCGGCATACCTGCCCTGCGTTGTTGTCGAGCCCTCCATAAGAAGTGCCGTACCCGCTAGCGCTGTCATTGCTGTTGGATACCGCTGCTCGTTAGCAGTCCAACTGCCACGCCTCGATTGCCTGCCCGTCAACCAATTGAGGCCACGCTGCACGGCCTCGTCAACCTTTACATCGGAGGCAGCAAACAACATACCAGTGGCTGATAACCATATCGCGACTCCAAGCAATACGTTCTGGCAAACTCGAAGTGACATGTACAAAGAATTGATAAGAGCAGGATTCATTAAGAATAAAAACGTAGCAAAATATTCAGAAAGGCAGCGGGAACGTAAGAAATCGCTTCCACCAGTAGTCTAACTCTGTCGCCATATCGCCAACAATAATCGGATGATCTGCAGCCTGATACGGAGACTGAGGACCGGCTTCTCCTCCCTTAAACAGCAATGAAACAGGGGACGGGACATCACCGGATCCAATCGGCACAACTGAAACGGAATGATTAATCGGGTCCCCAACAAGTTCACAACCGACAAGCTTGTGTGACTGGGAAAGGATCTTGTCGTCTGCAAACAATAAACCGCCAGTCCGCTTATCGAGACATAGCAAACTGAGCCTTGGACGTTCGTTCGCCCGCTTCGCTGCTACTTCGATTTGCCTCGCGAACAAAAGAACAGGAACATCCCAACTTCCAGCACATAGACAGTGATGCAGGATCGTTGCCGGAGCAGGCCACAGCATACTGCCATCTCTTCCATCAATTGACCAAACCGAACCCGTCAACGGCTGATTATTAAATGTATTTTCCTGCGACAAAGAGCGAATCGCACCTACTCGTTCAAGTAACCGAAGCTCATTGGGTGTTTTTTGTCGACCAGCAATAACAATAAAGTTGTTTTGCCAAGGCATCACCACAAGCCGCTCTAGGCGCGTTGGCATATCTGGAAGTTTGGCGGAAAAGGCAACCTCACATCGCTCAAGACCTATAACCGTCAGGTTGCCAGACGGCTCAAGGACGAAAAGATGTTCGTCTGTTTTTGTTGCACGAGACTCACCTGAAAATGTCCCAAGCTTTTTTCGATGCTGCGTAACCGGATCGACTACCACAATCTCAATCGTTTCGGTTTGACTTTTCCGAACACTTGCTTCATTCGATTCTTCCGGAATGACAGCGAAGACATACCGACCAGACGAAAAAAGTCGCCACTCACGATCAGGCAAATCACAATGACTCACAATATGACCAGTCGCCATCGATACAACGGTTGCCTGCTTGCCACTTGAGGGGCATAAACAGAGATACTCATCATCGCCAAACATTGTTGAAACACCTGACAACCGACGTCGCTCCCAGAGCATCCCTCCGGTCAATGGATCAAAGACTTGCAGAGTACGGCCAACAAGGAGTGGTACTCCAGTCACTGTGGCAGTTCCATATCTTGGCGAGTCAAGCCCCTCTGGATTCGGCTCTGGGATAGCCATCCCAAGAGGCACACTGACATCACGGGGAAATGTCCTATTCAAACCACGGCGCATGGCTACAGCAGGAACGGCTTCCGCCTCATGGGTCCAAAGATGCCTATGCCCTGCTCCCTGCCCTAACAGCATCGGGCCAGCTAGTTCATACGCTGTAATGAAACTACCTGACTGGATAAAAGCAACTCTCCCAATAACCGTGACGTCCGACGCACGAAGATCAAGTCCAGTAATACCCCAATTAAGACCCCGGTTCTGCTTGGGCATGACAACGGGCTCACCCATTAGCCGACCAAAACGATCATGGAAAACAAAACTACGACGCTGTAAATCAAAAAGAACCTGCAGTCCAGAATACAAGGCATCCCGTCCAGCTGAGACACGAAGAGGCGAAGAACGTACAACCGACGTCGATACCCTCTCTTGTTTCGCACCTGCAATATCCCGAGCATTCACCAAGACGTCCCCTTGTGGCCACAATGATTCAACTTGCATGCTAGAAACCGAATCAAGCCCTCGGCGTGCTTTGATAAATTCCGCTTCAGCACGCTGGCGGTCAGCGAGAGAACCTCTACGGATAACCTCAAGCATGGCAAAATCCCTGTCTGCCGCAGAGAGATACTTCAATGGATGCACTTTTCGCAGCTCTGAGTCGATGGCCTGCAGACGATCCTCTCGCGCCTGCTTCGCTACAACGTGATCACCAAAAGCTTGAATGAATACGCCCAGTTGCTCCTGGCGACGTATCAACGAACCAGATCCAGACTGAATTGATGCAAGCGCCTTTTTTGCAAATCCATCGATCTCTTCCTGGAGACCAACACTGGCTCGCTCACGGATACGGGCCAACCGAGAACGCAACCATCTTTCTTCCTTGATCGAAAGATCTGGATCACGACTGTCTGGAACCATCGGTTGCAAACTGACCTGCGTCAGATGCGATGCCTCCTCCTCATATAACCGGCGGCAAGCTTGCCATGCATCCGGTAGTTCCTCATTGAGAATCAAACTATCCACAGCCAACCGCAGCCCGTGCTTGAGAGTAGCGTGCGGCGGCTGCAGATCAACGAATTCTTTCCATATTGATTTTGAAGCGGAGGGTGCGTGTGCCATGGCATGCATTAATGCAGCCGGCATCATGTCAGGTGGAAACCGACCAGGCAGCACCGAAGCGGCAGTTCGCATATCGGAAAGCCCTTCATCAACCGCCCCACGGTCAAGACGTAACTGCCCTCTCCACAGTAACGCCCAAGCCTTTTTCTCACTCGAAGACGAATCATCTATTGCCGTCTCTATCCTGGTTTCAAGAGGCATGGTCTGATGAAACACATCAAGTGAATCAATGCCCTGAGAAATAACCTCCCCCTGATAGGCCACCAGATTTCCTGGAACAGCACCCCCTCGCCCCTGCGATCGACCAACAACTTCCCCAGAATCGAGGTCGATCGCAACAACTTCAGGACTATCCAATGGAACAAACATCTTGTCCTCAACAACAAGTCCTCGCCCACTGATGGCACTCCCATCCTTGGTGAGTTTTGCAAACCACTCCCTCTCTCCATTGTCGACGCTCAATGCCTCAACACCCAGAGACCCGACCACGAACAGGCTGCCACCAACTACCCCAGCTACATAGAGACCTTCTTCTCGTGGGCGCTGCCATCGCACAGCCCCTGTCCGAAGATCAATACAGTGCAATTGATCTGATTCACTTGGAGCCAGAAATGCACAGCCGTTTGCCAGCACTGGGCAATTGTCTAACCATCGTCGCACACCTTTTTCTCGTGATGAACCAGCACTGACAACCATACGCCCATTGATGATTCGACCAACGCGCGGAACACGGATGCCATTGCGTGTTACAACCATATCGTCATTTCCGGCAACGCTATAATTGAATGCCCAGAGAAGCGTGCGGGTAGCCAAGTCGACTGCAACAATTGTTCCAGCACCCGTTGGGCACACGAGCACGCCTTCCGCGAGTGCTGGCGATAGCCCCGAAACCCGACGGGTGTGATTTTCATAATTATCAACTCGAACGTTCTCCTCAAGCTCAACAAGAGGCTGCGACCAAAGTACCGAACCTGTGTTTGAATTGAGGACATCCAGTCTTACTTCCCCCATTTCTTCAACAAGAACAAATAACTGATCGCTTACTGGCAGCGGTGCACCAAGGAACCAAGACGAAGCATTCGTCGGCCGATCAGCTGCTGACGATGGCAGCCGCCAGCGGCGACGACCTTGATCCCGCAAGTCATATGCAACAAGCGAATTCCCTCCATTCCATCCCCTTCGTGAAATACCACCATTAAAAATATTTCTCTGCCGTAATTCCATGAAATCAAAACCCATCAGTGCATCTGGATGACTTTCAACAGCAAATACAAGATGACCATCACTTGCCAACGTACCACTCGTTGCATCCTCAAAGACCGGGCCGAGCATTCGGCCACGGGCAGCAGCAACAGATGATGGATCATCCTCACCATCACCAAGGTTTTCACTGACAGGAGCGGCCGCCCCTCCCGACTGCAACCAAAGCCTTTTTCCAGTCTCAAAATCGACGGATAACAATCCCATAGGAGTGTGCAAGAGAATCGTCCCATCGACAGCCAAAGGCGTTGACGCGGGCAATAGAAGCTGGCCGGAGTCAAGTGCTTTCTGCCTTCTCGCTTCCAGCCACTTTGCCTCTTCAGGATGACGCGTTAGAGGCACTCTATATCTGGGAACTAATAGAGGACGTGATGCGTCAACAATTACATTACGGGACGGACCTCCACGATACACGAGCCATTCCTTCGAAGAACGAATCACTGTTGCCGGTGGATCTCCCACCATCGTGGACAACCATTTTTCACCCTGACCTCCCGGAAAAGAGACTGAGGCATCACGCCCCCGAAGACGTAATGTTGTCTTTTTTGACTTCCGAACACGATCAAGAATTTCAGTAGCATCATTGATATGGCCTGCTCGCTGCCAGGCCACTGCACGCATAACAGATAACGTGGGCTCATATTTTTCTTTTGCAACGGTTGCTAAACGGTCAAGCCAAGCAGCGGCAGCAAGGGGCTTCCCTTCATCAAGAGCATAGATAGCAGACAGAAGCGTCGCGTGCTCTCCAGCGGGAGTACTTAGCCAACGACGAGCCACCATAGCAATACTTTGCTCATCACCTTGTTTAAGGGCGTCTGCCAATTGACGATCAGCCTTGGACTGGAACTGTAACTGGTAGGCGTCGCGACCAGCTACGGGGAGATTCCTGAC
>MDSZ01201313.1_pt1 | contig 15275 bp, 14 predicted proteins | sample 811201 | NCBI WGS metagenome assembly MDSZ01 (sample SAMN05326647, study PRJNA326480) | marine metagenome | isolation source: seawater | place: Indian Ocean: North | collected 2010
CCTCTGCCCAACCGCCATATCATACCATTGGTAGTCGTCTTTGTTCCCTTTGACGATATAATTAGAAACCCAATCTCTGATGTATTTCAGCCCCGGTTTGTACCATCTATTCTCTCTTTTAGAAGAATCAGCTCGCAGAATGCCATCACAAGCTAGTAGGGACTGTACTTTGTATCTGATATTTCTTGATGCCGAGTTGTAACCTTCCCAATCCACCGGCGAATCAAGTGTGATTCTAGTTCCGTGGGTCGGGTAACCGACTCTTAGGTGACCTTCTGCCTCTCTCTCGAGGTCCCCCGTTCCAGTGATGGTGCTTTCAGCTAGGTATGTTGCAACCGGGGCTGCATCAAGAGACTCGGAAATGTACGTCAAACCGTCTAGGACAGTATCTTCTGGACTATCAGCGGCTATTCCCATAACCTCTAGAGCGCTGTTGAAAACCCCCATCTTCCTGTACCGATCGAGACACTCTTGGATGTCATTCGACAGTGGATATTCCATTATTCGATTTCCTCCACAATGATGTCTGCTATTCTGACTGCCGTCTTTCCGTCCCAATTTTCCGGTAATGGGGTTTCGATTATTTGTTCGTCCATTGAATCGGAAAAACCCTTGATAATCTCATTCATTTCACTACCAACTAGCCTATTGGTTCCTTCAGAGATTGTAATCGGTCTTTCTGTATTTTCCCTTATTGTGATACAGGGTATTCCTAGTGCAGTGGTCTCTTCTTGCAGTCCTCCGGAGTCCGTGAGTGCGAATTTGGCCGAAGCCAATAGGGCTGTGAAATCCAGGTACCCCAGAGGTCCGAGAATCTTTATTCGAGGGACTCCCTCTATCCTACCAATTAGGTCCATTTCTATAGAGTTCTTCTTAGTTCTGGGGTGCATAGGGAAGACCAAGATATTTTCCTCTCCAATCTTTTCTAGAGCTCCAACAATAGAAGTAAACGCCTCCTTATCGTCAACATTGGATGGCCTATGAAGAGTAACGATTCCATAATCCGAACCTTCAAGCCCTAGAGTGCTCAAAATCTTCGAATCTCGACTCTTGTCTAGAATGTTGAAGAGCGAGTCAATCATTATGTTTCCAACGAAGTGTACCTTCTCATCTGCCACTCCTTCGTTCCTGAGGTTTTCATTTCCATCTTTAGATGGCGTCAATAGTATATCTGCAAGCGAATCTGTCACTATCCTATTGATCTCTTCTGGCATCTTCCTGTCATTGGACCTCAATCCCGCCTCTACATGGGCAGTTTTAATATTCAACTTGGCAGCTACTAAAGTGCAGGCCAGGGTCGAGTTAACATCCCCCACCACTACGACCAATTGCGGCCCCAGATTAACGCATATTTTTTCGAATTCTATCATTATCTTTGCAGTCTGCGATGCATGGGAGGCTGAACCAACGCCGAGATAGACGTCAGGACTTGGTAGCCCTAAGTCTTGGAAGAAAACCTTGCTCATCTTCTCGTCATAGTGTTGGCCAGTATGCACCAAAACTTGCCTCACCCCCCTCTGTTCAAGTTCCGAATATAGAGGTGCAATTTTCATGAAATTTGGCCTCGCCCCTACTACGAGGATTACAGGCTTCTCCGTCTCACTCATTGAAAACCCCCCATCTCAACGTCCCAACGAATTAATTGGCAGTGGTCACCATCAAAGGTCTTTGCTGGGATGCGGGAGAAGAAAACCCCAGAAAGTGCCGAAATACTGCTCCTTGATTGCGTCGCAGCCGTTGGTTTGTGGAGTGGGTTGGGAATCTCGAAGAGTAGGTGAGCTTTTGATAAATCAGACTTCAATACCAAGAATACCTCGGAAGCGGATTGGATTTCCAGATTCTTCGCCTCAGTGATAATTACAAATCCATTACCAACGTCCACCATACTTCTTACATGCATCCCAATATCGCATAATTCTTGGATGCCAACCGCATAATTCCATCTTTCCTTAATTCTCTTTCCAATTATTGGCAGCCTCTCCAGAAGTCGACCAATAGAACTTCTTTCCTTAGCATCCAGCTTTGAGAAAATTAACTTCGATCTTGTTAGCAATCCATCCGAATGGTGGTATTCCGATAATGGACCAAGAGGGTCATCCGTCGCCCAAAGCCATCCTTCGGCAGATTTCTGCATCACAACTGTCCTATGTACCAATTGCCTGTAACTCTCTTTAACCCTAATATCCGGATTCTTATTCGTCACCTCCATCCAATTTTCTCCATCGTCAAAGGTTTTCCAGAATCTGCACTGCTCGGGGCTATCTCCGCTAGTGACTAACCATGCACTTTCTCCCAACGAAGTACAAGTGTGGAAGTGGCGGACATGCGGGTATTCTTCTCGGAGAACTTCTTTCCAACTGACTCCCCCATCTTCGCTCTTGAAGACCGAAGCGGACTCGTGAGTTTCCAATTTCTTTGAGTTAAATGGGTATTCTGCAAACATTATCACACCATTGCCCTCGTCTATAGAGAATGTCCCATGCCAGCAATTTCTACCAACTAATTTGGAACTGATAACCTCGAATTCTTCGAGGCACACAACTCTATGTAGCGTTTCGTCTTCCTTATCCTTTCCTCCAACAATTATTCGTCCAGATGAAGTTGTGAAAGCATTCTGTATGGCTCCTATCTCCGGGACAAAATATGCCTCCCACGTCTCCCCCAAATCATCTGAGAAGAACAACATCTCCCCTTCTGCACCTAAGATGGATCGCTTACTCTCCCGATTAACCCTGTCAAACTCTTGCTCTAGAAACCTAACTCCATTGGGAATCCCTGGGCTCGATAGAGAAATTTTGATCTTAAGATTAGTGCCATTTGAAAGCACTTCTTCATTTATCGTAAGGTGAGAAACTCTGCTCTTTTCTGTGACGTGATTCATTGAATTCTCTAGAACAAATGTTTCTGGGAGATTTATGGTGTAATATGGAGTCTCATTTACCCATCCTTCAGTTGACCAAGACTGAATTCTATATTTATGAATGGAACTCTTTTCCCTCCCTATCCAACTGAATAAAGACTCGTTGTAGTTTGTTTCTATTTTCTCAATTATTCCCTCTTCCCCACTTCTAATGAGTACTCGAAAATGGCTTGCTTCACTGACGCAATCCCACTTCAGAATCGTCAAAGCCTTCCTTTCCTCGCTAGTGAGAGACTCGAAGATAGCCTTTGGAGGAGGAGAAACGCCCCTGTAATTCTCTATATTATCCCAACCGGATTCGCCTCTTTTCTGGACTCGGAACCTATATTTTCCATCGATTTGAAATCTTTCCCAGTCGAAGGTGAAGCAATTCCCGACCACAACCTCCTTTGCGATAATTTCTTCGATATTGTCATCCCTAATGACGACTCGATATTCCATATCCTCATCGCCTTCCCATGATAATTCAGTACTTTCAATGAGGCTATCGGGTTCAGTGGCAGAGAGTTCGGCAATTCCACGGGACCAAGGATAATTCCCTGGTGGCAATCCGAAGTATTTTTCATTGAGATAATAGAACAACTTCTCATCCTCGTGATTATGCCTGAGAACTAGATTTACCAATTCATCATCATGTAATAAATCCCCATATCTCAGATAATCCGACGCCACTCCTTCCAACTCGGGGATTTCCTTTCCGAAGTGCTTGGAAATAAACTCAGCAAAGGTTGACATCTCCTCCATGCATCCAACTGCGAAAAACTTGTTTTCGATAGTCCACTTGGCCATTTCGAAGCTTGGAAACCCGCAAATTCTTCTACAAAGAAGATTGCTGAAATAGTTGAATCCAGATTCTGAAATGGCCATTGATTTCTTCAGAAAGTCTTTCATATTGTTCTGTGAAGCAATTTCTCTATAGGGGCTGTCTTCTCTCGTTTGCACGTAATTGTAGAGAGATACGAATCTGTAGAACGGGTGTCTGACGATTGAGATATACTTTGCATCCCTATATAGTGGAATTTCGCAGAAATCGCTGTGCCCCGTAAATACAGAATAATTTCCAATATCCCTGTAGGATAGTTTCTTCCACTGCTTCCAACCCTCCACATACTGAAATGCGTATATCGAACTTTCCCCGAATACCTCCCTTAGTACCTTTGTTCTGAATGCAGAACCGCCAGTTCTCTGCCCATGCAGGAACACTAAAATTTCATTTGTCCCAGGGGGAATCTTTTCCATTTTTGAGTTCGCATAGAACCCCCTCATACCCCACCCTCCTTTTTACCCAGAAACCAAGTGACAACCTCGCCATTTCCCGGATCATGGATATCAATGCTACAAGAGGAAAATCCACATCGCTCCATCGCCCCTAAAAGCCAACTCTTCCCTACCTTTATCGAAGGGATTTCCGCACCTTCAAGATATTCGAAAGATCCAGGCTTCGCTCCAATCATCTTATGCAGATTTGGTGGAGAATAACCTTCTAGAACCCTCTGAGAGGCAATATGGGTGAGGAAAAATCCACCTACCCTAAGGACACGATAAATCTCTCTCAGGCCCTCTTCATGCTCAATAAAATAATCAAAGAGTAACGAAGAGAAAACTGCACCGAACCTACCCTCACCAAATCTAGACAGATCCCTAACATCGACTCCAGTCATGTGCCCCTTGCCATAATCACCATACAGCGAGACTGAACACACCGTCTCGAAATCCTTGGCAATATGTTCTCTCTCTATTCCGGTAAAAGCGAATGCCAGCAACTCCCCATCAGAATTTTTCTCAATCAGTGAGTTGACCAATTCTGCGATTATGGGCAGACTACGCTGTCTGGTTCTTCGGGTACAAGAAGGGCAATTCGAAACCTCCATATTTTCAATAAATGACTCGCTTCCGCACAATGTACACGACCCAATCTCTAATCTAGACGAAACACTGTCTACAACCGACCCATCCAAAATAGTGCTCGTTCCCCCACCGAGTATTATTTTGCCTGGAAACTTCAACTAAACCCTCCAGAAAACCGATAATCGTGGAACCACAATCAACTATTCTGCGCACCTGACTCCACTGTATTAATGCAGTGACTAATTAGATTAGTACTTCCTCGGCTATACAAGTTGAAAGGGCCGTGGTAATATTCGCTTGTTGATTGATAAGGAAAAGTGCCGTAGAATTGACTCTCCGTCAGTCTCAGATATAGAAACAGACAGACAGATAATCAATTTTATCGTCAAAAGAAAGTTACGAAAGGCGTCAGGAGAGAGGTTCCTTGGTCCTATTTGGCTAATCATGGACCCCCTGATTTACTCCCTGATTTATCTATTCGTTTTTACAGTCCTACGAGCAAAGGTCGATCCCGGTAGCATCTTCATCGGAGTAACCCTGTACGGGGTCTTCAGTGCATCCCTTTCGTCTGGAATAGAATCAATCTCAGAAATTAATGGTGGTTTGAAGTGCGAACGAGTCTCCACTCCAGTCCTAGTGAAAGCAGATTTCACCTATCGCTTAGTGGACATCATTTTCCGAACTGCCCCAACTTCATTTGTCTTGGTTCTGGGTTTCGGAGTAGTTCCTTCTGGAGCACTCTGCTATCTTTTTGTGGCCCAGATAATGGGCCACTTGGTAATGGGATTGGGATTCTACATTTCCCCATTTATTGCCCGAATTGATGATATCAAATCCCTCATTAAATACGCATTAAGAATCGGATTTTATGCATCTCCGACGATGATTCCTATGTCCAGGATGGCCGAATTCCCTTTGCTATATCGAATAAACCAATATAATCCATTCACGTATTTCGTCGAGCTAATCAGGGAGTTCTCAGAGTTCCCATCAGAGTTCTCGAACCTAAGCCAACCCACATTCACCGTAATTCTTCTATTCCTGTTTGTTACAACATTCTTTGGAACACGATGGCTCGATGACTTGAGATGGAGGATGACTGCATGGTCTTGAAAAACGGGTCAATAGAAATCGAAAATCTCTCTGTCCAGTACAGCGAATTTACCAGACAAGGGGTATTCTCAACTGGAAAGACTACGGATCACCTGACTCTTTCAGACATAAGTATCTCAATCCACCCTAGCGAGAGGGTCGCAGTAATCGGTCGCAACGGTTCAGGCAAGTCTACTTTATTGAGTAGTATGGCGGGCATGCTGAGGCCTAGAGAAGGCTCAATCAATACTCGGGGGAGGGTTCTTCTGTTGGCAGGGGTGGATCCCGGTTTCTCCACATACCTGACTGGTAGTGAGAACGTTTCACAATTAGCACCAGCTTATGGGATTCCTAGGAAATCGGTCGGACCTTTCTCTGAAAAGGTAAAGCAATTCACCGAGTTAGGAGATGATTATGAGAGGAAGTACGGCAACTATTCTTCTGGAATGAAGGGTAAGCTGGGGTTCGGATTCATCTCCCACCTCGAATGTGATATCCTCCTCATTGACGAAGTATTTGGGGCAGGGGACAGGGACTTCAAAGCCAAAGCAAAGGAGAAAATGGAGGAGTTGATTGACAGGGCGGCAACTGTGGTGATGTGCACACATTCACTCACCCTTGCAAGAGAAATTTGCGATCGCTGCATAGTATTAGAAGGCGGAGGGGTGGCATTTGACGGTCCGATTGAAGATGGTCTGGCATTCTATAGGTCTCTGAAGAAGAGTCTTGTTGATTGGATAGATTTACCATACGCGGTAAAGACCTCCTCTAATGGGGAGTTGGATTTCAATTTCTCTCGGGAGTTAGGGGTAGAAGAAAACATAAGACTGGTAATCATTGACAACATCTCAAGAGAATTCTTTCTAATCGAGGAAATCCCTGCAGGGAGCACCTTCAAAGTCACAAAAGAAGATTTGCCGGATCATCTTGATTGTAAATTCAAACTGCAGCAAAATCGCTTTGGAAGGTGGTACGACGCATCAAACTACATCCCCATATCCTTCGACTGATCCCAATCTTCAAAGAAACATAGTTGGCCATTTGGAATCCGGAAGCAGAATAAAATCAAATCCATTGCCTAGCAGGAGGGTGGCATGAGTTCAATGGTGAGAGACGTAGGGACGACCTCTAAATCCTTGAAAATCGCAGTTCTTACTAATCATTTCAGTGGTTTCGACGCTCTTTCGGGTTTGGATCTTTCCAAGGTCCCAGTTAACTTGCTGATTACCAATGACATCGAGTCGCATAATGGCACAATTAGTGGCGCTGTGGAACTAGAATCATTGGGCGTAGAAATTCTAAAACTGAAATCATTCGACATGTCCGAAGATGTAGAGAATCTAATTTCATTGGAGATTGACATTCTTCTTGTGATGGGGTATCAGAGGCTTGTCCCCAAGGAGGTAATCGATAGTGTAAAGCTTGGAGCCTTCGGTTTCCATGGATCCTCCAGGCCCCTTCCAAAAGGGAGAGGGAGAAGCCCAATCAACTGGGAATTAATTGCTGGCAAGGATAGGTTCATTTCCCATATGTTTCGACTGGAGACAGATGCTGATAGCGGGGAGATTTTTGATTATTTTATATTCGACATCAATGATTTCGACGATTGTAAGACTGTATATTACAAAGCAAGCATTTCTATGAGGAGAATGCTGGAAAGGACCGTTCCCAAAATCATCAATGGAACATCATCAGGAAAAAAGCAAGAAGGGGAACCAACATTTTTCCCCAAGAGATCCCAAAAAGATGGGCGTATAGATTGGTCAATGGGTACACTTCAGATTCACAATTGGATCCGAGCCCTCACTCGACCATACCCGGGAGCATTCAGTGGGGGAATTACTATCTGGAGGGGCCAACCATTCACTGGCATGTTAGTGGACGAAGACAGTGTTCCGGGAGAAGTGATAGAGAAATTCAACTATGGAGATTTTCTAGTTAGAACCGGAGATGGATCATTCCTTGTTATTGATCATGATGGACCACTTCCTGATGTCGGCGAAATTTTGGGTGATTAGATGAAGAGGGAGCCTTCTTTCACGCATGAACATTATGAATCCACTCTAATGGAATACTTGGATGCGGGATATTTCGTAGGGGGGTTCAGAGAAATTCTTCAGAATCCGGACAAAGAAAAACTCATGATTCTGAGGCACGACATTGACACCTCCTTAGATATGGCCTTCAATATAGCAGAAATTGATCATAGGTGTGGAATCAAGTCTTCTTTCTTCATCAGAGTTCATGCGACGGGATACAATCCATTCACTTTGTCAAACTACAGGTTACTGAAGAGAATGATGCAGATGGGTCATGAAATTGGTTTACATGTCGAACCTTCTATTCCTGATGTTCTGCAAGAAGATCCTCTGCAATTCTGCGATAGGCAGAAAGCCTCCTTGGAAGCTGCAATTGGGAGGCCAATTATCGGAATGTCCACTCACGAACCTGTTCGAATGGGGGATCCAGAGTTAATAGAAAAGCTGGTTGACAGATGGGGGCTGGAATATCATGCCTATGAAAAGAGATTTTTTGAGGATATCAAATACATCAGTGATTCCGGTGCGCGATGGAGGGAAGGTTGCTTCAGCACATGGGTAGATAAGGTTGACAAAATCCAGGTTTTGACCCATCCATTCTGGTGGTTCAAGGAGATTTCTCAGGAAAACTACTAATCCTATTTGTTAATCTTGTTCTCAAGACTCTCAGCAATTTTTTAGAGAATAGAATTAGTCTTGCTACACCGGTCAAGATTAAATGAAAATCTGTTATGGGATTGAATATTACAAGTGAAGTCAATTCTAACTACGATTGAGTGATTCAATGATTAATATGAATAATTTAGGTGAATATAAATGAATAAAAGAGATTTAGAAGGAGTGCTAGGAAGAAAAGAATTCAAAGCATTAATCGATATTAGGAATGATCCATTTTTCAAAGGAAAAAGAGTACTTATTACTGGCGCAAACGGAAGCATAGGGACTCGACTTAGTCAGATTTTTCAAGAGGTAGGAATTGATCACCTATCAACTGATGTAGAGGGCAATTTAGAGTATTTAGATATCACAAATTTTCGCGACTGCATTTCTATAATTAACAAATATGAGCCGGATTTTGTTGTAAATATTGCTGGCTTGAAGTATGCTACTAAATCAGAACACCAAACATGGAAAACAGTTCAGGTTAATATCGAAGGGACAAAGAATCTTTTGGATGCCTGTTCTAGTAAAACCAAGGTCATTTTGACTTCAACTTGTAAATCGGCGAATCCGGAAATTGTTTACGGGGCCTCAAAACTAATTGCAGAAAGGATGGTCATAAACAGTGGCGGGGGCGTTGCTAGGTTCTTCAATGTCGTACAAAGTCAAGGAAATGTTTTTGAAATCTGGAGAAACTTATCAGTCGATGAACCAATTAGAGTGATGGGCGAATGTAATAGATATTTCATCTCCATAGATGAAGCCTGCTCTCTTGCTATGTTTGCAATGGTTAATGGAGCTGGGAGGTACATTGTAAACACACCCGAATTACGGAATATGGATGATATTGCAGGAATATTGTACCCTGATAGAGAAAAGAATATGTCAACAAGAAGAAGAGGGGATAGGAAAGATGAGATATTCCTGGCATCTTCAGAAAAGGAAACCGAAGATCTGCTGAATGGCAGCGTCCTGAGAATAATTGGGGATCACGATTTAGTCGGAGATTTTACCGAATAGGAGCTCGTTTTAATGGCACCTATACCAGATAATCTCCGGGACAATGCCCTAATTTCCCATGAAGCCAATATCGGCGAAGATGTGGAAATTGGTTTTGGGACCAGGATCTGCGATAATGTTGTAATTGGAAAGGGATCGAAAATTGGCGATTTTTGTACAATTGGGGAAGAATCATCAGAACAAAACTCCGCACTCTTGGAGATAGGAGAAAATAGCTTAATTCGCTCACATTCTGTCCTTTATGCCGGAAGCAAATTAGGTCCAGAACTCGAGACTGGCCATCATGTTTTCATCAGAGAGGGAACCGTTTCTGGAAATAATCTTCGAGTAGGGTCTTTCTCAGAAATCTCCGGCGATTGTTCCATAGGGGACTATTGTAGATTCCAGTCCTATGTCCATGTAGGGAAGGGGTCAATTATTGGAAACTTTGTATGGTTGTTCTCTCTAACTACTGCTACAAATGACCCGTTACCTCCATCAAAGATATTTTCTGGAGTTACGATCGAAGATGGATCAGTAGTTTGCGTGGGCTCCACGTTATTGCCGGGCGCAATACTCAGAAAGGGCGCATATGTTAGTTCCAATAGCACGGTCTCGGGGGAAGTCCCAATTGGAGGGGTTATTGATTCCAATGGGGAACTGGTTTGCCATGTCAGCCATCTGGTAAACCTTGAGACGGGAATTAGGCACCCGTGGACCCGTCATTTCTTCGATGGATTCCCAGATGAAGAAAAAGGAAGGCTTGACAAACTCGAAGAAGAAATCATGAAGGGGAGAGAAAATCTGGGAATGTAAGGTGGAAATATGGATAGAAATAGTTTGATTGAGATGTTTAATGAAATCCAAGAAAAGAGAGGTAGATCTCGAACTACTGATGAAGGAGCAATATTGCAAGAGATTGGTTTCAGATCGTTAGATTTCTCTGAACTAGCTCTCAGAGTGGAGAGGGGCGTTGGTCGCGAACTCTCATTCAATGCAGCATCACTTCGGCAGATTCGTACACTGGGGGATGTCCTAGACTTCCTTTCGGAGGCTGCAAATATTGCTTGAAAAAATTTCCAACAATAGGGTATTTATTGGCAATCACAGTCTCTCATGGGAGAGATTAATTTCATACGCCTTAGACCAGAAAAAAGATTTTGCAGAAATTCGCACCCCTCTTGCCTTTATCATCGATTCTTCTCATCAGGCAATAAATGTTCTAGCACAAATATTGGTGAATAAAAGCGATGCAATTTTAATTGGCAGGGATAGGGTTTCTCAACCAGTCCAAGATTTACTGCTGAATTCGGGGTTTTCAATTGTCGATGAACAAAATCCCATCCTCGAACCAACAAATAATACCAATGTAGAATTAGGTAGGATTTCCCTTCTAACTAGTGGTACTACTGGTTCTCCAAAATTAGTCCATCACTCTTGGAAGTCAATAAATACATATTCAAATACTGGAAGAATTAGTACAAATAATTGGGTATTGCCTTACCAAATTGGGACTTATGCATGGTTCCAACTAGTCTCTCTTTCCTTGTTCGTTGAAGGGCAAAATCTAATCATCAGTGATGAGGATGATATGCATGATAACTTCAAAATAGCAAAAAAATGGGGAGCTAGTGCAATATCAGCAACCCCTACGTTCTGGCGGGTTGCAGCTATGCAGGTTTCAAGAGAAGACCTATCCTCTATCGATTTTAAGCAAATTACATTGGGGGGGGAGATTGTGGACCAGTCGATAATCGATTTGCTAAGTAGTTTGTATCCGGATTGCAAGATCACTCACATTTATGCTTCTTCCGAGGCGGGAGCTAGCATTATTGTCAGTGATGGGGAAGCGGGTTTTCCCGAAGATTTACTGTACAAACAAAGCAACTCTCCGATAAAATTGCGGATCAATGATGGTAGACTCTTCGTTAAGTCAACATTTTCCGCGAAAAATTCCAGGAACGATGACGAATGGGTCGATACGGGCGATAGGGTAGAGAAGAAGGGCGATCGAATCTACTTCAAAGGTAGAGTGGAGTCTTCAATGATCAATGTCGGCGGCAACAAAGCCTTCCCTGTCGACATCGAAGAAGCGATTTTGCTCCACCCTGAAATCGAATGGTGCAGGGTCCGCCCCGTTAAGGCCCCTCTGTTGGGCTTCCTACCTGAAGTAGACGTCTATACCTCATCCGGAACTGACGAAGTTAATTTGGAGAAAATGATGATAGATTTTCTCGATGACAAAATTCCAGAATACGCAGTGCCAAGAATTTGGAATTTCTTAGATGAGATACCCATAAGTGCCAATCTTAAGTCGGAGTTGTAAGATGGCACAGGTGGTAATAGTTAGCGGAGGCTCACGTGGACTGGGTCTTTTCTTGGTCAAGCACCTTCTATCCAAAGATTGTATTGTGTGCACCTTTGCCCGGAAATCAACAAAAGAGGTCGAAGGAATTTCACGGTCTAATCCTGATAATTTCTTGTTTCGACCCTTCGACTCGCGAGATTTCCAATCCATGAAATCATTCATCGGCGAAGTGATTGAGAGATTTGGCAGAATTGATGGACTAGTAAACAACGCCGCAATTGGACAGGACCATTTACTAGTCCACATGTCTAACGAAATCGCAAAAGAAATTATTGAAGTCAATCTATTAGCACCTGTGATGATAACGAAAGAAGTCGTTAAGCAAATGATGTTGCAAGGCGGTGGCAGAATTGTCACAATCTCATCTATTTGTGGCTCTAGAGGATATCCCGGATTGGCTGTATATTCTGCAACCAAGGGGGCATTGGATTCTTTCTCCAGATCTTTAGCTAGGGAACTGGGAGAAAGATCAATCTCAGTAAACACCATTGCCCCCGGATTCTTCGAGTCCGAGATGTCATCCGTCCTACTCCCCGAGCAATTGGCCACGATCAAACGCAGAACACCAACAAAGAAATTGACCAATGAAGCCGACATTACTCCTATTTTGGACCTACTTCTCCTAGGAAACAGCAACATTTCAGGTGAGACCATATTTGTGGATGGTGGAATCTCGATATAGGGGAAAGATATGCAATCTGAGAAAGTAATTGAGGATAGATTAGGCTCAGTATTTTATCACCCAGGTGCTTCTCAATCTGAGGAAAATAAGCCCAATTCCATTAGATCTTATGATCACGAAGGACGCATGTTCTCAATTTTTCATAAAAAAGGAAAATTAGTATCAATAGATGTAGAAAGTATTCATCAAGATGTGCCCAGAATATTTTCCGGAATAGATTCAATTCCCCCTATAGAAGATCCATTTGATTTCTATTCCAGGTGGACTGTTGCCGAGTCAATTTGCAAGCTAACTAATACTCCAATTTTACACCGTATCAAGAAGCACGGGCTCCCCAAATTTCCATTCGATTCGCATTTCATAATTTCAGAAGAAGGAAGGGAGTTTGAGGCAATTTCAATTTTCAATAGAGACTTAGCCGTGATCATTTCTATCGTTGAGAGAACTCACTAAGGTGATATCGTCCCACAATAAGTAAATCTAATCAATCGTTTTCGCTCAAGCGATAATGACAGTGGACATTGCAAAGCCATTGCTCGACGAGCAAGAAATTCTTGAAGTCACCAGGGTGATTAATTCGGGGATGTTAGCAAGTGGTCCAGAGACAAGCAAATTCGAGATTGAATTTGCCGATTTCGTTGGTAGCAAGTACGCATGTGCCGTCAATAATGGCACTTCTGCCATTTGTCTTGCACTTTCGGCAATGGGAATCTCTCCCGGAGACGAGGTCATTACTACCCCAATGACCTTCGTTGCGACGGCAAATTCAATTCTTAGTTGCGGAGCAATACCGGTTTTCGCAGATGTCGAAGAGTCCACATTCAACCTTTCCCCTAGCGCAGTAGAGGATGCTATTACAGAAAAAACAAAGGCGATTTTACCTGTACATCTATATGGTTTACCAGCAGATATGGAATCTCTCAGATCTATTGCAGAAGTGAACGATATAGCCCTAATCGGCGACGCAGCCCAAGCACATGGTGCAAAACTTGGGGAAAAAATGGTTGGCACTCTTGGTGATGTCGAATGTTTCTCTTTCTATCCAACTAAGAATATGACTACGGGAGAAGGTGGCATGCTAACTACCAACCAAGAAGAAATATTTCAGCGAATAGTCAGCATTAGGAATCATGGAAGAATAAACAACCAAATGGGGACTTACGAACACGAAGGATTTGGACTAAATTTGAGGACCACGGATATAGCATCTGCGATCGGAAGAGTACAATTGAAAAAGTTACCATCATTCAATTCAGTCAGAGAAAGGAACGCTAAATTGCTAACCTCATTACTCTCTGAAATTGATGATGTCGAGCTACCATCGGAACCTCCCAACTCAACCCATGCGTGGCACCAATATACAATTAGGGTAAAAGATAGGATGTCACTAAGGGAATATCTTGCCTCAAATGGAATAGGTTCGGGGATATACTACCCTAGGTTGATTCAGGATTATCCTCATCTGAATAAATTCAAGTCATCCTGCCCGATAGCGGAACGGATAGTTTCGGAGGTCATCTCTTTGCCAGTCCATGCCGGCCTATCAGAAGAAGACGTAGTCAGTGTGGCCGATTGCATCCTTTTGTGGAGTTCGAAAAATGTCTGACATAGATATCCCCATATTCATCGCGACACCACTAGCTGGTCAGGGCGAGGTGTTCAACGAGGATTGGATGAGGGCCAGAATCGATCTTTTCGAAGCCGTGACTCTACCTTCAATGCTGACTCAGCTGAAGGATGGAGTCCACTGGATGATTTTCATTGGCGAGGAAACACCAGAGATTGTAAGAGAGTACGCTACAGAGAATCTAGAAGGCCTTCCTCACGTGTATTTGATGGAACAGAGGAGGAGTCACAAAACTATGATGGACTTCGCTCTAAGCAAGGTAGATTCCGGCCCTTTCATAACCTGCAGCATTGCGGACGACGATGCATGGCCGATAGGGCATACATCTACAGTCGTGGAAACAGCAAAGTCTCAGATCAATAGTGGAAGGAGACATGTCGGATTCGCATACAAATTCGGGATGGAGTGGGTCATTACTGATATAGTGGACTTGAACTTTCGAGATATGGGATTTGACGTAATAATTCCAGAATTATTGATGGAGTATAATCACCCTTGGATAGCCCAATCGATTTTTGTCCTTCAAACGGCCGAGAGGCCCTTTGCATGGATGGCTGCATCCCATGCAACATTCCCAGAGTGGCTAGAGAAGGAGAATTTCGAAATTGCTGAGATAGATGAACCGAAAAAAGCTTGGTTATATGGTCGCCACCAACTTGCAGACTCGGGCATAATAAAGTCAGATAGCAAACCCATTGAGTTCACATTAGAGGATCTTCAGAAGGACTTTGGAATAGATGCAAAAAAGACAAGAGAGTGGGCCGAAGGGCCATTCTCTTCCCTTCACTGCGAGAAGAATGCACATCAGAAAGGACACATAGAGATGTACGATCTATCTGACAAGTCAGGCTTCGTCAAGAGGCCATACAATTTCAACTACCTTGAGTCGGGAAACTTCGTCATCAAACCCTCGGAGGAATTCGGAGTTAGTGGCAAGTGCCGATTAACCGTCTGGGACAACACTACTTCTGAACACGTCGTATTCATCAATTTCGATGCTGACGAGCAGGACCAGATAGTCCTTCACCAGTCTATCTTCC
>MDSZ01048372.1_pt1 | contig 15274 bp, 17 predicted proteins | sample 811201 | NCBI WGS metagenome assembly MDSZ01 (sample SAMN05326647, study PRJNA326480) | marine metagenome | isolation source: seawater | place: Indian Ocean: North | collected 2010
TATCAGGTTTTCCAATCGAAAAAAAATATTTTCTTGCAATTTTAATTGCTGCCTCTGTTGCTTCTGCTCCACTATTTTGAAAGATAACCTTGTCGGCAAATGTTTTTTGTGTCAACATTTTTGCTAACTTTTCTGCTTCTGGAATTTCAAAAGCATTTGATACATGCCAGACTTTTCTAGCTTGGTTATTTAAGGCTTTAACAAGATAGGGATTTGTATGGCCCAACGAATTTACAGCAATTCCTTGTACAAAATCTAAATATTTTTTACCCTTGGTTGAATATAAAAAACAACCTTTACCATATTTAAAGGATATTTTTCGTCTGTTATAATTATTTGCCAATGAACTCATAAATTTAGGTTTTATGTTATACACATTTAAATCATATTGACTTAAATAAAATGCAACTGATGGTTAAATAATGTTAATTAAAATAACTGTTAAAAAAACCAAAAAAAAACTTGCTGAAATCGATAATAATGAGTTACATAATATTGTATAAATTTAATTTAAATACACTATATTTAGTAAATAATGAGTTGGGACGACAAAAAAATAGAGATTTTAAAAAATGAGTGGGGGAAAGGCAAAACTGCCTCGCAAATAGCAGAAATGATTGGCGGGGTGAGCAGAAATGCAGTGATTGGAAAAGCCCATAGATTAAATTTATCAAACAAAATTAAAACTAGAAATAGTAGTTTTAATAACGTTAATAATTCTAAAAGAAGAGAAAGTTTAGAAAAAAAAGGAAACGCAAATAGTAGAAGATCAAGATTTAGAAGTTTAGTATTGAGCGCTGATTTTGAGGAAGCTAAAAATATTTGTTTAGAGGAACTAACTGAAAATACCTGTAAGTACATGGAAGGACATCCTGATGAAAAAAATTCATCATTTTGTGGAAGAAAAACAGTAGAAAAATTTTCATATTGCCCTCTTCACTTAATGATCGTTTATCAACCCAAAGGTAAAAAAGAAGAAGTTGCATTTAAAGACGAAGAAGTGCCAAAGTTTTTAGAAAAAAAAGTTAAATCTGCCTAAATTTTAAAATTTAATTTAATTAGCTATTTAGAGAATTCCCCACCAGTTTTCCACATGTAAGAGTATTTTGAAATTTCATTTTGAAAATTTTTCAATTTAGAGTTTAAATTTAAATCAACATTTGTTTTAAAATTTCCTGATGGAGAATTATCAGATTTAAGTAAAATTAATTGATCTCTAGTAAGTAATGGATTTTTCATAAATATTTCAAATATACTTGCAAATAGTTTTCCCATAAATAGCGGGGATGGAATCAATAATCTTTTAACTTCCATTGACCTTGCTAAGGCTTCAATTATTTCCTTAAATGATAACTTTTCAGGTCCAATACATTCAATTGTTTCTGAATTTATGTCATTTAAGATTACATTTTCAATTATTTCACACATATCTGTAACATGAATTGGATAAAAATTTGTTTTTCCGCCATGGTAAAGAGGGAAAGCTGGAAGTATTTTAATCATATTCATTAACATAGTAGTAAAATTATCATCAATACTATAAACTAAAGAAGGTCTGAGTATAACATAATTATTAAATATTTTTTTAATTTCATTTTCCCCATTAAATTTACTCGATGCATATTTACTTTCTTTTGCTGACTCAATACCTAGGGCAGATACATGAATAAATTTATCTAATTTATTTTCTTTTGAAAATTCAGCTAACTTCTTCGGTAATAAGCAGTGAATATTATGAAAAGAGTCCTTTCTAGCCTCATTAAGTATGCCTATTAAATTTATACAAATATCCTTATTTTTAAATATATCTTTAAGCTTTTCTGATGATGGCGTTTCTAATTCAATTATATCGATCCATCCGGCATTGGCTTGACTTTTAAGAATATAAGCGTTTCTATGAAGATTCCTTGTTACTACAGTAACTTTAAAATTTTTTCTCGTTAATTTTCTTAATAAATGTCGGCCAATTTGACCAGAGGCGCCAAATACTAGAATTTCTTTTGGTTTCATATATATATATTATAAATGCAACCTGATATTAAATTACATAAGAATGATTTGCCAGATGAAATTGAACTTGATGACAAAAAGTCTATAGCAATTGATTGTGAGTTTTCAGGCTTAAATGTTAATAGAGATAAACTATTCTTGGTTCAAATCTCCACGGGTAATAATGACGCCCACATAATACAGCTTGATAGGTCGAACTATAAAGCTCCTAACTTGAAAAGATTGTTAAAAAATAATGAAATTGAAAAAATATTCCACTTTGCAAGAGCAGATATGACTTTTATCAAAAAATATTTAGAGATTGATGTTGTAAACGTAAGTTGTACAAAAATTATGAGCAAACTTGCGAGAAGTTACTCTGATAAACATGGGTTAAAAGATTTAGCAAAAGAGTTTCTGGGGGTTGAATTAAGTAAACAATTTCAAAGTTCAGATTTTGGAGGTGAACTAAACGAAAAACAATTAAAATATTGCGCAAATGATGTAATTTATCTTCATAAAATTTATTCAGCACTAAAAAAAATTTTAGTTAGAGAAAACAGATACGATCTTTATACTAAAGCAATAAATTGTATTTATACCAGAGTTGAGTTAGACTTAGCTTTATTTTCAGAAGATATTTGGTCTCACTAAAAATATGAAGAATGGATTTTACAAAATTGGAAAAGATGTAATTCAAACTGAGATAAATGCATTAAAAAAGCTTAGGAAGTCTTTAAATAAAAATTTTGATAAAATTGTACAAACTATATTGAAATGTAGAGGAAAAGTAATTTTTTCAGGAGTTGGGAAATCAGGAATAGTTTCAAAAAAAATATCCTCTACTTTGTCATCTTTGGGAATTTCATCTTTTTATGTAGATGCGGGTGCTTGCTCACATGGTGATCTGGGCATGATAGGGTCTGGGGATATTTTAATACTCATAAGCCATAGTGGCGAGTCATCTGAATTAAAAAATATTATTCAGTATATAAAAAGAAATAAGAATATAACTTTAATAGGAGTCACATCAAAAAAGAATTCTATATTATATAAATCAAGCGATATAAATTTCTTATTACCTACCATTACTGAAGCGGGTCCAGGAAATTATATTCCAACTTCAAGCACAACAACTCAAATGTGCTTTGGCGACGCTCTTGCAGTTTCAACAATTAAACAGAGAAAGTTTTCAAAATTAGATTTTAAAAATTTTCATCCAAGTGGAAGTTTAGGTGCAAAATTAAAGACTGTTGAAGACTTAATGTATAAAGGGAAAAATATACCATTCATAAATGAAAATTCGAATATAAAATCTGCTTTAAAAGTATTTAATAAAAAAAATCTTGGAGTGCTAATTGCTAGAAATAAAAAGGGAATAGTCACAGGCATTATTTCTGATGGAGACTTAAAAAGAATTAATAATAAATCTGATAATATCAATGATTTAATAGTGAAGAAGGTAATGAAAAAAAACCCATTAAAAGTAAATGAAAATATTTTGGCTGTTGAAGCATTATCTATAATGAATAGTAAAAAAATAACTGTACTTTGCGTTTTCAAAAAAAGTCATAAAAAAATAACTGGCCTTATTCATATGCATGAAATTTTAAATGCAAATATTTCTTAAAAATGAGTTTGAAATTAATTTTTAGAGTAATTTTATTTATAATTATTTTGAGTATATCAATCATTTTCTATTACACTTACTTATTTGAAAATAAGCAGGAAAGCAGGCAAATTCTCAAAAAAGACAGATTGTCTGAAATCAAAGATAATGAGGGCATATCAAATGAATTAAAAAATATTGAGTATAATTCTTATGATAGTGAGGGAAATGCATATTATTTAAACGCTGAAAAGGCTTTAGTTGAGGATAAAGAAGGTCAACAGAATAAGGTTAAATTGGAGAAAGTAGTTTCAATTATTAATTTAAAAAAAACAGGAATAATTAATATTTATTCGGATTACGCTATTTATGATAAATTGAGTAATAATACATTGTTTTTTAATAATGTAAAAATAGATTACTTAGATAATTCAATCAATTCTCAAAATCTTGATTTAGTATTTACTGAAAAGTTTTCTAGAATATATAATGATGTCGTATATAAAAATAACAAAATTATTTTAAATACTGACATTATATTTATAGATATGATTAGCGGTGATATAAAAATGGAAATGACTCAAAAAGAAGAAAAGGTTAAATTAGTTACAACATATGAGTTTATTAATTAAAAAATTTAGAATTAAATCTTTCAAAGAAGAAAGGCCAATAATAGAATTAAAAAACTTAACTATATCATATGGGAATAGACAAATTGTAGAAAAGCTAAATTTGAGTATTCAAAAAACTGAAATATCTGGATTACTTGGGCCAAATGGTGCTGGAAAAAGTTCAATATATCATTCTATAATTGGTTTAATAAAACCAACTTTTGGAAAAATAATAATTGATGGTGTTGATGCAACAGATATTCCTACTCATTTGAGATGTAGCAAATTTGGAATATCTTGGGTTCCACAATATGGTGGCTCATGGTCGGATCTAACAGTTTTGGATAATTTAATGGCAATTGCAGAATTGCACATAAATAAAAATGAGGAAAGATTGCCTAAAATAAATAACTTGATAAGAAAATTTGAACTTGAAAATGTTGTAAAACTGAAATCTAAATTTCTATCTGGAGGACAAGCTCGAAAGCTTACTTTGGCTATGGCAATGGTTAAAGACACCAGAATATTAATTTTGGATGAACCTTTCTCTGCTCTTGATCCTCAAAGTGTTAGGATGATTCAACAAATTATTGTTAGTCTTCAAATGTTTGAACGAATATCTGTTTCAATTTCAGATCATTCATCAAGAGATTTGCTTAGTTGTGTGGATAGTGCGATGATTTTATCAGAAGGTAAAATTGTTGCTAAGGGAACGCCTCAAGAATTAGTCCAAAATACTAAAGCAATAGAAGCATATTTTGGTGAAGGTTTTAAAATTTAAATATTTGTGACCAATCAAGTTAAAATAAATCAAACTCTAAAACCGTTTAAAAAAATAATTTATGTATCTAGTGATAAAAGTATAAGTATTAGATGTATATTATTTGCTTCAATTGCTATTGGAAGATCAAGAATAAAAAATTTGCTTAATTCTGAAGATGTCAACAATGCACTTAATGTAATAAAAAAAATTGGTGTAAAATTTAAAAAAACAAAAAACTATGTCGATATATACGGTGTAGGAATAAATGGTTTCCAACTTAAAAGAAATACAACTTTAAATGCTGGTAATTCAGGAACACTGGCAAGATGTATTCTTGGTTTGTGTGCTGCAACAAATAAAAAAATAAATCTTATTGGTGATAAAAGTTTATCTAAAAGAGATTTTTCAAGAGTTATTAAACCTTTAAATTTATTTGGTGTACAAATTAAATCTAAAAAAGGCTCTCTACCATTAGAATTGCTTGGTTCAGAGCACTTAAGACCAATAAATTACATAGAGAATAAAGGTAGCGCTCAAATAAAAACTTGCATTATTTTAAGTGCAATAAACACGTTTGGTATGACAAAAATTAAATCTAAAAGATCTAGATCTCACACTGAACTTCTTTTAAAATATTTAAACTATCCAATTAAAATAAAAAAAACTAAAAATTATGATTTAATTGATATCTACGGACTAAAGCAATTCAAATCATTTCAATACAATGTTCCTGGCGATATTAGTTCAGCATCTTTTTTTATTGTTCTGACACTTTTATCCAAAAATTCTGAAATGATAATAAGAGATATTAATATAAATCCTACAAGAACTGGCATACTTAAAATATTAAGAAAAATGAATGCAAAAATTAAAATTTTAAATCAAAGAATTTATAAAGGAGAGCATGTGGGGGATATAAAAATTAAAAGTACAAAAAAATTTAAATCAATCAATTGTCCAGAAAGTTTAAATAGTTCTGCAATAGATGAATTTTTGTTGATTTTTTTGGTAGCTGCAAAAGCACATGGTATTTCTAAGTTTAATAATCTAAATGAATTAAATAAAAAAGAAAGTCCAAGATTAAATATCGGAATTAATTTTTTAAGAATGATTGGTATAAAAGTAATAAGAAATAAGGATAGTATAAAGATTTTTGGCAATCCTAATTTAAAATTAGAAAAAAACTACCATATAAAAAATTTTTTGAAGGATCATCGTGTTTTTATGATGTCCGCAGTTGCTGCTTTAACTCTTGGTGGAAATTCTTGGAAAATAGAAAATAAAGATTCCATTAATACTTCTTTTCCGAATTTTTTAACTTTATTAAAAACAATTGGGGCAAAAATAATTTGAAAAATAAAAAATTTGTTACTGTAGCGATAGACTCTCCAGCCGCAGCAGGGGCTGGAACCCAATCCAAATTAATTTCTAAACATTATAACTTATTTTATTTAGATACTGGAAAAATATATAGGTATATTGGACTTCTAAGAATTAAGTTTGAAAATAAATTCTCTTATTCCTTGGTAAAAAAGAAAATTTCAATGTTAAAAATAAAATTTCTATCAAAAAAAGAACTTTTATCTGATGAAGTCGCTTTATCTGCGGCAATAATAGCAAAAGACAAAAAAATTAGAGATATAGTCCACAAATTTCAACAACATTGTGCTTACAAACCACCAAAAAGATTTTCAGGATCCGTTTTGGATGGGAGAGATATCACTTCTGTCCAACTTAAAGATGCAACTTTTAAATTTTATATAACTGCAAGTATTAGCGCTAGGGCTAAAAGAAGATATAATGAATATAAAACCCTCAATAAAAAAATTTCATTAAGGGAGGTTGTAAAAAGTATTAAAATACGTGATAAATTGGATCGTAATAGGAAATATGGTCCTCTCAAAAAAACAAAAGATTCAATCTTGATTAATACTACTAAATTAAGTAAGAAAGCGTGCTTTAATAAAATTAAAGCAATAATGGATAGAAAGCTAAATAATTAATGGAATTTTATAAAGATATTTCTACAAATAAAAACCAAGAATTCAAAAAACTATTAATAGATAATTTTTCAAAAACTAAGGTTGAAGAGGGTAAACTGTTAACAGGAAAAATTACAAAAGTTACTGAAAAACATGTCTTTCTTCTTATAGAGGGTATGAAAAGCGAGGCTTTAATAGATATAAATGAGCTTAAAACAATTTATTCTAATAAGCAAATTAAGGAAAATGATAAATTAGAAGTATACTTAGAAAAAATAGAAGATTCTAAAGGTGAAGTAATAGTTTCCGCGATAAGAGCTCAAAAGATTAAAGGTTTCCAAACTTTAACAAAAGCCTTTGAGGCTAACGAAAATATAAAAGGGAAAATAATTTCTAAAATTAAAGGTGGAGTAATTGTTGAACATACTGAAACAAAATCTCTAATGTTCTGTCCTGGTTCACAGGTAGATTCAAAACCTATAAAATCTTTAGATCATCTAATAGGCGTAGAACAAGACTTTAAAATAATCAAGCTTGATAAAGTAAGAGGAAATGCTTTAGTTTCAAGAAAAGAAGTAATTAGTTCATTTAAAAAAGAAGATAAGCAAAAAATTTTAGAAAAATATAATGTTGGAGATATAATTAAAAACGCTGTTGTTAAGGGATACACTAGTTTTGGCTGTTTCTTTGAAATAAATAACGAAATAGATTGCTTAGTTCATTTAATGGAAATTTCTTATTCAAGAATAAACCATCCAGATGAAATTTTTACAATAGGTGAAAAACATGATCTTAAGATTATATCTATTGATAAAGAAAAAATGCAAATTTCTTGTTCCATTAAAGCTCTGACTCCAGACCCATTTGAAAATATTTCAAACTACGAAGTGGGCAAGACATACAAATCAAAAGTAATCAAGGTTGTAGATTATGGAGCATTTTGTGAATTACAACCAGGGTTAACATGCCTTCTTCATTCAAGTGAAATAAGTTGGAACAAAAAAAATGTCTCGCCAAACAAATTCTTTAAAGTCAATGATGAAATAGAGTGTGTAATTACAGATATAGACAAAGATAAAAAAAGAATTGCAATTTCGCATAAGCTTGCAACAGAAAATCCCTATGAAAGTTTTGCAAAAAAATATTCGATTGACTCTATTATTAAAGGTAAAATTTCAAATATTAAAGATTTTTCAATATATATAAATATTGAAGAATTCAACATTGACGGCTTTTTGCACGCAAACGACTTATCTTACGTTTCTAAGCCTGAAGATGAAATTAAAAAATATCAAAAAGGTGATGAAATAGAAGTAAAACTGCTAGAAGTCAAACCTAAGGAACAAAAGATTAAATTTGGGGTCAAACAAATTAAAGATGATCCATTTAATATTTTTACAAACCGAAAAGTAAACGATGTAATTACAGTAAAAGTAAAATCTACTAATCCGAAAGGCATTATTGTTACTCCAGAAGAAAGTGAACTGGAGATTTTGATTAAAAAAAATCAAATTGCAATTAATCCCGAAGATGCAAGAACAAATAGGTTTATTCAAGGTGATAGAATAGATGCGGCTATTTCTGAAATTAATATTGATAAAAGAAAATTAACACTAAGCATTAAATTGCTTGAAGAAATACAAAACAAAGAGGCGGTATCAAAATTCTCAAGTCCATTAAGTGGAAAAAACCTACCATTTTCGTCACTTTCTGAAAAACTGGATGTAAAGAAAAAGGAAGAAAAGTAAATAAGAATTTGTCTGTATCGAAATCAGAAATAGTAAATAAAATCTCAAAAAATTTCCCAAACCTTTTCAAAAAAGACATAAATAAAGTTTTTGATATACTTATATTTGAAATAATTAAAGCTCTTTCGAATGGAGAAAGAGTCGAACTCAGGGATGTAATGATGTTTGAAACGCGAACACAAAAAAAAAGAGTTTCTTTAAATCCTCAAACACTAGAAAAGGTTGATGTTCCGGAGAAAAAAAGCATATTATTTAAATGCTCTAAGGAATGGAAAAATAAAATAAATGAAAAAATATAAAATTTTTATTGCTTGCGATACAACAAAAATAAATAGGGCAAAAAAAATAATTAATTACACTAAGAATTCAAAGCTAAAAATTGGCTATAAATTTGGACTTGAGTTTATTAATTCAGTCAATGGAAGGGCATTTTTATCTAAATTAAAAAAAAAGATAGTTTTTTTAGATTTAAAGCTGCATGATATACCTAATACATGCTCATCAACTATAAGAGCTGTAAAAGATCTTAAGGTTAATTACATTACAGTACATATTAGCTCTGGCCTCAAAGCACTTAATGAAGTTAAAAAAGTTTCAAATAATATAAAAATTTTAGGTGTTACCACTTTAACTTCTTTAGATAGAAAATCCTTAAAGGAAATTGGTTATGAAAAAAAAATCAATTCTCTAGTTGTCCACCAGGCAAAGTTAGCTTCAAAGGCAAAATTAGATGGAATTGTATGTAGTGCTCAAGAGGTTAAATATGTAAAAAAGGTATTTAAGAATGAGATAATTACTCCGGGTATAAGATTTGGATCAAAAAATAATGATCAAATAAGAGTTATGAAACCTATAGATGCATTTAAAAATGGAAGTGATTGGCTTGTTATTGGTAGACCAATAACAAAAGGCAATATTAAGAAAAATTTAAATAATTTAATTAATCATTTAAATAATGATTAAAGGTGTAAAAATCTGCGGTGTATCAGATTTAAAGACCTTAAAATTTATAATCAACCATCCAAATCCTCCAAAATTTATCGGATTTATAACTAATTATAAAAAATCAAAAAGATACGTAGAATTAAAAACATTAAAAAAGTTAACAAGTTTAAACAATGATAAAATTAATTTTGTTTCGGTCTTAGTTGACCCAGAGACTGAAATATTAGAAAAGATAAAAGATCTAAAATTTGATTACTTTCAACTTTATAATGTAAATCCAAAAAAAACTGAATTAATAAAAAAAAAATATAAAAAAAAAATAATTTCAGCCTTAACAATACAGAATCTGAAAGATGTTGAGAATTATAAACATTATAAAGATATATCAGATATTATTTTATTTGATGGTAAGGGTTATGAAAAATCAATAAGTTTTGACCACAAGCTATTAGATATTGTACCAAAAGACGTAAGAAAAATGATAGCTGGTAATATAAAAATTGATAATATACCAAATTTAAAAAATACTGATTTTTTTATTGATTTAAGTGGTTCTTTAGAGAGCATTAAAGGAAAAAAAGATTTACAAAAAATAGATAATTTTTTAAAAAAAATTAAACAATATGAAGCTAAGAAAAAAAATACCACTAATTGACCAACACGATAAATTTGGAATGTGGGGGAATAAGTTTGGAGGTAACTTTGTACCTGAGACTTTAAAAAAACCAATTAACGATTTGGAGCTACTATTTTCAAAACTTAGAAATAATAAAGCTTTTATCAATGAGAGAAATCAGTATTTTAAAAATTGGATAGGTTCACCTACAAGATTTATAAAATTGAAAAATTTATCAAATCATATTAATGGAGCTCAAATTTGGGCTAAGGTCGTTTCTGATGCCAATGGAGGTGCTCACAAAATATATAATGCAACTGTTCATTGTTTACTTGCCAAAAAGGCTGGTAAAAAATTTATAGTGGGAGATACTGGTGCCGGGTACGCGGGTAAAATGTTAAGTATGGCAGCAAAAAAATTTGGACTTAATTGCAAAATTTTTATGGGTGCGAAAGATATAAAAAGACAACAACCCAATGTAACAGCAATGAAAAAAAATGGGGCTGAGGTGGTTCCAGTTTATACAGGTAGCCAAACCCTTGTGGATGCTGTCTCAGAATGTATGAGGTATTGGGTAGCAAATTGTGATACCACTGCTATGTGCGTGGGATCGACTGTTGGACCAAATATATTTGTTAAGATATGTGGGTGGAGCACAAGTCAAATATCTAGGGAATTAAAAATTCAAATTAAAGAAGAATTTGGATCGATTCCAAAAAAATTAAAACTTTACAATTGTGTTGGTGGAGGTTCTTCAAGCTATGGTTTTTGGAGTGAATTTATGGACTACAAAAAAAGTAGGGTTGAGTTTATTGGTGTTGAGGCTGGAGGTCCTAAAAAAAGTAAAAAACATGCAGCACCATTAACATATGGATCTAAAATAGGGATACTTCATGGAGCAGCTCAATATGTAAATCAAAACTTAGAGGGACAAATAGAAGAAACAGAATCTATTTCTGCTGGATTAGATTATCCAGGAGTGTCGCCCTTACATTGTTTTTTAAAAGATACAAAAAGAGCTAGGTATACTGCTGTAAGTGATGAAGAGGCCCTTGATGCTTTTAAACTTGTTACAAGATTTGAAAATCTTAAACCATCACTAGAACCAAGTCATGCTTTTTCAGTAGCAATAAAAGAGGCAAAAAAATTTACAAAAGATACTGTAATTATAGTTAATAGTTGCGGTGATGCCCACAAAGACAAAAATATATTAAAAAAAAGATTGGGAAATAAATATGGTAAATCCTATTAGTTTAGCTTTTAAAAATGCAAAAAAGGAAAAAAGGCCAGCTTTATTGACTTATACTGTTGCTGGAGATAGCACACAAAAAATATCTTTAAATATTTTAAAATCTTTATCCTCTAGTGTGGATATCTGTGAACTTGGATTTCCACATAATACTCCAATAGCAGACGGTGGTCAGATACAAACTAGTGCATATAGGGCAATTAAAAATGGAACTACGATTAATGATGTATTTAAAATTGTTAAAGAGTACAAAAAATATAAATTTTCTAAGCCACTAATTTTAATGGGTTATTATAATATTATCTATCAGTATGGAGAAAATAACTTTTTAAATAAATGCAAAAAGATAGGGGTAAATGGTATAATAGTGGTAGATTTACCTTGGCCTGAAAATAAAAATTTTTCTAAAAAATGTAAAAAAAAGAATATTTGCTTCGTTCAGCTTATTTCACCAACAACCTCTTATAATAGAGCTAAAAAAATTATAAAAGATTCACATGAAATGATTTATTATATTTCAATGTTATCTACAACGGGTGGAAAACTTAAGGTTAGCCCTAAGCAAATTCTAAATAATTATAAAAAAATCAAAAAAATTAGTAATAAAAAAAGTTGTGTAATAGGTTTTGGAATCACTGAAAATACCATAAATAAATTAAAATCTGCAGATGGTTTGGTGGTTGGAAGTGCAATTTGTAAGGAAATAACAAAAAGTTTAGAAAAAAGACAAAATCCTGTCACAAAAGTTAGTAAAACTGTGATAAAGTTAAGAAAAAATATTTTATGAACTGGATAAATAAAATTAAAAAATTTGGTGAAAGTATTAAAAAAAATATTAACAAAAAATTTCCTACAAAGTCTGAGAGGGAGTCAAGCGCTTGGACTAGTTGTTGCAAGGGCCCTATATTAAAAATAGATTTAGAGGGAAACTTATTCGTTTGTCCAAATTGCAATAAACATCACAGAATAAGCCCTATACAAAGGTTTGATATAATATTTGGTAAAAATAACTATGAGATATTAAAAACTCCTATACCAAAAGATGATCCATTAGGATGGATTGATACAAAATCTTATAAGGACAGACTTAAAGATGCTAGAAAAAAAACTAATCAAGATTGTGCAGTAGTGATCGCTAAAGGAAATTTGGGAAATATAGAGACAACGGTAGGAGCAACAAATTTTGATTTCATAGGTGGATCAAGTGGGGCAGCCGAAACAGAAGCAATTATATATGGTGTTCAACACGCAATAGATAATAAAACACCTTTTGTATTTTGGCCTTGCGGGGGTGGACAAAGAATGTTTGAAAGTCCGATAGCTCTTGCTGGGATGACAAAAACTACTCTAGCTATAAATGAATTAAAACAAAATAATCTTCCTTACTTAGTTTGTTTTACCGACCCAACTGCAGGTGGTATAACAGCTAGCTTCGCGATGCTTGGTGATATTCAATTTTCAGAGCCTGGTGCCTTAATAGCATTTGCTGGAAGACGTGTCGTTCAGGCAACAGTAAAAGAGGAATTGCCGCCAGACTTCCAAACAGCAGAATTTTTATTGAAGCATGGGTTTGTGGACAGAATAGTTGAAAGAAAAAATTTAAGTTCTGAGATTGGATCATTATTATCAATATTGCTAAAAACAAATTCTGGAGTAAATTTGGAAAATAATGAACAAACTTCAGAGACTAATATCCAGGCTAGAGAAGCATCATAAACGTAAGATAGATTTATCTTTAGATAGAACCTTTCGTCTTTTAAAAAAATTAGGTAATCCTCAGAATAAACTTCAAAACGTTGTAAATATAGTTGGTACAAATGCTAAAGCTAGTATGGCCTATAGTCTTAAATCTATATTAAATAAATCTGGCTACAAATGTAACTTATACACATCTCCGCATCTTCAATCTTTTACTGAAAGATTCATTTTTGATGATAAGGAAGTAAAAGAAGATTTGTTGATAGATTTGTTAAATGAAATAGAGAATATTTTAGGAGAGGATAAAGCAAGTCTTTTTGAAATTTTGACATGTGCTTTTCTAAAATATGCTGAAAATTTTAGGGATAATATAAATATCATAGAAGCTGGCCTTTTTTTTCAATTTGACAGTACCAATGTTTTTAAAAGCAATCTTATGACTATGATTGGTGTTATTCATACAGACCACCTACAATGGCTTAAAAATAAAACAATAGATGGTATAATTTATGAAAAGACATCAAAACTCTTAAATTCAAATATATTTGTAAATAAACAAATGAATGAAGAAATTAGATCTAAAATTGAAAATTCACTTTCAAAAAACTCATCAAATAAATATTTTTTTGGAAAGGATTTTAACATCACAAAAGTAGAAAATAATTTTGTTCATTACCAAGATGATAATGGCGAAATATTACTACCAGAGCCAAATCTACTCGGGGAACACCAACTTTATAATGTCAGTACATCCATTGCAGCATCCAGGAAAATATTTAATGTTAAAGATGAACATATAAAAAGTGGCATAACAAATGTTCAGCTTAAAGGAAGGCTGCAAGAATTAAAATCAGGAAAGTTAAAAGATATTTCTGGTCAAAATAGAATAATTGTTGACGGTGGTCATAATGAGAGTTCGAGTATATCTATTTCAAATTGGATTAAACAACAAAATCAAGACGTTCATTTAATATGTGGCATGATGAAAGATAAAGAACATTATGAATTTGTTAAACATTTTAAAGACGTGGTTAAATCGGTAACTTTAATTGACATACCAAATCAAAAGGGATCAATTTCAAAGGAAGAATTCAAAAAGAAATTAGATAATTTAAATATTAATATAAAATTGTCCGAATCTATTATGGATGCGATTAGGGCAAATTCAAAATATCAAAATTCTATTTGTTTATTTGCTGGCTCACTTTATATGGTTGGAGAAATTCTAAATTTTAATTAGATATTTTGTTCTATCCAAGTCTTTAGGTCTGATTTAGTTGTTGCCCCAACTTTTGTTGCTTTTAATTCGCCATCTTTAAATAATAACATCGTAGGGATTCCTCTTACACCATACTTTGTTGGTGTGTTAGGTTCGTCATCAATGTTGTGTTTTGCAATAGTCACCTTAGCTGACATTTCATCAGATAGCTCTTCAAGAATGGGTCCAATCATCTTACAAGGTCCGCACCATTCTGCCCAAAAGTCGACTATGACTGGTTTACCAGCTTTAATGACCTCTGTTTCAAAATTATTATCTGTTACACTTACTGTAGCCATGTCTGCTATATATATATATTTTGAAAATTAAGTTTCAAGTAATAAAAATTAAATTTTGAATTTATCCACATTAAGCATTCTCATATTTTTTTTGAATAGACATAACAAATCCATTTAATTCATCTAAAAACTTTAGTTTCGAGTTATCATTTTCATTGGAATATTTTTCTCTTAAATTGTCGCATTCAAAATAAAACTCTTTACATGTCCACCATTTCTCTTTTTTTTCGCTTAAAATTCTTTTTGCTATTTCTCTCTTAACTTCATCATAAATTTCTTTGGGGAGTGTTTCCGGTGATTCTTGATAAATTATTTTTTTTCCGAAGCCTACCAATCTTTCATCTTCAAACTTATCAAGCATTGTAAGTTTATCTTTCCATGATGCGCTATGCCATTTAGGAAATAACGCAGTATCCTTGTTTGGTGTAAATTTTTGATAAATACTTTCTTCAGCTAAGATATCCTCTTGTGATTTTGTTTGCTCTTTTTCTTCTGCAATTTCTCTAA
>MDSZ01156635.1_pt1 | contig 15272 bp, 17 predicted proteins | sample 811201 | NCBI WGS metagenome assembly MDSZ01 (sample SAMN05326647, study PRJNA326480) | marine metagenome | isolation source: seawater | place: Indian Ocean: North | collected 2010
CAAGCGATGACCTTGGTCGGATTGAGGCGGCTCCGGCACATGGATTTGGTCGAACGTTCGAAGAGCTTCGGACAGTGAAGCCTCACGCGCTCCAGAGACAGGCCTTGATATGCCGACCCAAGGAGAACGGAACGTGGATGAAGCGGGGCTGCATCGTCTGCCGGCCCAAATCGTCGGCCAGGCCAACCGCCTGCACCTCGTCATGTTGGTGCTGACCCTGCTCATGGTGCCCGGCGCCCTCCGGGCGTTGGAGCCCATCGACATGGAAGCCTACGACATGGATTCCCCAGAATTGAACGCGCAGACCACCATCGACGAAACCTTCGCGTCCTCTGAGGTCATCGTTGCCTTCCTCGTCACGGTTCGTGATCCGGTCCACATCGACCTCGAAGAAAGCGTGCCAAGGGCGAGCACCTCGGACGGACAGCCCGACAGCACCACCTTCCCGCCCGTCTCGGAAATCATCGAGAGCGGTGAACCGTGGGCCGGCATCAATGCTCCAACGGGTGGCATCCTGAACCTCACCCTCCTACGCGAAGTGGACGCCAAGGCGGACCTCATCCGGAACCATCCGATCAACACCACGCTGAAGCCGTTGGTCAACGACGTCACCGGCGCGCAAACCGATGGCGTGATGACGCTACCCGACATCTTCCGCGCCTTCATGGCCAACGAATCCATCCTCACCCGTCCTTCGAAGGACACCTTTGGGAACGACCTTCCCCCCGCCACCGATTGGAGCGATTGTGGCGAATTGGAATGTTTGGTGTTCGACGACGTCAACCTCACGCAGGACCACATTGACCTCGCAAGCCAACGTTTGGTCGAAGCCAGCGACAACACCTTCCTGCGCTGGCTGTCGCTTGACCGCGGCTTCCGAGCCGACATGAACGCGGTCAGCAGCGGGCCCATCGGCGGCACGCTGCTGAGTGACGGGACCTGGTCAAGCGACCTGGTGGGCCAGGGTCGCTGGTCCGCCAGCGCCTCGTGGCTGCTCATTCAACTCGACCGAGGCGAGATGAGCGAAGCCGGTTGGACGATGTCGTGGAAGGACGCGGCACAGGAAACTTCGCTGCGCATGACCGACGAAGGGCTGGTCATCGGCGGGTTCCGGCTGGCTGAGGGCGAGTTGGTGCTGCACCCACCGAATTACGACGAAGCCACCTGCACCGCCATGGTGGAAGAAGGCCGTGGACCTTGTTCGATCGAATGGAGCGTGATGGAACTCGAAGGCATGTTGCGCCAGCATGATCAGCACAGCATCAGCCTTCAGGTCGGCCAAGGCGTCAACGTCGAGGTCAACCGTGAACTCCAGGCCAGTGCGGGCCTGATCGCGCTGATGGGCCTCGCCATCGCGGTGCTGCTCTTCGTCTCCTTGCGTCGCCCTTCCGACGTGGCCATCGTCATGGTCGCGCTCGGTGGAGCCTTGTTGTGGATGCAGGGGCTCATCGGCCACTTGGTGACCGTGACGGAATGGCTTGGTTTCTCCTTCATCGCCCGTTCGCAATTCTCCAACCTGCTTCCCATCCTCGTGATGGCGTTGGGCATCGACGACAGCCTCCACGCGCTCCATCGGTACAAGGAAGAGCGCGGCCTTGGGCGAAGCCCCGAAGAGGCGACGCAAATCACGGTGCGCCGCGTCGGTCGCGCCATTTTGCTGACCTCGCTGACCACCACCGCGGCCTTCGCAGCGAACTTGTTCTCAGACATCGCCGCCCTGCGCTCCTTCGGCGTGGAGGCGGCGTGCGGCATCTTCGCCGCTTTCCTGCTGACCGGCATCTGGGCGCCTGTGCTCAGGATGAGCGCGGATCAATGGCTTGAGGCCCGTGGCCGCTCGACGGCTCCGGCCAAGAAAGAGAAGCACGTGCCACGCCTCACGGTGGTGCCGGTCAAGAGCGGCCAGTGGAAGCATGCGCTGGTCATCGCCGTGCTCGCGCTGCTGCTCACCGTGCCCGCTGCGGTGGGGATGGCCCGCTTGGAAGGCGACTTCGCCGTGGAGGACTTCCTCGATGCAGAGTCGGACTTCGCCTCTGGCGTGAACCTGGTCAACGAACGCTTCTCGGACGAAGGTGAACCGGCGATGCTTCTGCTGGAAGGCGACGTCCTCGATCCTGCGGTGTTCGCCGGCATCGAAGCCTTCCGTAAGGCCCTCGACGAGACGCCAGACGACGTGCCGGACAAGGTGACGCGCACACCTGACGGGTCGATCGACATCCTCGCTCTGGACGAGATGGTCAACTTGGCCATCTTCTCAATGCTGGAGGACCCAACGCCGTTTGAAGCGGCAGGATTGGACCTTGACGCCGACGATTACGGCATTGATTGCAACCGCGTCGGTGCAGCGCAATTGCCCGATCTCGAAGACCGGGATTGCCTGGCCTTCTTCTACGGCTTCCTGTCCCTGAACGGCGTGCCGGGAACGTCGTCCATTCCGGCCATCCCCACCAGCATCGTTGCCCTCTACATCACGCCTGAAATCCCGCTAAACGCCAGCGCCCCGTGGCTGGATGAAAACGGCGCACCGGCTGAATACAACGTGATGCTGATTCGTTTTGGCATCACGCGCCCTGAACACTTCCCGAGCCTCAAGGAAGGGCTGGAAGAGATTTGGCGGGACCTGTCCGTCTTCACCAACCTCTCCTCGGGAAGCTACGAGGCCCCTGGTGAAGCCACTGAGGACGATCCGCTCACGTGGGTGATGTTGACCGGCCGGCCCATCATCCGCTACTCGGCCAGCACCGCCATGCAGGACGAGATGCAATCCTCCCTGCTGCTGGGCACGCTCTTTGTGTTCGTCACCCTGACCATCGGATTGCGCTCTCCCGCTCAGGCCGCGATGTCGTTGGGTCCAATCCTGGTCGTGGTGGTGTGGCTGTACGGCCTGATGCATCTGGCGGGAGCCAGCCTCAACATCGTCACCGTCACCATCGCGACCATCTCGCTTGGCGTCGGCATCGATTACTGCATCCACGTCACGGAACGCTATCGCGAATCACGAAACGAGGGGGCCTCCCACGATGCGGCGCTGCACGCGGTAGGCGGCGCCTGTGGCGCTGCGCTGGTCGGCTCGGCAGCCTCTGACATCGCCGGATTTGCGGTCATCGCGACCTCGCCGATGGGGCTGTTCTCCAGCTTCGGCACCTTCTCGGCCACGATGATTGCGCTGTCCCTCATCGCCAGTTTGGTGCTCACGACCGCGGGCCTCGGCTTGTTGCACGGGCCCAAAAAAGAGGCATCTGAGCCGAGCGATTGAAGAAGAGGGCCACGGCCCACAAAGCGTCAGGCGCAGGGGGAGACCCCCGGTCAGGCGGTGACGACGATGACGGAAGACCCCAAGGAGGAGGACGACTGGACGGCCTACGCCACCGCAGGCTTCGGACAAACGGACTACTCGCTTTGGGACGACGTCAACGTTGAGGAGACCGAGTCCGCGGACGAGGAAGCTGACTTCGACGAGGGCGACGACCTCGACGACGAGATGTGGGAGGAGCCCGAGCAATTGGGCACCCACACCGAAGAAGTGCCTCGCGCACCCAACCCTGCCGGCCACAAGCACATGGTCCGGATCGGCTGCTGCGACACGTGCTTGGGACGTTTGGGCGGCAAGCAGCGCTACGACCAGAGCATGGTCGAATCCGGCCGTGAGATTCGAGCGGCCGTTGTGGAGCGTGATCCTCACCTTGATGGAGCACAAGAGCGCGTTGGCCTCTGCCCCTTCTGCGAAGACCTGTTCGACGAGGTTGACTTGCTGGCCGACTTGATCACCGAAGCCTTGGACGGTCGGGAAATCGCCCGTCTGCAGGTGGGTGCGCGCTTCCCGAAGGATCAGATGGAGGAGGAAGACGTCATGCGAAAGCGATACGGCGCAGGTGGCTCAGACCCCCTCAAGTCGTCCTTGGTGGCCTTCGTGGCCGAAGCGGTCAAGGCCCGCATGGACGAGGTGCGCATCGTCACCGAGAACCCTGAAGTTCTGGCCATCATCGACGTCACCACCCTGACCGTGGACCTCGACGTGCGCTCCGTCTACCTCTATGGGCGATACCGCAAACTTGAGCGCGGCGTGCCGCAAACACGCTGGCCTTGCCGAGCGTGCAAGGGCCGGGGATGCGACCGTTGCAATGGGACGGGCTTGCAATACCCCACCAGCGTGCAACAATTGGTGGCCGACCCGCTCCGCGAGATGCTTGGCGCAGAGGACGACGCCTTCCATGGCATGGGCCGCGAGGACATCGACGTCCGTTGCCTCGGGCGTGGGCGTCCCTTCGTGATCGAACTCAAGTCCCCCATGCGCCGCACGGTGGACGCTGTGGTGGCGATGGACGCCATCAACGATGCCGCAGGAGGTGCCATCGAAGTGACCTCACTTCGGCCCTCAAGCCGCAAAGAAGTGGTCCGCGTCAAGGACACGGCCGCAGAGAAGTCCTACGCCATCCGTTTCCGCCTCAGCCCGCTTTCTGAGAAGGATCACGCCAAGCTTGTCGCACCGATGGACCTGACCAAAGAAGACGTGCAAGAGCGTGGTGGACGCAAGCGGAAAGGGCGGCGGAAGCGCCGCGGCGACCGCGGCGCGCCGGCCACCAAGCCGATTCCTGAACCTGAGCCGGAGGTCCCGGTCGTGGACGAGGCTGCCCTTCAAGCCATGAAAAAGGCAGAATTGGTCGACCTGGCCAAGGCTCAGGACCTTCCCGTTTCCGGGACCAAGGCCGACCTCGTCGACCGCCTTCTCGCGGCCGCGCCGGCCGAGGCCGCCCCAATGGACATGGCCGATGCCGAGGAAATCGAGCAGATCATCCAAGGCCTGCAAGGCGCGATGTTGGCACAACGTACGCCAGAACGTGTCGCTCACCGACGCGCAGATCTGGTGCGCCGCAGGAAGGTGCTCGAAACAAGCGAGGCCATCATCGAGACCATGGATGAGGGCCACACCGAAGTGGAGTTCACCCTCCGTTGCGAATCGGGCACCTACGTCAAAGAAACCGTGCACGGCGACGGGGGCCGCACCCAGCCCTCCGTGGCTGCGCTCATCCGCGCACGCTGTGACGTGCTGTGGCTTGACGTGGCGGACATCCACGCAGATTGAGACCTTCCCTTCATCCGTTGCGCTTAAATGAGGCACGATGGTCGGCAGGATGCCCAGAAGGCGATGACGCTCTTCACCACGGGCAGGAATTGAGGAACATGAAGCGCTCACACGGCCTCCGTGTCGGTACCCGCAGCATCCTTCGCCGCCGCCGCGGCGAGCGATCCCGCATCAACATCTCCCGCGTCATGCACGACTACGCCGAAGGCGACCGTGTGGCCATCGTGCTCGACGGTGGTCAGCAGCGTGGCATGCCCCACCGCCGCTTCCAAGGCCGCACCGGATTCATCCAGCGCCGCCAAGGTGCTGCTTGGATCGTTGCCGTCAAGGACGGAAACATGCAGAAGACCGTCATCGCGCGCCCAGAGCACCTGCGCCCGCTTGAGTGAGGTGAGACCATGAGCGACGAGGAAACCTACGCCGACTTCGCCACCGTGCGCGACCTTTTGCTTGACGCTGAAGGCCGTCGAAAGCAACTCACCTACGAGCAGACGGCTGCGCTTCAGCACGCTGAGTGGGCCGCAAGCGAGCAGCGCATGGGCTACAAGACCGACCCCAAGGTGTACCAAGACCTGTTGAAGGCCGTGCTCGAGATCGACGTGTTCCAAGGCCACGACGACCTTGCCGCCAAGATCGCTGAACTTCTCCCTGAAACCGAAGATGCGGTGCGTGCCGTGACCGCAAGCCGCCGCATTTCCGTTTCCGACGGGGACGTCCAGCAGGTCTTGGAGCTGGTCGCCCAGCACGTTGGGTTTGAGTGAGTCCGCCGTTGAGGTGAACCCATGTCCTCTCCCGGGCGAGACCGTCGGGTCAACATCCCGAACCGTCGCGAAAAGGAGTCGGCTTCGCCCACGTCGTGGAAGGCGCCTGCCTACGGCCGCCCGCAACCTGCTCCGAAGCAGGAACCGCGCCAGCCGAAAGCGCCGCGGCAGCAACGCCAGCCGCAAAAGGACGGTGGCCGACGGCGCCAACAGCGCCCACGCGCTCCTCAAGGCCTGCCGAAGGACCACCCTCTGCGCGCCTCAACGTGGGCCCGGGTGGTCGAACATGATCTCGGGGAAAACGTGCTCGTCATCGTGACCGAGCACGACGGAACCCTTGGTCGCGTCGCGACCGTCGAAGGTGCAGAGTTCCAAACCGTGGGTGAACGCGTCTACATCGGCGATGACCGCAGCAAGCGCACGGTCGTCGAACGCTTGCTTGGCGTGGCCAAACTCGAGCGCTTGTCTGCGGCCGCACAGGAGCAACTCCCTCTCGCGATGGCTGAATTGGTGAAGGCCAATGCCGCCTATTTCCTGAAGGGCTTCTACAACGTCGCCGGACCGATCAACCGCAACTACCACGCCTTCCAATTGCTCAACGGCGTGGGCCCCAAGAAGGCCGAAGAAATGGTCGAGGCACGCCGCTCAAGCGGTGGATTTGCCTCCTTCGAAACCCTCGACGACGCCTGTGGCCTCGACGGGGCCAGTGCCCTTGCACATCGCTTCGCGGAGGAGATTCTCGACCGGAACCTCCAACCACGGCTGGTTGAGATGCTCTTGCCGGTGAAGGCATGAGACGCGCGGCCGACCTCGTCGCTCGCCTTCAGGCTCGGCAACCGAACGACCGAAGCCTCGGTCAACACTTTCTCACCGATGAAACACACTTGGCGGCCATCGTTTCCCTTGCAGGAGACCTTGAGGGGCGCACGGTGTTGGAAATCGGCCCAGGCCCTGGGACCCTGACCGAACACCTCCTCCGTGCGGGAGCCGTGATCCACGCCATCGAAATCGATTCGGAAGCGGTGGACCACCTTCAAGCGACCTTTGACGAAGAAATCCAGGCAGGGGCTTTGGTCCTCACCGAAGGGGATGCGCTGACGGCGACGTGGCCGAACAAGATTGACGCCGTCGTGTCCAACATCCCCTACCAGATTTCTTCACCGCTCATCGATGCGCTCGAAAAGCACCGCCAACGCAACGGCGCACCCGAGGTCGTGGTGCTGCTCGTGCAGGAAGAATTCGCAGAGCGGTTGACCCTCGCCACACCCGCCGACCGAGGAAGCCTCGGCATCTGCACGGCCCTTGGGTGGGCCAGCACGATGGAGCGACGCGTCCCGCCTGGGGCCTTCCGACCCCCTCCGGCCGTCATGTCACGGGTGTGCGTGTTGCGACCCGTTGATCACCCGACGGACGTGGATCATCGCCTGGTGCGCCAGACCGTGCATGCCGCGTTCCACCACCGTCGCCGGAAGTTACGCACCTCGCTTCGCCGTCCGCCGCGCCGCTTGTCACGCTTGCCCGGCTGGCACGCCACACGATGGGTGGCGGCCCTCACGTCCATGGACGATGACCCCATGCTTGATCTGCGACCCGAGGACCTGACGGTGGAGGCGTGGTGCACGTTCTGCCGTCGGCTTGCAGACGCTGAGGTTCAAGACCCCTGACCAAGGAAGGGCTTCAGAGAAGGCACCTTTTCATGGGAGGGCCTTCACGCATCGCCTGCGCGGAGGGGGTTTTATGGCGAAGAAAGACACCTATCTGGCCCTGCTTCGACGCGGTATTGACGAGACCACAGCCATGCAGTTGGCCGATGCTGGCCTCAAGATCGGTGATCTGAAGAAGATCGACCAAACGATGCTCGTCGAGAATTATGGCCTCAAGCCCGACATCGCGGACGGTGTCCTTGAAATCATCAAGGCTGGGCCTCAATCGCACGGCAAAGAGCGCTTCCTTTCCAAGGTCTTGGCGCCTGAACGCAAGCAGGAAAGCAAGATCGAGGAAATCCGTTTCCAGCGTGAGCGCAGGGACGTGCTCGCGGAACTGGCCGAGCAAAAGGAACGGCTCAAGATCGCCAAGGTCGAATCCTTCCGTGCACAGAAGTTGGTCATGAACCGTCTCGGCAAGACCGTGGAACTCATCGTCAAACTCGAGGACAACCTCGAGGACGAGACCAAAGACGACCTGAAGGTCAAGATCCGTGACCAACTCGAAACCCGTGGCCTCGAAGCAGCCCGTGACCACGAGATGCTCGAACTCGACGGAACGCCACAGGACATCGTCGATTACCGCCGGAAGCACGTGCCCACCTTGGTGATGCACGCCTGCCCCATCTGCGGCGAAGAAATGGATCCGCGCCAATCCCGTGACGAGGACCGCCCCGACGAGTATGCGCTGATGTGTTGGGATTGTGAGACGAGTTTCCAACCCGAGCTCATCATCAACGTCATGGCACGCTTGAACGGAGAAAACCGCATCACCGTCGAGGAGGACAGCCGCCCCCGCAACCCCGTGCCTCCCAAGCCTGCTCGCATGGACCTGGAAAGCGTGAACCGCTTGATTGAGGCAGACCTTGAATCCACCAACGCGGATGCTGACGCCATGACCGCGCAGGTCGAATCCAGCGCACTGGTCGGCGGCCTGATGGACATCAACGACTGGATCGACCAGACCATCGCCGCCAAGGGCTACATTCAGGCTCAAGAGGACCGTGAGGACTTCATCCTCAGAACCGGTGCAGGTGCGACGAAGTTCAACAAGTGGATGAAGAAGGCGGGCTTGTATTTCAACAAGCAAACCGGCCGCTGGACGCGGTTCAAGGACCGTTGAGGTGCCCACATGGGTCCCTTGGTGCGCTTCTTTCGCGGCGCCACCTTGCTTGGGCAAACGCCAACCAAAGACGACCAGACCTTGGTCGAACACGCGCTTGATGCGGGCTTGACCTTGCCCACAAACTGCACGTCCGGCACCTGTGGTTCGTGCATGGTGACCCTGTTGGACGGGCAGGTGGCGCTGCCCAACCCCCTCCCTCCCGGCTTGGATGAATTTCTGGTGGACGAAGGCGCCCGCCTGGGTTGCATCCAGCGACCAACCGGCAACGTGGACATCGAAATCCGTCCACCCATCTGAGGTGATCGTGTGGCGTGGGGCATCGAAGAAACCCTCCTCTTGATCCTCAACGTCCTGATTGTGGCCCTGATTGTGTGGGCCCTTCGAAGGAAGGTCCACCTCAAGCTGGCCGAAGTGGAGGAACGTCATCAGCGCAAGGCAGAACACCGCGCACCGCTCCAAGACGACGAGCCCATGCGTTGATGAACGCCCGACGAACATCGCCCCGCATGCTGACCCCCGAGGTGCTGGGAAGCGCCCTTCCCGTGGGTCGCTTTGTCCTCGGTTTGCGTCGTCTGCTGAACGAGGAGCCGACCTTGCAACATCAGATGCTGCGAGGAGAAATCGCCCGCTGGAGCCGAGCACGTTCCGGTCATGTCTACCTGACGCTGCGCGACGACGACGGCTCCATCGATGCCGTGATGTGGTCAAGCCGAGCACCGAGGATGGATGTCGAAGAGGGATCTGAGGTCGTGGTCATTGGAAGCGTGGACCTGTATCCGCCGCGCGGCCAAATTCAACTTCAGGTCACGTCCATCCATGCGGTGGACGCCATGGGCGACTTGGAGGCCGAGCGAAGGAAACTCATCGCCTCCCTGAAGGCCGAAGGCGTGCTTGATCGGCCACGGCGCCCGCTTCCCGCCATTCCACACCATGTCGCCATCGTGATTGGCGCCGCGTCTGCGGCGGAAGCCGACGTGCTTCGCTTGACCGAAAACCGCTGGCCTGGTCTGAGACGGACCGTCATCGGTGTGCTCGTTCAAGGCGAGAGGGCCGCAGAAGAGGTGGCCCGTGGCCTGCGTGTGGCGGCACGGCTTGCGGACCCAGCCCACGCTCAAGCACGTGGCGTACCGCCCGTGGACGTGATCATCGTTGGACGAGGAGGTGGATCCACGGAAGACCTCTGGGCCTTCAACCTCGAACAGGTGGTGCGAGCCATCGTGAGCATGCCGGTCCCTGTGGTGTCGGCCGTGGGTCACGAATCGGACGTTCTGGTCAGCGATCTCGTCGCCGACATCAGGGCCTCCACGCCTTCGGACGCGGCCGAACGTGTCGTGCCGGTCAGATCAGATTTGGACCAGCACCATGACGACCTCGCCATGCGCCTTGCAGGAGCCGCCGCCCGCCGCTTTGGTGAGGTGCGCCAGCACCATCGGCTGCTTCGCCATCGGTTGGCTGGCGCACCTGTGTCCGGTCTGTCACGCGCCCGTGATCAACTCGCCGACCTTCGCTCCCGCCTGAACCATACCGTGGATGTGCAGGTGAGCGAGGCAACCGCCACGCTGATCGGACACCGGCATGCGCTTCATCGCGCCACAGAAATGCACCTGGGCCGGCAGCGCGAACGGTTGGCGGGCCTCGAGGCTGCGCTTCGAACCACGGACCCGCGCAAAGTACTGGAGCGGGGCTACGGTATGCTTCAGCAACCCGATGGGTCCGTGATCGGTTCGGTCAGTGACGTGGCGGTGGGCGATGGCCTCTTGGTCCACCTCGTCGACGGAACGGTAACCACCGCGGTCGAGGACGTGCACAGGACGTGAACACCATGAGCGAAACCCCGAGTTACAGCGAAGCCTTGCAGCGTTTGGAAGCCATCGTCGCCGAACTGGAACGTGGCGGCACGGACCTCGAAGCCACGGTGAAGATGTTCGAAGAGGGCACGGAACTCCTGCGCACCTGTCAGTCGCATCTCGACGAGGCCGAAGGGCAACTCAAGCGGTTGCGTTTGGACGACGCTGAAGCGGAGCTTGAGGAGCCAGAGGCATGAGCGCTCGACAACGTGCCCTGCAGCAGCGGCTGGCCAAGCGCTTGCGCGCCTGGCAGGACCCGCACGGGGGTGCACCCTTTGTCGAACGTGTGGAGCAGATTGACCTCGGCGATGAGGGGCGGTGCCGGCTGACGGTTCGACCGTCACGGCCCCATTGCCCGTGTTGCTTGTACGACCTTGAGGCCCTTCGGAACGCGCTGCTGGCGGTTCGGGGCGTCAACGCCGTCGAACTGCGCATCACGGGGGTACCGGAGCCGGCGCTGTGGGAGCGGGCTCTGAATCAGAACGCATGACCCACCACGAGCACGGAAGGGTCCACACGGCGATCGATACGCCCCATGCCACAGCTGAGCCCCACCACACACCGAGCGTGGGAAGAGCCCACATCGCCAAGCAGGCATACACGGAAACGCTGGTTGAGCCCAGCAGCATCGGCCCGGCTGCTCCAAGCGGCACGTCTGGGCCTTGCGACAACCACAGCCCCACCATCGTGGTCAGGAAGATGGCCGGAAACACCGAGGACAAGCCCGCCAACAACGGCAGACCGAGACCGGAGAGATAGACGGCCAAACCGATGGCGGTGGCAGCCGCTAGCCCTCGTGCCATGACCTCCACAGCCCCCGGGCTCCGATGACCAGCAGGAGCTGGACGAGGGCCTCCCGCAACAAAGAGCCCCAGCGCTGCGAGGGCCAACGTGCCGACCAGCGCCAGCGTCATGGGCGAGGCGCGAAGCAAAAGTGGGTCCAATGCGAGCAGGATAAGCGCACCAAAAGCACTCCACACCACGAGGGCCGTCGTGGTGGTCAGCACGAGGGCACCGCCTCCGTCGTTGGACAACCGGGGTGGCACGAGCACGTAGACCAGCAGGAAGCAGCCGTTGATGAGCATCCCATAGGGCACCACGGCCAAACTGGCCGAAAGGGCCTCGGCGTCGGAGGCCAACGCCAATCCAATGCCGGCAGGGACGATCGTCGTCGGGATCGTGCCCAGCACGCCGCCGATGCGCCCGCCCCAGCGCTCAATGACGAGGGTCACGGCAATCGCGACCACCGCGGAGAGGGTCGCTGAAAGCAACACGGCGGTCAGCATGATCATGCCTCCAGCATCGCCCAAGCTCGGTGCAAAGCCTCAGCATCGTGTCCATACACCACGTCAAGCGGTGTGCCGCGCTCAATCGGCACGACCGCAGGAAGCACGTCGAGGTGGGCGAGGAAGGGGTGAATGCCAGCGGTTTCCCTGCCCGCCTCATCGTCAAGGTGAACGAGCACGCAACGGCGATCTTCGCTCGACCATCCAACGGCAGCCACGGCCAAATCGGTGCATCGCACGCAGCTGCTTCGCCCAATCAGGAGAAGCAGGCGGGGGGCATCGAGGGCTGCAGCGACCTCGCCCGGTGCGGGCACGAGCACAGCATCACCCCTCGACGAAGGGATCGATGTTGACGATCTGCTCGATGTCAATGCGGCGGTAGCCGCGTTCTCGGGCTTCATCGGCGGCGGCACGAAGCATGCGCCTCATCCAACCGAGCCCCATCAGCGTGCGCATGCGGTTGATGTGTTCGAGCAGGTGGGATGGGTCCTTTCCGAACCGCGCTTCGTCCATGATGTCGGCCTCGACCTGGTCCACGTACATGTAGTACAAATCGAGCAGCTCCCGCGCCGCCTCAAGGGTCACAGGCATGCCCGCATGGCTCTTGGCGATCGACACCAAGGCGCCCTCCGTCAGCATCCCACCGCCGGACCCGACGACAACCGGCTCTGGCGCGATGACGGCTTCTGCGCCAACCACGGGAGGGGGTGCATCGTCCTCACTTTCGCTCGGCGCGAGGTGGCTCAACGCTTGGGTCAGGTGCCGATCCTTGATGGTGGCCACCCGGTCACGCCCGGCCGCATCGCCGGCCTGCTGAAGCACGGTCGCAAGGTAGGTTTCCAGATGCTCGATGGCCCCCTGCACGGCGGCAGAGCCGACCGATTCTAACGCCTCGAGGCGGTCGATCATCAGTTCGCGCGTGCGGTTGTAATTGAGGCGCGTGCGGGAGGCGTCATCGAGCGTTTTGCGCTCCTCGTCCACGGCCAAGGTCGCCGCCTCCATTTGCGGCACCAGGCGGTCAAGTTCCGCGCACAAGGCCTCGACGAGCATGGACTTGACCGAGCCGGAAAGCCGCAATTCGGTGAACCCGCCGGCGACCGCCGCGATGTGCGAAGGGGAGTAGGGCTTGGCAGGCATGGCCCTCGCTGCGCCCGGAGGAACATGAACGCACCGTTGGGCCTCACTCGACCAAACCGTCGGAGCGCCCCATCATTTGGGCCAGTTCCCACGCGTGCAGGCACTCGTGCCCACCGAGGAAGCCCCCGGCTTCACGGGCGGGGCCAATGAATTCCGCCGTGCACATTTGGCAGTGGACATGCACGACAGGTTCGTTGCGATAGGAGCCGTTTGGCGTGACGCGCACGGGGATGATTTTGCCCACGTCTTCCAGCGTCCAGCCTTCTTGCTTGGTGCAAATGGTGTCAGAATCTGTTGCTGTGTTCATGCGCATCACCACGTCGTGATCCACGGCCAAGCACCGCCGGCCGTGAGGGGTCGAAGCCCGTCCTCGTCACGCGTCCACGTGTCTTCGGAGCCGATGCATCCCTCTGGATGCACCACCTTGGGCTCGATGGCCATGGTGCCACCGAGCGGCATCGGCCGATCGAATCCTTTCGCCACGACCGGAGCCTCGTCGAGTTGAAGACCGACCGAATGGCCGAGGAAGCGGGATTGGTCGGGAGCCATGCCCATCAGGTGGTCGGCGTGGCCCAATTCGGAAGCGAGGGCAAAGCCTTCCTCCCATGCTTGGCTGCAGTCTTCGCCACGGTCGAGCACGTCGACGACGACGTCCTTGACCGCGATCATGTCCTCGAGCCGTTCTTCCCACACTTCGGGCATGCGACCTGCCACGAACATCCGGGTCATGTCGACCACGTATCCACGGTGCAGGTGAACCAAATCCACCAGCACAGGCTCGTTGGGCTTGACCTTGGCAAATCCCGCACCCATGCCCGACAGAGGATGCGGGCCAACACCGCCGACGGCGGAGTCGAAGAAGGAAGAAACGCCACCTGAACGCCCGGAAACGACCACCGCACGGTCGCACTGAAGCGGGTAGCGCCTCATCTCGACCTGCCCGGCAAAGCCCTCGCATCGGCTGACCGCCTCGGCTGCCGCCACCAGGTCGAGTTCGGAGACGCCTTCTCCACCGACCGCTTCGACGGCTTCGAACATGCGGACTTGGACGCCTGCCGCCTCGTCCATGCAGGCCAATTCCCATGCCGATTTCGACTCACGCTGAGCATGCACCACGGCCGTGCCGTCGCCACAGGCCCCCAATCCCGAAAGCGCTTGAGTGAAGCGCGCGGCGAAGGACGACGGAATCTCTCCGAGTTGAAGCGCAGGGGCTTCGCTCACGCCACGCGCACGAAGGACCTCGCTGAAGGTGCGGAGGCTCGGAAAGGAGGTGATCTCGTGCGGGGCATCGTCGCCGCCTGCCTCATGCACCGCACGGCGCAGGCTTCGGCGAACGAATCCAACCGGTCCGTCGCCGCCGGCGTCCACAGCACCTCCAGCGCCTTCTGCCGGCACGAAGAGGGCGCCGTTTTGACGCCCGCCTGCGTAGTAGTACAGGTCGATGGGATGCTGAATCAAGACCCCCGGAAGGTCAGCCTCGCGAAGACGGCGCGCCAGTTCGGCTTGCCGTGCTTCGAGTTCGGAGACGGGAACACGCCAGTCTTCGCCATCGGGACCGAGGAGGTCCGCGGGGTCCAGCGCAGGGCCCTCCATGGAGCCCAACCGCCGCCATCAGGACTTGAACACTGTCCACGACGTTCGCCGATAGCGTCTTGATGGGGCCGTCCAATCCACCTCCATGCACGGTGGAGCGAAGTGGACGCTGATTTCCGGAGCCGGCCTCATGGTGTTGGGCATCCTGGCGATGGTCATCGGGGGTGCCTCGGTCCCTGATGACGTGGACGTCGACCCAACTCAGGACGTCGTGTTCAGCGGAACGGAGGGGCAAATCACGGTCTCACCGCTCGATTACCTCAACGTCTACGTGCAGGCCGATTCATGCGATGGAATTTCGCTCTCGGTGCTGGACGACGGGGAGTCATACGCCTACTTCTACGATTATTGTGACCCCAACAGTGTGGATTACGGCATGAGCTACTACTATCCGGAGGGATGGATCCACGTCGCAGACATCGCTCCGCTTGATGACGAACGATTTGAGGACGGTGAACTGACCTTGGACATCAGCGCGAACGTGGACGTCTCCATCGCCAAGGATCCCTTCGGCGTGGGTGAAATCGCGGCGGTCGGCCTCGGGTTCGTCGGCTGCTGCCTCGGCATCATCGTGCTGATCGTTGGCCTCGTCTTGTGGGCCGTGCTTGACGACCCAGCCCCCACCATGACCTACGCGCAACAGGGCTACGTTCAACCCGGCATGCAAACCGTTGGCACCGTTCCCGGAACCTACGGCGCGCCAGGGATGGTGCAAGCGCCCGTCCAGGCGGTACCAAAC
>MDSZ01120663.1_pt1 | contig 15269 bp, 15 predicted proteins | sample 811201 | NCBI WGS metagenome assembly MDSZ01 (sample SAMN05326647, study PRJNA326480) | marine metagenome | isolation source: seawater | place: Indian Ocean: North | collected 2010
AGCCAGTTTTTTCTTCAAACCTATGCCTTTTTCTGATAGTCTCATTTCGATGCTTACTTACCATATCTGTATTATAAGTAAGAATTTGAAAAGGAAAACAAAAAAAGGACAAACGGTGATTTAATATGAATTTCGTACCTATAATACTAGGATTTACTGGACTCCTAGCAGCATACTTACTCTACATGCAAGTAAAAAAATATCCCGCTGGTGAGAAAAACTTAACAGATATCTCAGATGAAATACATCTAGGTGCCATGGCTTTTATGAAGAAGGAGTATTCCATACTGTTTATCTTCTCTCTCATACTAGTTTTCGGAATCTATATAGGGTTAGGTCTAAGCAGTACAATAGCATTTGTTGTGGGTGCATTGAGCTCATCAGTTACTGGTTTTATAGGAATGTACACGGCAACTAAAGCAAATGTTAGAACTGCTACAGCAGCTCAGAACTCAGGTGTAAGCGATAGTTTATCTGTAGCCTTCTTTGGTGGTTCAATTATGGGTCTAACTGTAGCAGCTATGGGATTATTGGGCTTGGGTCTTTTATATATCTTATATGGCTCAGATCCAGAAACTGCATCAACGATTCATGGATTTGGAATGGGCGCATCTACAGTTGCTTTATTTTCAAGAGTAGGTGGAGGGATTTTCACAAAATCTGCTGATGTTGGGGCGGACCTTGTTGGTAAAGTAGAAAAAGATATACCAGAAGATGATCCAAGAAACCCTGGGGTCATAGCAGACAATGTTGGTGATAATGTTGGTGATGTTGCAGGAATGGGCTCTGATATATTTGAGTCATACTGTGGTGCCATAATTGCGACTATAGCGATTGCATCAACTATGCTCCAATCAGATTTAATACAATTAGGACCAAGGGAAACTCTAATGTCGCTTCCACTTGCGCTAGCATCGCTTGGATTATTCTGCTCAATTATAGGTATAGTAATTATAAAGGTACTTGCTTCAAGAGAAGGTAGCAACGAGACAAACATTGCAAATTCCCTAAGAGGTGGAACATTCGCTGCAGCAATATCCTTCATAGTTTTAGCATATTTTGTTATTGTGTCACTGGGTGTAACAGCAAATGCATGGTATGCAGTTCTTTCCGGGACTATCGGAGGAATAATTATAGGGCTTGTAACAGAATATTATACTGGTGGTGCGCCAGTTAGAAAAATCGCCGAACAGGGGCAGACTGGCTCTGCTACTGTTATCACAACCGGGTTGTCTATTGGTCTTCAGTCCGTGGTTATTCCGGTCCTGACCTTAGTTATAATTATTTTCTTATCGAATCATTTTGCTGGATTATATGGAGTTGGTATCGCTGCAGTAGGTATGCTAGCAACTGTTGGTATCACAATGGCAATTGATGCATATGGCCCAATAGCTGATAATGCAGGAGGGATTGCAGAGATGGGAGCTCTTGGTGAAGATACCAGAAAAATTACTGATAGTTTAGATGAGGTTGGTAATACTACAGCTGCAATAGGGAAAGGATTTGCTATTGGTGCAGCTGCCCTAGCTGCCTTGGCAATAATCACAGCTTTTGTCCAAGAGGTAAATCATAGTAGACAAGAACCAATTCAATTACTATTAACTGACACAAATGTTCTAATCGGTTTGTTTATTGGTGGCATGATTCCATTTCTTGTGGGTTCTCTAACAATCACAGCTGTTGGAGACGCTGCATACAGCATGATAAACGAAATTAGAAGACAATTTAGAGAAATCCCTGGTTTGCTTGAGGGGACGGGTAAACCGGATAATCAAAAGTGCGTGGAGATTGCGACTGGGGCCGCTTTAAAAAAAATGGTTATGCCAGGTGCAATTGCAGTTTTCTCACCAGTTCTTGTTGGATTTTTATTTGGACCTGAAATGCTCGGTGGGCTCCTAGGTGGCGGACTTGTAAGTTGCATACTGTTAGCTTTGACAATGTCGAATTCAGGTGGAGCTTGGGATAACGCAAAAAAATTTGTAGAAAAAGGTAATTTTGGTGGCAAAGGATCAGATACACATAAAGCTGCAGTTGTCGGTGACACGGTTGGTGATCCACTCAAAGATACTTCAGGGCCGTCAATGAATATATTAATTAATGTAATGGCAATAGTAAGTCTTGTAATCGCGCCGTTACTATAATTCTTAGGAGAAAAGATATGAATATACTTTTTTTAGGTGCGCCAGGTTCCGGCAAGGGGACACAATCAAAAAATATTGAAAACAAATTTAATATTCCGCAAATATCTACGGGAGATTTACTAAGAGCAGAGACTTCATCGGGTTCAGAAATGGGTCACGAACTTAAAAGGATTATGTCATCAGGTCAGTTTGTTAGTGATGAAATTGTTCTTCAATTAGTCTCAAAAAAAATTACTTCCAAGGAATGTAAAAGTGGCTTCATATTAGATGGTTTCCCAAGAAACCTCTCACAAGCCTCTAGTTTAGATGAATTGTTAAACAGTCTCGATGTGTCTATAGAATACGTTTTTCTGATTGATGTACCAACAGATTTGATAATCAAAAGATGTGTTGGAAGAATAACATGTAATACATGTGGAAAAATAGAGAATGAGTATTTCTCTGACTTTAAAGAGGGTGATAAATGTGGTGAAGGTGTCTTCGTTAAAAGAGCGGATGACAACGAGGAGACAGTATCAAATAGATTGAAAGTCTATGCGGAACAGACAGAACCAATCATTGATTTCTACAAAAAGAAAGGTATCTTGCATCGAATAGTTGGTGGCGAAGACGGTCCACAGAGATTGACTGATGAAATCATCTCTATTATTAAAAACTGATAATTTATCTCATAATATCAGACTAATGCTATAATCTCTTTGATGATTCTAAATAATCATATAAAAAGCTCTTTAACAATAATTTCATTATTAATTTCATCTTCAGTTCATTCTGGAGTAATGGATATTTTTGCCGGAGCCGAGGATAAGGTAAGGGACACTTTATCCGATTATGAGATTAAGCCATATATCATACCGCTTGAGCAAGGCCGTCTTCTAGAAGAAAAAAATTTTAAACGCCTTGATATTGGTTTATCTAAAGAGCAAGTAAAATACCTATTAGGAAGACCGATATCAAGTCCATTTAATACTAATCTCTGGAATTACTATTATTTTAATAATTTAGAAAGGAAAAAGATTAAAAGCATTACGGTGATATTTAAAAATGAGAAAGTTTTTGAAATAGCAATAAATGATAGAACCTACAGGAAACGTGGACAGGCACAAAATGCTGAATTTGAAATCACCAATGCTCCAATTTTTCAAAAGAAAAATAATGACATTAGCCAAGAGAAAGAAAAGGTTATTTCTATTTCTATAACTGATGACGCATTTTCAGATCGGGATTTAGGACTCTGTAAATTGAATAAATTTGAGACTTTTGATGATGTAAAAACGCTCGCCGCTGCAGACGAATCTACACTTGAAATTAGAGCCGACAGACAAAGCCAAACTAATGATGTGTTTATTGCAGAGGGCAATGCGGAAGCAGAGAGACAAGGAGATATGTTAAAAGCAGATAGTATCAAGTATTCCCCAAACACCAAAAATGTCTCAGCGACCGGAAATGTTGAGTATTACAATGAAGAAATTACAGTTTATTCTGAGACAGCACAATATCAGGGTATAGATGGTGATATTAACTTTTCAGAGGCGAAGTATTATAGATCTAAAAGTATTGGAGCAGGAAAGTCAAAGAATGTTATATTTAAAAAAAATAATGATGTTCATCTAGAAAAAGCAACCTACACTGCATGTAATATAGATGACCCTGACTGGGAACTCACATCTACATCGACTAAACTTTTTAATAAGGATGAACGTGGTCACTCATACAATATGCTGCTTAAATATAAAAATATTCCAGTATTTTACTCACCCTTCATAAGTTATCCGCTAACCGATAAACGACAGTCAGGAATTTTGAGTCCATCATATGGCTCTGCAGGCGATAGTGGGACATCACTCTCAGTCCCTTATTATTTTAATCTATCAGAAAATTATGATGCTACCATCGAGGTTACATCTCTCAGTGATAGAGGGGTTCTTTTTGATAATGAATTCAGATATTTAGGTCGTGATAGATCCTCGAGTTTGTTGAATTTTACACATTTAGAGAATGATGATGAATTTGGTCAAGATCGTTATCTTTATAAAATTGATGATAAAAGGATGTTGTACAATACGCTCTCCAGACGAGGTAATGAATTAATTGGCTCAATCCTGAACAGCGAAATATCATATAGCCGTGTTTCTGATCTGGACTATTTTGATGATTTTGGGAATTCACTGAGTACCGCGGGACAGTCTAGTGTTAAGCGAGAAATTAGACTCTACGGTGATATGTACAACAATGATAGTATTTTGAACTATGATTTATCGACATTATCTTACCAGCCATCTCAGACTGGTGTCGCAGAGCAATACCAAACGGTGCCCTCAATAAAAATAGGTTACAGAAATAAAGGAGGTTCTGCTTTAAGTTACAACATTAAGGCTAGTATTGATAAGTTTGAACACAAAGATAATACGAAGGTAGAAGGGACAAGATATTTGATTTACCCGAGTATAGAAATCCCTTTCATGTCAGAAGGATGGGAAGTCACTCCAAAGTTTGGTATTAGGTACATTGACTATAACTTAGATAATAATTCTACGGATTCAAAATCAAAAACTACACCTATAGCTAGCCTACGAGGTAAACTTTATTTCGATAAATATGTCGGAGATAAGCTCTATACTTTGGAACCTGAGGCTTACTTTTTATATATCCCTGTAGGGAACCAGGATAACAATCCTATTTTTGATTCTGGTCTTAAAGAGTTCAAATATTCCCTACTTTCTGAAAATAAGTTTTATGGAGAAGATAGAATAAATGATGCAAAACAAATCTCTCTGGCTTTAACCCATAGGGTCATAGATGAAAATTCTGGTGATGAGATATTTACAGGTACTATTGGTCAGATATTATATTTTGATGATAGAGATGTTCACTTAACGAGCAATACAAAATCTCATTCTGATGCATCAAATATCATCGGGTTAATGACTGCTAGATTGAACGAAAATACTCAATTATCTATAGGATCAGTATTCAATCCACATGAAGGGCATGGAATGAGAAATAATATAAGGTATAGATACAACGCTAGTACTAGCTCAAGAAATAAGTTATTTAATGCAGATTATAGATTTTTTAGAGGTACTGGTGAGGAAATTGATTTATCCGGAGTATATTCCTTTAATAATCAATTCTCTTTGGTAGGAAAATATAATTTTTCTCTTTCAAATAACAGAAGAAATGTAGAGGATGTAATCGATACTATGGTTGGCTTCGAATATGATAGTTGTTGCTATTCACTTAAAGTTGTTGCAAGAGATTATTGGACTGGGGCAAAAAAGGATAATGCTCTTTTCTTTGAATTCTTGCCTAAAGGTTTGACAACGACAAACAATAAAACCGCATCACTGCTTAGAAAAGGTATTCCTGGATATCTAGATAGGACTGATTATGAATAAGTTAAAAATTCTAGCTTTATTTGCATTAGTGACGTTTATAGATACAAGTCAATCCCTTGAGGATAGTATCGTGGTTATCGTCAATGATAGGGTGGTTTTACAATCCGAGTTGATTGAAAAAATGAGAGAGGTACAAACTGAAAACCTAAACAGGATTCAACTTACAAAAATGAAAAATGAACTCCTGAATCAATTAATAGAAGAATCTCTCTTAGATCAAGCAAGCTCTAGGATGGGGATCAGAGTGTCTGACATAGATCTTCAAAATCGACTTAAATTAATTGCGAGTAACCAAGGACTTACTGTGCTCCAGCTGAAAGATGCATTAGAAAATCAAAATATAAGTTATATAAAATATCTTGATAACTTAAGAATGAGCATAAAAAGACAAGAGGTATTTCGAACACAGTTTACCAATAGAGCCTATGTATCTGAAGAGGAGATAGTAAGCTTTCTTAAGAATAATCAAATCCCGGAAATAGATGGAAGAATGAGAATAAAAGAGCATGTCATTATCAGTAATTCTAATGAGTTAAACTTGAGTCAAGCTAAAATAATACTAGAAGGTATAAAAGATCCAGAAGGCAAGCAGAAAAAGAAATATCCTGCATATAATATACAAACAACACTTCTTGAAGATGTTCAAACTCATAAACTACCTGATATTTATCAAAATAACCTTCAGGTTCTTGATAAAGATAGATTCAGTAGAGTTTTCAAAACAGGTACAGGGTATACGATGCTAGAAGTTGTTGACAGCAATGTTCTTGTTAATGAATATAAAGTTAGTCACATACTACTAACTACAAATCCTATGGAAGGTCCGGAACAAATAAAAGAAAAATTATATCAAGTCAAAAAAAACGTTATGGACGGTGAAGAGTTTTCTAAATTTGCCGAAGAGCTTTCAAAGGATAAAATCTCTGCTTTAAAAGGAGGTTCGCTTGGTTGGATTACAAAAGAATCGGTTGTTGATCAATTTAGAAAAGTCATGATTAATTCGCCAGTTAAAGGTGTCAGTGAACCATTCAAAACGAGATTTGGATGGCACATTCTTTATTTAGAAGATAAAAGATTGAAAAATGTTACTGACACTATCAAAAGAAATCAAGCAATAGCAATATTGAAAGATCGTAAAGTTGCTATAGCTAAAAAGGAGTGGCTTGCCAGACTTAAAGAACAAGCATACATAGAGTATGTTAAATGAGCAAAAGGATAGCAATAACTTTAGGTGACCCAGGAGCTATAGGTCCAGATATATGTGTAATGATGGCTCAATCTCATATCAACAGTAATCATGTCGTTATTGCCGATCCAAAGCTACTTACAGATAGTTCAAAAAAGTTAAAAATTCAAATATCGATTAATATATTAAAAAATTTGACATCCAAAACTACCAGTGGATCAGGAGTGATCAATGTATACCCGGTAAAACTTAATGCTAAATATAAACCTGGACAAATGAACCCTAGCAATGCGGCATATGTTATTAAAACAATTGAGACTGCTGCTAAAGGGTGTCTGGATAAACACTTTGATGCTATGGTTACGGGGCCGATTTCTAAGTCAATCCTCAACAAAGGAGGATTTAAGATCTCTGGTCATACAGAATTATTAGCAAAGCTATGTAATTCTAGATCGATCATGATGTTGATGAACGACAGATTAAAAGTAACGCTTCAAACAATACATATTCCGCTAAATAAAGTCGCTAATGAAATAAATAAAAGTTCCATTATTGAAAAAATAAAAATTATAAATAGTGATTTAAAGAGTAAATTTGGATTTAGAAAACCAAAGATACTTATATGTGGCCTTAATCCACATGCTGGTGAAGATGGCCTACTCGGTGAAGAGGAAATAAATATTATCGGACCTGCAGTCAGCTCACTCAAAAAAATAGGAATAAACATTGACGGTCCTGTTCCTGCAGACACTGCATTTATAAAGAAACTTATAAATAAATATGATGTAATTCACACTATGTATCATGATCAAGGCTTACCAGTAATTAAGTATGATAATTTTAGTAAAACTACGAATGTGACTCTCGGACTTCCAATTATTAGGGTCTCAGTAGATCATGGGACCGCCACGGATCTCGTTGGAACTGGAAATGTTGATATATCTAGTTTTACTCAAGCATTAAAAGTTGCAAGAGATATTTCTAAAAGTGCAACATAAAAAAAATCTTGGTCAGCATTTCCTGAAAGATCAGAACGTCATTGATAAACTGGTCAAATATATCAATCCAACTGCGAGTGATGTAATAATTGAAATAGGGCCTGGAGATGGAGCAATGACAAAATCTATCGCGAATAAAGTAGCAAAAATTACTGTGATAGAAAAAGATTCGGATTTAATTAACACCCTGAAGGAAATTTTAGTTAATAAGCCTGATAGCCATATAATAAATCAAGATATATTAAAATATGATCTTAATAGCCTACGAGAACCAACAAGAATTATTGGCAATCTTCCATATAATATATCCACAGAGATTATCTTCAAGATCTGCAGATGTAACGAGATTATAGACATGCACTTTATGTTGCAAAAAGAAGTTGTTGACAGAATCGTATCAGAACCAAATTCAAAAATTTATGGCAGATTAAGTGTAATGGTTCAGGCATACTTCACAATAAAAAAACTATTTGATATAAGCGAGAATGTTTTTTTACCAAAACCAAAAGTTAAATCATCATTTATTAAATTAGAGCCTAAAGAAAATGTTTTTGATAACGAAAACCATGAAATTATTTTTTATGATATTGTGAAGTCAGCTTTTGAAGGAAGACGCAAGATGATAAGAAGCTCTCTTGGTTCATACCTCAAGGAAAGTGATTTTACAATATTGAATATACATGACCAATTAAGGGCAGAAAACTTAACGGTCGATAATTTTATACAAATTAGCAAATATGTTGAAAAGATATAGCACATATTTACTATTAATAAACATGTTATATCACTACTTTAATTTTTTTAATTGGTATCTAGGAGATGTGCAGATACAAATTGAAAATGCATTTTCACTTGGGCTAGTAGCATTCGTCTCTGGAGTACTTTTGATTGTCTTTGTTCACATATCATATTTCCCGAAAAAATTGATAGACTCCGCGGAAATACCAACCTTCCCTCCTTTAATTATGCTATCGTCGATTAATTTGGGTTTTATAATTGGAATTAGTAATCTTTACGTTTTTCAATTTTACAAACTTCCTGATTTTTTTGACATTTTTAGATCTAATGAGGTTGGAGTTATTATCTTGATAATATCATTTATTTTAATTCACCTTTCTGTAGGTTTATTTATAAAAAATAATGAAGATCCTAATCCAATCACTCAGTCGAACAAATTAATTACAGGTGGCATTTATAAATATACTAGAAACCCTATGTACCTCGCTCTGGTAACCTTTCAGATAGGCGCGGGAATGTCACTAAGCTTTATACACATCAGCATAATGGCTCTCTTTACTATGATATTCTTACATTTTTTTGTGATTAAAAAAGAAGAGTCTTATTTAACGATACAATTTGGCGAACACTATGATGATTATAAGAAGAAATCAAGAAGATGGATTTGACTGTATCTGTTTTTGATTCAATGACGTGACAAGTCTATCATCAATAATACTTAAATTATAGCTCCCGCCTTTAGTGATATCATCAGAGATAATCATTTTTGATAATTCGTTTTCTATCTGCGTTTGAATTTTTCTTTTGATTGGCCTCGCGCCATAAATATTATTCTCATCAACCTTTGATAAGTACTCAATAACAGAGGTGTCAAAAGTGATCTCAATTGCCAAATCTCTATACATTCTCTGGGATAATTTAGATAGCTGATTAATGGTTATAGTTTTTAGATTTTCTAAACTTAATTTGTTAAATGCAATGATATCATCAATCCTATTTATAAATTCAGGTCTAAAGCTACTTTGTATTACATCTTTGATTTTATTTTTGAGATTGGTGTTGGGTTCACTAAAATATTCAGCACCAAGATTGGATGTCATAACAATGATTGTATTTTTGAAATCTATAACTCTCCCTTGCCCATCAGTTAATCGTCCATCATCAAATAGTTGGAGTAGAATATTTAAAACTTCGGGATGAGCTTTTTCAATCTCATCAAGCAATACTATTGAGTATGGTTTCCTTCTAACTATCTCTGTCAGAGTCCCGCCTTGTTCATAACCCACATAACCAGGAGGAGCACCGATAAATCTAGAAACATTGTGTTTTTCAGAGAACTCGGACATATCTAATCTAACTAATGAATCTACGCTATCAAATAATTGTTTTGATAACTCTTTAGTAAGTTCTGTTTTTCCAACACCAGTAGGTCCTAGAAATAAAAAAACGCCATTTGGTTTATCTGGGTCAGAGATACCAGCCCTAGACCTTCTGATTGCATTACTTACAGCTGTAACAGCTTTATCCTGACCAACAACGGAATCCGATAGTTTCTTTTCAAGATTTAAAAGTTTATCTTTTTCGGACAACATCATCGACGTAACCGGGATGCCAGTCCACTTCGAGACGACATTTGATACGATCTCTTCAGTAACTCTATTTCGAAGTATTTTCAAATCTTTATAATTGATGTTTTCTGAATCTTTTATGCTACTCTCAATTTCCGGTATAACTCCATGCTTTAATTCTGCCATCTTCATTAAATCACCACTTCGTTTTGCACTTTCTAACTCTAACCTTGATTCTTCAAGTTGTGATTTTAAAGCATTTGATTTATTCAAGATTTCTTTCTCAGTCTTCCAGACTGTTTCTAAGGAAACATACTTTTCCTCCAAATCATTTAGCTTAGATGTTATCTCATTTATTGCTTCGTCTTCATTATCCTGACTTTTACTTAATGCTTCTTTTTCTATTTTGAGCGTGATAATTTTTCTGTCAAGCTCATCTAAATCTTCTGGTTTAGAATCAATTTCCATTCTTATCAAGCTAGCAGATTCATCTATTAGGTCTATAGCTTTGTCTGGTAGGTTTCGATCAGTGATATATTTTGTGGATAGTCTAGTCGCGGCAATGATTGAAGAATCAGATATAGATACGCCATGGTGGATTTCATATTTCTCTTTGAGACCCCGCAAGATTGCAATTGTCTCATCTTGTGAAGGTTGTTCCACTAAGACCTTTTGAAATCTCCTCTCAAGAGCTGGATCTTTTTCAATATTTTCTCTAAATTCATCTAGGGTAGTAGCACCAATACAGTGAAGCTCGCCGCGAGCTAGAGCAGGCTTAAGCATATTACCAGCATCCATTGATCCCTCAGCCTTGCCTGCACCTACCATAGTATGTATTTCATCAATAAATAAGATATATTTACCATTGTGTTTTTCAACTTCTTTTATTACTGATTTTAATCTCTCTTCTAAATCGCCTCTGAACTTTGATCCTGCGAGCAATGCAGCAAGATCCAATTGCATAATTGATTTATCTTTTAAGCCGGATGGTACTTCGTTGTTAATTATTCTCTGAGCCAGACCTTCGATGATTGCTGTTTTTCCGACTCCAGGTTCACCTATAAGCACAGGATTATTTTTAGTTCTTCTTTGAAGTACTTGTATAGTCCTTCTAATTTCTGTGTCACGGCCAATTACAGGATCAAGCCTTCCCTCCTCTGCTTGCTTTGTGACATCTATTAGGTAGTCTGATAGTAAATTTTGAGTATCCTCATCTGATGAATTAATTATATTACTCTCTTCTCTGCTCAGAAAAAGATTCTCTTTAAGTAACGTGATATTAAAGTCGCCACTTCGTGGATTTTGCTGGAAACGTTCACTTGAAATAATCTGCAAAGTAAGTAAATCTGTAGCTAAGTAAGTATCGCCCAGTCTAAGAGACTCGCTTTCTGAATTCTTCAAAATATTATATAAATCTGAGGTTATTTCAGTTTTATCATTTATCTTGGTAACGACGGGGAGTGAATCAATTGCTTCATTACATATAGCTCTTAATCTATCCATATCGAATTTAGATGATTTTAGTAATTTCCTACCTAGGCATTGTGTATCAATAATACTCAACAATAAATGGAAGACATCAATATATTGATGCTTACTCGCTTTAACTTTATTATCTGATAAAGCAAATACCTCTCTTACTTTATCGGTAAATTTAATATTATTTATATCCATACATGGAATGTAAGGATGATTATAAAAAAAACAAGTCTAAATAATACTAGTGGCTATGGTGTTCGTGATTTTTTTCAGCTTTAGAATCTCGAAAATCAACAACATTGAACTTGAGCATAAACCTTCTCTCGAGACTATCTTGTGCGATCATCAATATTTGCTCTCCAGCCCTAATATCTCTTCTGGGTCCAATTAACATCAGATGAGTACCACCGGGTTTTAGTTCTATACTTGTATTCGCTGGCACGAGAATCTTTTTTGCCTGCTTCATTTTTGCTGTACCAGATTTATTTTCCATAACATGCATCTCGACACTGTCATATACTGGGCTTGTGAAGCTATGAAATTCGACATCCTTATCTGATGTATTTGTGAATTTGACATAACCTGCATTTACTGATGCATTAGGTGGAGCTAAAGGAATTGTCGCACCAATTATATCTATTTCACCTTGGGTATCTCGAGTAGGATCTATACCACTCATGAATGCGTAAGACGATAAGCTAAATGTAAGAGTCAAAATAGATACAAAAAATTTCATGTGAGCCATTATTGCATATTAAAAAGTTTAAATCACTTGAATTTTGATTTATATGAAATATATTTCTATTGTATGAACGAAGATCTTTTAGACATTCTAGTTTGTCCTAAATCAGGCGGCAAACTTGAATACGATAAAACTAAAAATGAATTAATTTGTAAAGAGTCAGGGCTAGCATACCCCATCAAAGATGGCATTCCAATAATGCTTGTTGGTAGTGCTAGAATCATTAAGTAGGAGACAGCATGGCAAATGGAAAAGTAAATACTAAAGCAAAAAATATAAAGATTGAATGTACAGATGCTAAAAAACATGAACTTTATGATTTTTTAGATAAAACACTGATACTATATTTCTACCCGAAAGATCTAACTCCAGGATGTACAACAGAAAGTATTGAGTTTAATGATAATCTTTCAAAAATTAAAAAGTTAAAGGCTAATGTTGTTGGTGTTTCAAGAGACAAAATAAGTTTACATGAAAAGTTTATAGAAAAGCATAAATTCAAATTCCCGCTAATATCAGATCCTGATGAAAAACTTTGCAAGAGTTTTGATGTAATTAAAGAGAAAAGCTTATATGGAAGGAAATATATGGGAGTTGACAGATCTACTTTCATACTTGATAAAGATGGAAAAATAATACACGCCTGGAGAAATGTTAAAGTGAAAGGGCATGTCGATGAAGTAATAGACACTCTTAAGGAACTTCAATAATGAAAATTGTAGCTTTACTATTGTTTTTAATGGTTATCCTCACTTTGATTAATGGTCTAGTCTTTATGAGAAAACTGATTAAACTCCAGAATGAACATAATGAGTTATTGAAAAAACTAATCGAGCAAGAGACCTCAACTGATAAAAAAGATAATGGGCCAATGCCCCATACCGAATTAGAAAAATATAAAACTCAATTTATGCAGAACCCATATCAGCCACCAAAATGAATGAAAAATCTATATTTACAAAAATTATAGACAGAGAGATACCTGCTAACATCATCTTTGAGGATGATAAGTCAATTATCATCGAAGATATAAGCCCCCAGGCACCAATTCATTACTTAGCAATACCTAAAAAAGAAATTAGAGGTATATCAGACTTATCGGAATCTGATAGTGGTATAGTTGACCATCTCATGCATATGATAAAAAATGAAATGTCTAATCAAGGAATTAATGATTACAGGCTTGTTATCAATAACGGAAGTGAGGCTGGACAGACTGTGTTTCATTTACACATCCATATTCTAGCGAATAGAACTTTAGGTTGGCCGCCCGGTTAATTTACTTTTTTCTAAAGAATGATAAAAATTTATCTAGTGTATCTTGGAAAGGATTTACTCTAAGTTTTTCAGATTCCACGCTTATCTCATCAATGCATTTTACAGATCTCGCCGCGTAAGGCCCATGAGCTGTTTCTTGATATAAAGCTACCAGGTCAAACCCTTCCTCAAGAGTATGTCCAATCTCAAAATTTTCTTCTCTTGATTGTACCTGACCAGACATTAAGGTTGGGATTAAGGCCAAGTATATTGGTTCACAGTTATTATCCTTTGATCTTTTTACAATCTTATCATCATGTATTACTTTGGAATCAAGCTCAATCATTGAGTAATCACAATTAGCAAAGTAGTCATCTAAATCATTTGTACTTTCACCAAGCTTTACTCTAACGCAAATTTTCATATTATCATTTAATTTATTTCGTATTGATTGAAAAAACTCTAGCCCATTGCTTTTATCGAAAGTTACTATCTCTGGGACTACCTCGTTCGCAAAAGCGATATATGAATCCATATCGGATGAATCTGTATCAAGATAAATGGATGTACTTAAGTTTCTCTTCTTTGACTGCTCTCTGAATGTCTGGATCCTATTTTTAGTAACATCTTCACCGTCACTGTGGAGTACCCTTGCAATGTCAACACCATCAGTCCATTGCCTTGCTATACCGGCCATTAACATAGTTATGAGTTCCTTCTCGTTGTCAGTCGATGGGCCTAGGGTGGCGATTATTAAACTCAGTCGGTGTCTTTCAGAACTTGTCATCGATATAGTATACCAGCAATTATTGAAGAAATGATATAATGAATTATGACTATAGAGACGCTATCTAGCCTGAAACTTTCCTTTTTTATTATAGGGTTTATATTGTTCTTTTTTCTTGAGACTATCTACCCTAATAGAGAATGGGGCACAAACCGTTACAAAAGATTAGTTTTTCACACAACAATTGCATTAATCAATACCGTCATAATGCGGCTACCGATATTGTTTATCCTAATGCCGACACTTTTAATAGTGTCTGAAAATAAAACTGGTTTGTTATATGCTGTTACTGAATATAATACGATTAAAGTCATCCTCAGTTTTATAGTTATGGATCTTGCTCTCTACTGGTGGCATAGATTCAACCATACAAATCAATTCTTATGGAAGTTTCATTTTGTTCATCACGTGGATACACATATGGATGTTGGAACATCTGTTCGATTTCATATTGGTGAATTGATTTTATCTACGCTTTATAAATCAATGATTATATTTATATTTGGCGTATCTTTAGCAGAATTTCTTCTTTATGAAATAATTTTAGTACTATCGATACAATTTCATCATAGCAATATTAAGTTAAATTCCAATATTGATAAATCAATAGCAAAATTTATTGTTACTCCACAATACCATACAAATCACCATACTCAGTCAAGGCGTTCAAGAGAAGCAAACTATGCGAGTATATTTACAGTATGGGATAAGATATTTCTCTCATATGTGGACGCAACAGATGAAGATAGACTAATTATGGGAGTAGAAAATAGGCAGCTAGAACTCAAATTAATAGATAATCTCTATCATCCATTTAATAAAAAAGTTGACAGCGAATAATTCTGATGATGTAATATCCATACGCCCAATTTGAGTATCAGCTTGCAGGCGTAAAAGAGCTAAAGCGATCAGTAACCATCACTGCTTTAGCATGATGGTTTTTTTTTGGCATTTGAACTCTAGATTGTGTGCCAT
>MDSZ01003751.1_pt1 | contig 15268 bp, 14 predicted proteins | sample 811201 | NCBI WGS metagenome assembly MDSZ01 (sample SAMN05326647, study PRJNA326480) | marine metagenome | isolation source: seawater | place: Indian Ocean: North | collected 2010
TACCGGGACATTTGATTCTTTATATGAGGCATCTGCATTTATTAGAACATTAGAGAAAAGGCAAGGAATTAAAGTAGGAAGTCCTGAAGAAGTAGCTTGGAGAAAGAGATGGATTTCTCAAGATGATTTAGAAAAAATTGCCTTTTCTCAGAAAAAAAGTGGCTATGGTATTTATCTTTTAAGTCTTCTTTCAGATAAATTGAAAATAAATTAAAGATGGAATTTAAAAAACTTAAAAATAATAATGGAGGATTTTTTGAAGGAGTTTATGAATTACATCCTCCTATATTTAAAGATAAAAGAGGATATTTTTATGAAAGTTTTAACCAAAAAAATTTCACTGATATATTTGGGGAAATTAAATTTGTTCAAGAGAATCATTCATTCTCTTCAAAAAACGTTCTTAGAGGACTTCATTATCAAATTAAGCCTCATTCACAAAGTAAACTTGTAGAGTGTATCTCGGGTAAAATCTTGGATATTGTTGTTGATTTGAGAAAAAATAGCCAAACATTCTCAATGTGGGGAGCTATAGAACTTAGTGAAAATAAGCATAATCAATTATGGATAACAAAGGGATTTGCTCATGGTTTTTATACGATAAGTGATAAAGCTCATGTAATTTACAAAGTTGATAATTATTGGCATCCAGATTCTGAGAGGTCATTAATATGGAACGATTTATCAATAGGAATAACATTGCCTATTAATCAAGAAAATCTAATCATTTCAGAGAAAGACCTTAATGGTAAAAAAATTAAACAACTAAACTCAACGGAATTATTTTAATGAGAGTTCTAATAACTGGTTCTGAGGGACAGCTTGGTAATGCACTTTTAAGAAACATTCCCAACGAATTAAAGAAAGACAATCTAGAAATTTTAAAATCTAATAAAAAGGAACTTGATTTATCAAAAGAAAATAAATGTAATCAATACTTAGATAAATATAAACCATCATGGATAATAAATTGTGCTGCTTATACTTCAGTTGATAAGGCTGAAATTGAACCGGCAATGGCTTTTTTAGTTAATAGCAAAGGACCTCAACATCTTGCCAAGAAATGTAATGAAATAGGATGCAAAATGATTCATTTAAGTACAGATTTTGTATTTGATGGGAAAACAAAAAAACCATATAGTACGGATGATGCAACAAATCCTATAAATGTATATGGTAAAAGTAAGGCACTAGGCGAGAAATTAATTCTTGAACAAATCTCAATACCTACAAATTTCTTTATTATTAGAACAAGTTGGGTTTTAAGCAATTATGGTAATAATTTTCTTTTAAAAATTATTGAATTGCTTTCAAAAAGGGAATCATTACATGTGGTAAACGATCAAATTGGTTGTATTACTAATGTTAATAATCTTGCGAAAATTTGTTGGAGGCTTTTAATTCAGGCAGATTCTGGATTTAAATTTCCTTCTATTTTACATTATTGTGAAAGAGGTTCTTCATCTTGGTTTGATGTTGCTCAAAAAATAAATGAATATATACTTAACAAAAAATTTTTCCAACATAAATCAGTAATAATTCCCGTAAATTCTGATTTTTTTAATTTACCAGCAAAAAGACCAAATTTTTCCCTCTTGGATTGTGAAAAAACATATAAACTTTTTAATTTCGACCCCCCAAATTGGGATGAATCAATTACAAATTTATTAGACTCAACTAGGATGGAATCTTTTTTAAATTCAAATAATTAATATGTTCGAGAGAATTGTAGTTACTGGAGGCTCTGGATTTATAGGAAGTGCCTTAATAAGAAAATTATTAATCGAAAGAAATTCAATTATTTATAATATTGATAAAAAAAATCCTAGTGATAATGCTGAGAATATCGAAAGGAAATTAAACCAAAACATAAAATTGACCAACAGATATAAACTATGTACTTGTAATTTAATTGAATTTGAATCTCTAAAAAAAATAATATTTGATATAAAACCTGACTTAATTATTAATCTTGCTGCTGAAACCCACGTAGATCGGTCGATCGATGATCCAAAGAATTTCTTACAAAGTAATATACTTGGAACCTATAACCTGATAGAAATAATTAGAAATTATCTAAAAGAATTCAATAATAATAAATTCAAGTTAATTCATGTAAGTACTGATGAAGTATTTGGCTCTTTAGGCAAATATGGACAATTTAAAGAAGATTCACCATATAAACCCAACTCTCCATATTCTGCTAGTAAAGCTGCCAGTGATCATCTTGTTAAGGCATGGTATAAAACTTATTCAATGCCCTTTATAGTTACTAATTGCAGTAATAACTATGGTCCATGGCAATTCCCTGAAAAATTAATTCCGCTTGTAATTATGAAAGCACTAAAGAATGAAAAAATTCCAATTTATGGAGATGGGATGCAAATTAGAGACTGGTTACATGTCTCAGATCATGTAGAAGCTCTTGTTCAAATAGCTGAAAAAGGGGTAATTGGTAAAAACTATTGTATTGGAGGTAATTCTGAGATGACTAATTTAGATACTATTAATCTTATTTGCGAATACCTAGATAAAATAAATCCTAAAAATGAATCACATAAAAACCTAATAACTTTTGTTGAAGATAGACCTGGTCACGATTCCAGATATGCAATAGACGCAAGTTTATTAAAAAATGAAATTGGATGGGTTCCAAAAGTTGCTTTTGAAGATGGATTAAGGCAAACCTTGAAGTGGTATATAGATAATCAACAATGGTGCGAAAATGTATTGAAGGAGTCGAATTATAATTTCCAAAGGTTAGGATTACAATCATTTATTAGTTGAGATTCTTCCCTTTTTCCCAATCTGGAACCTGCTCAAATAATATAGTTTCCACTTTCCTTTCATCTAAATCATTTACAGCTAATTCAAGTTTATCTAAGTCATACCATAATGAATCTGAGTAGTTTCTTTTTTCAGGATCTTTAAAAATCAGTGGATGATTTGTTCTTTGAGACTCATCACCTACCAATAATTCTTCATAAAGTTTTTCTCCAGGACGTAAACCAGTAATTTTTATTTCAATATCACCATCTGGATTATTTTTATTTTTAAGTTTTAGGCCATTTAATCTAATCATTTGCTCTGCTAAATAATTAATTTTTATGGGTTTTCCCATATCCAATAGGAATAATTCTCCTCCCCTGGACATTGACGCAGCATTGAGAACCAAGTTTGCAGCCTCTGGAATAGTCATAAAATATCTTTCAATATTTTTATCAGTTAAAGTTATCGGACCTCCTTGAGAAATTTGTTGTTGAAATAAAGGAACAACTGATCCCGATGAACCTAATACATTTCCAAATCTCACCATTGAAAAAATAGTTTTAGGTTTATTTTTTTTTGAGCTTTGAAGATCTAAAGAATAATTGGCGAACGCAGAGAGAATAATTTCTGAAAGTCTTTTGGACGCTCCCATAACATTTGTAGGCCTAACAGCTTTGTCTGTTGATATTAAAACTACTTTTTTAACCTTATTATTTAAAGCAATTTTGCAAAGTCTTCTTGTAGATATGACGTTATTCCTAACTCCTTCAATGATATTATCTTCAACTATTGGTACATGTTTATAAGCTGCCGAGTGGAATATTATATCAACTTTCTCTCCAGAGATTATTTTATTAAGTAGTTTTTCATTAGAGACCGAACCTAATATTCCTTTGACATTAAAAAATTTATAGTTTTTTATCTGATTAAGTATTGAATATAAATTGGCCTCATTATTTTCTAATAAAATAATTTTTTTTGGATTTAATCTTGTAATTTGTTTACATAATTCAGAACCAATTGAACCTCCTCCTCCTGTTACTAAAATAACCATATTTTCAAAATCCTGAATTAGAAGCTCCTGGTTTGGTAGAAAACTATCCCTACCTAAAAGATCCTCAATATTTATAGGTTTTAATGATTGTTGAATATTTTTACCACTTGCCATTTCATCATATGTAGGTATTTCCATTACAGGTAGATTATTTTTCTCTAATAATCTCAAAAAATTCTTTCTATTTTCTTTTGTTTTAAATTCAGATGCTATTAATACTTGATCAACTCTATATTTTTTTTCAACTAATTGTCTAGGTGCAATAATAGGTATACCATACTGCCTTCTATCCCACATTTCTGCATCATCATCAATAAAAACCTTAACAACATATTTGCCAGTGATTTTTAGAGAAGCATAAAGTTGTGCTGATGAAGAACCAATCCCAAAAATTGCAACATTTTTTTTATTAATATAAATTGATCTTAAATTTAATAAATAATCTCTTGATGCAAATCTTAAAAAACCACTTGAGGTAGTAAGAAGAAGCCAAAAAATTATTAAAAATTTGATATTAAAAATCTCTAAATCCCTTAAAGAAAAGAAGATAAAAATAATGCAAATAAGAAACAAGTTTCTTGATGCTAAAAAATATATAAATTTACTTCCTACATATCTTGATAATGACTTATATTGACCTGTCATTAAATAAATTAATAGTCCTGCAAATATTGCAAAAAATGTTATTTGATAATAAGAATTTATATAATCTCTTAGCGGCAAATCGCTTACTAAAAAAAAAGATCCTAAACATGAACTTACTATAAGTATTGCATCAAAAAAAAGTAGTATGAATTTTCTTTGTATTGGATTTAATGTAGAAAGTTTTTCAAAAAAATTATTGATATAAATATGCATACACTAAACAAACAAATTATTTTTTTGCATTTATATCTTAAATAATTATTTAATTTATTTCAACATGCTTTTAAATAAATATTTTTTAGATTGACATTATTAAAATCACATCCTAAGATTTTAAAAATTTCTCATAACTTTAATTGAATAATAAGCGTAAGCATTATTTAGAAGATGGATATGTAATATATGAATCCCTTATTTCAGAAGAAAAAATTTCAAAAATACTTAGAGAATTAGAAGAATTTAAAAATACTAATAAACTATATTACTCTCAATCAGAGCACAATTGGAGAAGAATAAAAAATGATATAGATTCATATGGATTACTTAAATGTTCATTTGAAAATTTTACGGATCTTCCATGGGCCAGAGGTCTATCTATTGCCGGTCGAGACATATTACAATCTGAAGAAATACTAGGTTGTTTAAAAGAAATATCTGGAATTGATGATCATTGTATGTGGCAAAATATGTTTTTTGATAAATCTACTGGAACAGTGGATCATATAGATACTTGGTATTTGGATACGGATCCAATGGGAGGTCTCATTGGAGCATGGATTGCTTTGGAAAAAATTGATGGTTTTGGAGGGGAATTTCATATCTTTCCTAAATCTCATTTAAGTAAAGATACTAATTGGATTGGCAAATCGCACGTTGAATTCCTAGAATGGTCAAGAAAACAAGCCGAAATTTTTGAAAAGAAATCTATTTTTCTTAAAAAGGGAGATGTACTTTTCTGGCATCCCTCTTTATTGCATGGTTCAAGCCTTCAAAAAGTCAACGGGTTTTCAAGAAAATCTTTAACAGCACATTATCATCCCTCAGAGATGTTAAGAGGAGGTGGAGGCAAAAAACACATTATTGATATGGAATATGAAAAAAAACTTATTAAGCAAAAACAATCTATGAGAAAATATGGTTATAAAATATTTTCCAGATCATCAAGACGGTCAATATTAAAATTTTCTTTCATTGGTTTAACCAAATATTTTTTTGGAAACATACTAAATTCTCCAAAGAATTTAATGAATAGATCAAATTATTAAATTTCAGTAATTTAAGGTAAATAATAATGTTAAAAAAAATCATCGATAAATTATTTTCCATTTTTGATTTAAAAGTAATTAAATTAGAAAATTATAAAACACTTACAAAATTACCAAGATCTGTTTATGTATATGCTTTATTAAACGAAAAAGAAAAGAATAAGGTAAGTAATTATTTAAACGCAAGCAAATCACAACTTGGTCAAGATATTTTTGTAATTGCCAAAACAGATAAAGAAAAAAATAATTTTTTTGTTGAATTTGGAGCAACTGATGGAATAACAAATAGTAATACTTTTTTATTAGAAAAAGAGCTTAATTGGAAAGGTATATTGATTGAACCTGCAAAAATATGGCACAAAAATCTTTTTAAAAATAGAGATTGTATCATTGACACAAGATGTATCTATACCATCTCAGGTAAGAAAATGCCTTTCTTAGTTGTAGAAAATGATGGGAAGGCGGAACCAGGTTTATCTACACTAAAAAAATATGCGCAGAACGGAGATTGGGCATCCAATATTAGGAAAAATAAATCTTCACAACATTTTGTTGAAACTATAGATTTAAATGAATTACTTGATTTTTATAATGCTCCTGATTTAATACAATATATGTCTATAGATACAGAGGGTAGTGAATTTGAAATACTTAATAATTTTGATTTTAGTATTAGAAAAATATATATTATTTCAGTAGAACATAATTTCCATAATTCTCAAAGAAAAAAAATTTTTGAACTACTCATCTCTAAAGGATACAAAAGAATATTTGAAAATATATCTCAATTTGATGATTGGTATATACTAAAACCTTAACATAAAGAAAATTCTAAATTAACTTTTTTTTAGTGAAAGATTTTTTAAATTTAAATAAAACGAAATTTGCAATAAATATAGTTTTATTCTATTTGATCATAAGTCTTTTAAATCTATTTTTTCTTTTTATAAATTCATTTGGCAAAAGTATTGTATATGAAGATAGTTTTACTCTTTTATATGATAATAAATCAAATTTTTACCTTTGGCTTTTTAAACATCATAATGGTCATATAATTTCGATAAGCAAGTCAATTACAAGTTTTTTTAATTATATTTCTCTAAATCCAACTGGTTACAATATATCAATTTCAATTTTTATTTTGCTAATAGGTATATTTATAATTTATAAAATTATAAATGTATTAATAAAAGATAGTAATCTAAAAAAATTTACTTTTTATTATTGTGTTTTTCTATGGATATCGCCGTTCCAATGGGAGAACTTATTATGGGAATTTCAAATTCCTTGGTTTTTGATTTCATTTTTAGTTCTATTATTAACTTTAATAAATGTATTAGAATTTAAGAATATAGTATTAAATCCTAAATACAAAAATTTATTTTTCATACTAAGCCCAATAATTGCCGTTCTTTCTTCGGGTCAAGGAATCTGTTATGTAGGATGCTTATTCATAACATTTTTTATTCAAAAGAAAAAATACAAAATATCCTTTATTGGTATTCCAGTTTCCATATTTTTATTTGTTTTTTTGAGAAAAGATTACGATTCAAATTTAGATTTAAATTTTATAAATAATATTCAATATATTTTTTTAATGTTAAATTCAACTTTTAAACCTTCTATAACCTCATTCAATAGAGAATCCTTCATAGATTGGATTATTCCAACTATAAGTACTTTTATTTTTAATTTAATTATTCTAAAAAATTCCTTTTTTAAACAAAATATTAGTTTCTGGAGAAAAAATTTAATAAAGTATGTTCCTTTATGCATCCCAATTATTTATGGAATGCAATTTGTAATTTTAACAAGTTTTTCGAGAAATCAATTTGGAATTCATCAAGGGGTTGTATCCAGATATTTAACTTCTTTAAATCTTGTCCCAATTGGTTTAATAATAATTTCGGCATATTTCTTTAGCAAAGAATTAGAAATTAATCATGAAAAAAATTTAAAATCAAAATATAAATTAAATAAAAACTTTAATTTTTTTATTTTTTCATTGGCAGCACTTTTAATCATTAATAGTTCTTCAATATTTAAAACAATAACTGAAACAAAAATAATTTATAATGACAGGCAAGAAAATTTTGAGAAATTTATTAATATTTGCAAATTAAATGAAAACGAAAAAATAGAGGACCAAGAGCTTCTTAAATATCAGCAAAGATTTAAAGAATCAGTTGCAGTTAATATACCGCCTTTACCAAGAGCAAAGTTTTTTGGAGATTTCAAGGAATATGTTAATTCAGATTTATGTGAATTAACAGTTAATTACTTTTAGTAGTAATCTAAAGCAAATTTTTTATCTAAATAGATCCCAATAAAAGGAATTAAAAAAACAATAATTAACGCATAAAGAAGACCTAAAAACAAATAACTTATTGCAATAATAAATGTTGAAAGTATATAAATTGATGCTATATATGATTGTTTAATATTATTATCGCAAAGTCTTTGATAAAGATGATCTCTATGAGGCGAAAATATATTCTTCCGAGAGATAAATCTTCTTATTAAACAAACTAATGCGTCCATCATTAATGGCGAAGACATACAGATTATGCCAAAGAAAATATTTAGGCTCTTAGATTGCATTAACAATGTAAAAAGCATTGCTCCAAGGAATGTACTTCCTACGTCGCCCATAAATATTCGTGAGGGATGCCAATTGAATAATATAAAAACAAATAAAGATATACAAATTGGGATATATGATTGGCTAACTAAAATTGAACCAGAAATAAAAATTACAAAAAAGCAACCAGCAACAATTCCATCTATTCCATCCATAAAATTTGTAAAATTTATAATAGAAGTTCCGAATAATATTAGTATTGGAAATAATAAAAATTTATATTGAATACTAAAAAAACTTACATCATAAGAAAATAATAGTATTAAAAAAATAGTAATTATTTGTGAAATAAACCTTATATATCTTGGTAAATTAAATTTATCATCTATTAAACCAACTAATGAAAGAGGTATACTAATAAGAAAAAGTATATCTAATGATCTAAAAAAAGCTAAAAGAGAGTTTAAACCAAAGATAAATCCTCCTGATTTAGGTTTAATTAATTTGTGTGAACTCCTCTTATTAGGTATATCAGCAAAATGTTTTTTTAATTGTTCAATTGATAAACTTAATATTAAAAATGAAAAAAAGAAATAAAATATTATTTGTATAAAATTATTCATTATTAAATTTTGGATTTGGAAAATTCTCAGTTTTAATTTTTGTTATATCTTTTTGATAGATAAAATTACATAAATCTGCAAGAATTCTCAAATTTGCCTCAAACATTTTTGTGGATAGTAAAGCCAAGGGTAATGAAATAATTATGAAAACATTATCTGGGATTGAAATTATTCTACAACTTCTTATAGGGTCGTTAATTTTAGAAGCCTTTTGCAATTTTAATAACATTTCTTTATATGTCATTTCGAAATCACCTCCAACTAACAACCTTGATTCATTTAGATATTTATCTGATGTATCACTGTAAAGAAATTCATAGAAAACATTAGCTAACTCTAAGCAATAAATAGGCTGCCTCTTACCACAATTTTTAGGAATAAATAGAAAAGGCGAAACCCTCATCAATTTTTTTAAAAAACTAAAGTTTTTATCTTTAAATTCATCATAAGAGCCGTAAACCATAGAGGGCTGAATAACAATAGTTTTGAAATTATATTTTTTACCTAATTTAATTATTTTATTTTCGCTTTTGAAAAGATTTTTCGCAAGATTCTTATCAAATGAATTGATAGCAAATTTTTTTGTTATCGCTGAGGATGATGAGCAAAAAATTATTTTTTTAAATGCATTAAAAAAATTTGGATTTATTTTTTGTAATTTCTCTAAAAAATCTGCCAAAATCCAAGCTGGCATAAATGAAATTATTACAGAATCTTTGCCCTCCAAATTTTTACAAAATTCTTTTGGATTTGTAAAATCTATATAAACGTATTCAGAATCATTTTTTATTCTAGAGTATTTAATTATTTTTACAGTGTTAAGCTTTACTTTGATAATTTCTTCAAAGGCTTTGCCTACAGGAGTTCTACTACCAAATAAATGTATTATCAATTTAAAAAATTTTTTTTAATCATAAGATAGCTTAAATAATTTTTAATCCCCATTTTGAAAAATATTTAAACATTGATATTAACAAATGAAAAGTTTGGATTAATGATTTGTGAGAACCTCTAGCCCATTTATGAATAACAGTACATGATGGGTCATGCATTACATCGCCGATTAAATAGCATTTGCGTGTTAAGTCAGCATCCTCAAAATGCAGGAAAAATCTTTCATCAAATCCTTTAATTTTTTTAAATGCTTCGCAACCAATAATTAAGAAGCAACCAGAAAGATAAGGACAACATATTCTATTATTTTTATAATCAGCCTGATAATTGATGTGTTTTTCATAAAATTTATTAAGAAATGCTATTTTTCTTAGTATTTGCGCTCTCCCAATAAGCAAGGATAAAAAACTAGGATTATTTTTTGCACTATACTGAATTTCTCCTTTTATATTTACAATTAAAGGCGCTCTACAAACCTCTTTGGATTTAGAAAATTCATTAATAAAAGCAAATAATGATTTGTACTCAAATAAAATATCAGGATTAATAATTATAAATACATCGTCTTTATCAAAAGAGTTAGAACGAATCAAGTTATAGTTATGTGATTTTCCATATCCCAAATTACAATTATTAAAACTATAAGAAATATTCTTTTTAGATATATAATCAACTATTTCCTTACTAACAAAAGGGCTATTATCATTTATTAAAAAAGTTGAATTAATGCCATTACTTAAGGCGTAATTTTCGAATTGAATAAAATTTTGAAAAAGTTCTTTTAATTCATCCAATTTATGTTTATAAATTACTAATGAAAAAATAATAGATTTCATAATTAAAATTTAAGAAATAGAAATCCAATAAGACTTTAATAATAATTCTATATAAATAAAAATAATAGCTAATAAAGAAACTCTTCTATTGAATGACATCGATAATGCAAAAAAAGGAATTAGAAAAAGCCAATATTTTGAATAGGAGAAGAAAGGAAATATAGATAGAATTACAATCATCATTAGTATTAAAGTTATCAAGAATAATTTGATATAAATGGGAAAAGTTCTATTATCTAATGAAAAAATCTTTAAGAATCCTAAAAGAAATGATCCGAAAAATAAAAATGTAGTAAATAAACTAGGTTTTATTCCAAAAGGAGTAAGAATTATTAGTCCTTGAAATGCTCCAAATAATCTTATGTATAGTGGATATTTAAAAAGTAATTCATATTGCACTACATTATCAGGATTTATGTAAATCGAAGCAATATTGTTTACTTCTCCTAATGAAGTACCGCTATCCGATGCTAAAAATTCAAGTATTTGAAATCTATAAATAGTAAGCAAACTAACTGATACAGTTAAAATAAAAAAGAAATAAATAAACGCATTCTTTGATATATGAAATTTAAATTTTAAAATTTTTCTAGTTTGCCAACTTAGTTGATCAAAAAGTCTCCTTATAGAAAGATTTTTTGATAATACAAGTGAAACTATGGAACAAAAATAAACAACTAAAAATAATATGCCTTGATTATCTGGAGCAATCTTATAAATTAAAAAAAATAATGTAAGAAAAATTGGATATATCGTAATTCTAAACTTACTAAATGCGAAATAAAATGTTAGCAAAACAAAAGACAATACTAATAAATGATATGGAATATCAATATGAAAAGATAAGAGAAAATAAGTCGTGGATGGGAGCAAAATAATATTTAGTAAAATATTCTGCAGAATTAATTTATTATTTTTACTAAGAGTTTTTAATAATTTATAAAAACGAATAATTGCAATTCCAACTATCGTAGTCAAAGAAAAAAAATAATAAAAATAGGTATAAGAAAAGGGAAATTTAGAACATGCGTAAGAGCCACCTCCCATTAAATAATCTAAAAAGGTAGATCTTGGAATAAAAACATAGCAGGAGTATTGCCGAAACAAATCAAATAAATCTACAAATTTTGCAATTGAAAATAAACTACTTTTACGAATCATTTCTTGATAAATGTAAAATATATCAGGGTAATCATCAATTGGGTACATTAAAAACCTAAAAATTGATGCGATTGAAAAAAATATAATTAGCTTATAAATCGTTATTCTCAAAATCTGTTAAAGGATATAAATTAAATTTAATGGATTATTTTCAAATAAACAATAGATAATATTAATGGTCAATATATCGCATTTTTCCCATATTCTTAATGATTCCGTCTTTAATAGCAAGAGTTATAAAATATATTGTGGATTTCTTTGAGGAACTTAATATTGGATAAGCAATTAATCTGATAACAGTTCTTATAAATTCTTTAATTTTCCATTTTACAGTATTATTTCCATTCAATAGGAGGTAAACACTATTCCTAATGATATAAAAAACTCTTAAATCTTGATCGTGATAACTTTTAGTTATCCCAAATAATCTGATAAATTTAGAACCAATTTTATGATATAACAAAATATTATCAGCAATAATAAGTTTGTATTTTCTTAGCAAAGCCCTTTCACACCAATCGGTATCTACACCATCTATAAATAATAATTCATTCATTAATCCTATTTTCATAAAGCTTTCACGACAGAATAAACTACCTGATGTTATGGAAAAACTGACATAACTATAACTATCATATTTTTTATCTTTTTTTAAATTTTTATTGTAACGATCGCAAAATTTTAAGTCAAAAATCGAAGGTGCACTACAAACAATTCTTTCATCAATTTTTTTCGCTTTTTCAAATAAAGTTATCATTAAAGATATGAAATTTTCAGAAAGCATCGAATCTTGATCAAAAGTGAAAAGATACTCTGATTCACTTTCAAGAAATTCTTTGATAATAATATTTAAAGCTTTAGAAACACCAACATTTGATTTACTTTTTTGAAAGCTAATTGAGTAATTTTTTATGACCTCTTCTGAAATATGATTCCCATTATTTATAAACAAAAAAGGTTTTACATTCTGTTCTAATAAACTTTCGACAAGGGGAAAAAGATTTTTTTCAGGTTTATAAACAATTACTCCAGCAAAAGCTTTATTTTCCAAAACTTTTTACCCCTTTACTTAAAAAAAATCATTATTCTAAATATTCAGATCGTCTTTATAAAATAAAGCATCAAATTGTTGAATCCTCCCTCTTTTTGGATTTTTCTCGATATCGTAAATTCCATATAATTTATATTGACTTTTTTCAAAAATATTAAATAGATCAGCAACACAACTCTGATTTTTGTATGTAGGGACTATTATAATTTCTAATAAAATCAAATCTATAATTTTATTTTTTAATGCCTCCTTAGCCCCTTCTAATACTCTTGACTCGTATCCTTGAACATCAAGTTTTAGGATATTTATTTTTTTTAAATTTTTTTCTTTAGTAAATTTATCAAGAGTAATAATATTTACATCTTCCTTAGTAATATTCATCAACTCATCATTCTCCCATGATTCTGATGCCTTACAATCAAGTTCTAAAAGTGAATTTGTATATGATTTTGCATTAATATTAACCTTTTCCTTCCCAAAAGTATTTGAGAATGCGAGATTATAAACTTTAATATTTTTATGATTTTGAAATTTATTAACAAGAATTCTATAAGAATCTATATAAGGTTCAATTAAATAAGCCTTAACATAAGGAAAATACTTTATATATTCTCCTATCCAAAATCCTTGATAAGCTCCCACATCAATAATGATAGGGTTCTCAATTTCTAAAACCCTTAAAAGAAACAATATATCTTTTGTTAATTCTGATTTTAAATTAAAAAGTTTTTTAATTAGATTTTTTACTTTCAATATTGATTTAAAAAATAATTCCTTCATAATTCTCAAAAGAGTTTCAATTTTTTGGGCGGATCAAAAAATAGAATACATAGTTTAGTTAAAAAGGGCCTTGGAACCACTTACCAGGAACATCATGTGGCTCTGGTTCTGGTAAGTCATCATGTGGAGAAATTCCCTTAATATCAAGCATATTAAATACTTCCTTTACTATATCAGCAGCCCTAATATAAAATCCTTTTGTTAGTCCATAACTTGTTGGTTCTGGCATATCAGGCATAGCCAAAATAGACGGAGGGCCATTTAAAACACTTGCATGATTTATGGAGATTTTCGAAATTATATCCGAAGCGACTGAACAGGTATAAGCTCCCGTATCAAGAACAAGTAATTTACCTGTCTTAGAAATAGATAAAATTATAGAATCTAAATCTAATGGCTTAATTGATCGCAGATCTAACAATTCAACTCCAATTCCATGTTTTTCTAAATATTTAGATGCAATAATTGCTTCAACGGTCATGTAAGACATAGATACTATTGTAATCCTATTCCCATTAAATATTTTTTTACACTTACCTAAAGCAATTCTGAAATCTCCATCTGGAACTTCCGCAGTTGAATTATGTAGCCATCTATGTTCTAAGAACAAAACTGGATTAGGATCAAAAATTGAGCTTAGTAATAACCCTTTTGCATCTTCAGCTGAACTTGGCATAACAACTTTTAGACCTGGTATATGTGCAAACCAAGCCTGTAGATTCTGAGAGTGAGTTGGACCTTGTCCCCAACCTCTACCCAATATTAATCTGATTGTAATGGGAACATTAATTTCACCATTAAACATATAATGCATTTTTGCTGCACTATTGACTAATTGATCCATCGCAAGAAGAAAAAAATCTAATCTTTGATGCGTCATTATTGGGATAAAGCCTCCCATTGATAATCCAATTGCCACCCCAGTCATTGCATTTTCTGAAGTAGGCATATCGAATACTCTTTCCTTCCCAAATTTTCTCTCTAATCCTAAGGTTGTACCAAATATTCCTTTTGGATCAGTTGCTCCAAGGCCATAACAAATAACTCTTTTATCTAATGACATTGCAATTTCAATTGCAGAGTTTATAGATTGCGCGAATGTAGCTTTAGACATATTTATTCAGTTAGATTTAAATAATGATTTAAAAGCTTCCTCCTTTTTTGGATAGGGATCTATTTTTGCCCTCTCAAAGGCTGTATCGATTTCCCTTTTTAATAAAGAATCAATATCGCTAAAATCGTACTCTTCAAAACTCTTCAAAAATAAATCTATAGGATCTCTCAATTTCCATTGTTTAAACTCTTCTACAGATCTATAACCTATATCATTGTCAAATTGATGTCCGCAATGCTCTCTCCACCTATAGGTATCAAATTCAACGAACCATGGAAAAGGTTTCTTATATTTTATTTCAGAAATTATTTCTTCAAGCAAAGACCTTATTTTAAGAACATCGTTACCGTCACAATGAGCTGTATTTGCACCTATTGCTTTAGCTAAAGAATGTATAGATCTACCTTTTGGTTGTCTTACAGATAAGGGACTATAAACACTATATAAATTATTTTCACAAATAAAAAGAATAGGTAATTCTTTTAAAACAGCAAA
>MDSZ01103181.1_pt1 | contig 15268 bp, 11 predicted proteins | sample 811201 | NCBI WGS metagenome assembly MDSZ01 (sample SAMN05326647, study PRJNA326480) | marine metagenome | isolation source: seawater | place: Indian Ocean: North | collected 2010
AGATTTTATCCTGATGTGGATATAAAAAACCTTACAAAAGAAGGTGCTAAAGAAATCTACAAAAGAGATTATTGGGATAAGAATCGTATTGAAGAAGTTCCACAAGAATTATGGCATATCTATTTTGATATGTGTGTCAATATGGGAAGACGAACTGCTGTCAAGATATTACAGAGAGCAGCTAATTCATCAGGACATAGATTAGAAGTTGACGGGGGAATGGGACCTGCTACTATAAAAGGATTACAAAATTTACATATAGATAGAGTCAGAGCATATCGTGTAAAGTATTATGTTGATTTAATAAATGATAAACCTGAACAAGAGAAGTTTTACTTGGGATGGTTTAGACGAGCTTTAGAAGTATAAAAAATATAAATTAGGAGAAGAAAAATGGCAAATAGTAATGAACTATATGAGCAGATAGAAGCAGCATTTGAAGACTTTCAAGAAAATCACAAAAAATTTGTGAATAAAGGTACAAAAGCTGCAGGTGGTAGAGCTAGAAAAGCTATTGGTGAAATTAAAAAAATGGTTACAGCTTATAGACAAGCTTCTGTTGCTGAATCAAAATCATAGGAGTCAAAAATGGCAGAACAAAAAAAAGAAAAAGTACAATCATTATTTCCATCAGAAATAGTTGATTTACCAAGTGGTGGTAGTATATATCCCAAAGAGTCACCTTTATCTTCAGGTAAAATTGAATTAAAGTATATGACTACAAAAGAAGAGGATATTCTTACATCACAGAATCTTATTAAAAAAGGTATCGTTGTTGATAGACTTTTAGATTCACTTATATTAACACCAGGTGTTAAATGTGATGATTTAATAGTGGGTGATAAGAATGGAGTTTTAGTTGCAGCAAGAATATTAGCATATGGTGCAGATTATCCTTGTGAAGTTACAGACCCATCAACAGGTGAAAAGTTTCAACATAATTTTAATTTAGCAGACTGTGATTTTAAAGAACTTCCAGAAGATATTGATTATTCACAGAATAAATTTAGTTATGAATTACCTATAGGTAAAAAAACAATTGAATTTAAAATTTTAACAGGAGTTGAAGAAAAACTTGTTGATAGAGATTTAAAAGGTCTTAAAAAAATGGGCCAAGAACGAGAATTATCTACAAGATTAAAATATATGATTACAGCTGTAGATGGTGACGATAAAAAATCAACTGTACATACATTTGTAGAAAATATGTTAGCTAGAGATTCATTAGAGTTTAGAGCTTATTTAGATAAGATGCAACCTGATATAATTTTAACACAAGATGTAGATATGGGAGGTGAATTAGTGCCGGTGGATATTCCACTTGGCCTCGAATTTTTTTGGCCTAAAGCCGGAACACAAGGATAAGATTCACGAAGAAGTCTTTACTATTTGTTATTATAGTAAAGGTGGATTCACTTATACTGAAGTCTACTGAATGCCGGTTTATTTAAAAAGATGGTATTTAAAAAAATTAGCTGATGTGAAAAAAGAAGAAAAAAAACAGCACGAACAAGCATCTAAAGGTAAAGGTCCAACACAAGGAGTTCAAAGACCAAGAATACCACGAAGATAAAAATAGATAAATACTACAAAAATAGGGTTTTATTATATTTATATATGATAGAGCCCTTTTTTTTATAGGAGAACAAAATGCCTGAACAAGGTGGAAAAGAACAAACCGTAAAACAAGCCAGAGATGTTGGAAAAGATTTAAATAAAGTTATTCTGGACTTTACCAAAAAAATGACAGCTGCAATAAATAAAGGTATAAAAGACCTTGGAAAGAAAATTGTAGCTACTATGAAGGATGCTGGTAAAAAAGCGAAAGATGGATTTCTGAAAGGTATTAAAGGTATAAAAGATGGTGTAAATAAAATATTCAAGGGTCTTTGGAAACTCATAAAGTGGGGTGCTTTAGCTACAGCAGTTGGGGTTGTGACGACAATGTTTGGTATGTTTAAATCTTTTGGTGGATATATTGAAAAAGGGATAACTGCATTTGGTACTGCTGGTACAGTAGCTGCTGAAGAAATAGTCAAAATGAATAAAGAATTAAGATACATAGGTAAATCATTTGATGATATATTACCTGCTGCAAAAGTATTTATGCAGTCAATGGGTATGGGTCACCAAGCTTCAGTAGGATTGGGTATGGAAATGGTAAAAATTGGTGATATATTTGCAATGAGTGCTGATGCTACAGGTAAGTTAATGGTTGGATTTCATAGTTTACTTGGAACATCGAAAGAAACTGCATTAAACTTAATGGAAGGGTTTGGTGCTCTTATTGGTAAAAATAATTTAAGTCCTGCAGTTGTTATGAATGATATGGCTAATAGTCAAGAACTCATAGCTAAATATGGTAAAGGTATGGGTGGTAACATAATGAATGCTGCTATATTTGCTAGAAAATTTGGTAATGAATTACAGACAGTTGAAAAGACAATGAACTCATTATTGAACTTTGAAACTTCTATTGAAAAACAGATGGAAGCAAGCATGTTACTTGGTCGTCAACTTAACTATCAAGAAGCTCAGAGTTTAGCTTTAAAAGGTGACATGCACGGTGCTATGAAGTCTATCTTGAATCAAGTTGGTGGTCAGGCTGAATGGGAAAGAATGAATGTTCTTCAAAGACAAGCTTTAGCTGATTCGATAGGAGTATCAGTAACAGAAATGGCTAAATTTGTTAGAGGAGGAAAAGAACAAGCAGATATAACAGAAGCTACAGCAACTAATTTAGCAAATGCTAAAGATTCTCTTGAAAAAACAAAACATAGTCCAATGATGAAAATTTTGGGAGCATTAAAAGATGTTTATGATACAATTATGTTAGCATTAGCACCTGCATTTAGAATCATTGGTGATGAGATAGTAGTAATGGCTGAGCAATTTAAAAATTGGTTAGGTGGTTCACAAGGTAGAATGAAGAATTGGTCAACTTGGTTACTTGAAACTTGGATGAAAATAAAAATATTTGTATGGGATAATATATTAGGACCAGATGGTGTTTTTGGTAAATTTAAAGAACTTGGATTTTGGGGTACTATGAAAGAAGGAATGAAGGGTATACTTGGTTTTATAAAAGATACTTTTGTTGCTACTGTTGATACTCTTTTTGGAGCATTATTTAGTAAAACAGGTTTAAAGATATTAGCATTTGTAGGATTGTTATTTTTATTATCTTGGGCTTTTGCTAAGGTAAATAAAACAGCTATTATAACACTGGTCGGTATAGCAGGTTCTATGTATGTTATGGCTCTAGCCATGGAGAAGATGAATGCTCTCGGAGCTAACTTTTATGTTATGTTGGGTGCTATAGCATTAGGGATTTATGGATTGACATTAGCATTGGGGTCTCTAGGTGCTTCTGTCAAAGTTGCAGGAATAGCACTACTTGTTTTATTTGGTTTAGCAGCAGCTGTGTGGGCGTTAGGTGAAGCACTCAAAATATTAGAACCACCATTAAATAAACTTTTACAAACAGTTTTTCCTGTAATGCTTAATTATTTTGAATTATTATTCGGTAGTATTGTAAAGATTATTGACATACTTGCTACTGGTCTTGTATCTATAATTAAAACACTTGGAGATGTTATAGTAGGTGTTGTTGATTCAGTTGCACAAGCTTTTGTTGCACTTGCAGAAATATGGACTAATTTAGTACTTGGTGGTTTGGAAGCAGTAAATACTATGATGAAAACAGTTGGTGATACGATAATAGGAGTAATTAATGCAGTAAACAATGGTATAATAGGTGTAATGACTATTATGTCAGAGACAGTATTAGGTGTTATGGATAGAATTATAGGTATTATAAATGCAATATCTGGAGGTATTGTTAAAGTAATTAATGCAATAAAAGATTTTCAAAATGTTGATTATGATGCTGTATCAAAAACAGCTTGGGCATATTCTAAATTAGCTGCATCTTTAGGAAGTGTAGCTATAACTGCAGCAGCTGCTGGTATAAGTCAATTTATTGGTTCAATTGGTAAACTTGGTTCAAGAGCATTAGATTCAATTGGTGAAGCTTTATTTGGTAAAGAAGAGTTACAAGATATAAACAATTATTATAATATGAGTTTTGACGCTGGTGATGCACAATTAATAGGTGCTGCAGTAGTAGGAGCATTAGAGGCAACAACTTTAGAAGTTCGAGTAGCAAATACAAGTGATTTTTCATTTGGTAAACAACGAGGATAATTATGGCAGGGTTAAAAAATTTAAAAAGTATATTTAATAATTTAGAACCTATGATGAAAACTGATTTAACAACTATACAGGGTCGACAAGAACCTGTTTTTAATCCAAAATCAGATGTAACAGCTAAAAATAGTACACTGGATGATATATCAACATTTAATACTCCATCGATACATAATGCATCTGATTTTACACCTCTTACAAATAATGATAATATTACAGATACAAAATATATAGAATATTTAAATCAATCACCTATAGGTAATATATTTAAAGATTTAAATCCTGCATCTTTATACACTGGAGATGAATATATTTTTAAAGGTAGTACTAACTATTTTGAAAATAATAAAATTAATTCAGAAGCATTTCCTTTTTCATCTGATGGAGTATCAAAGTCATATAATAATACTAAATATGACCCAAGACTTGGAATGGGTAATGTACATAAAAATACTTATAGTGGAACAAGATTTGATGATAAATTAGGAGGATTATTTAATGAACCAGATAAATATTCTACTACTTTTAGAGAAATAAATGCACCTAAATTAACAGATATAATTAGTAGTGGTAATATAGTTACTAATGAAGGTTATCCTAATCTCGTAACTAAATACGAAACTTTTAATTTAAGTACTCGACCAGACTCATATAAGGGTAATGGTAGATATAATGTAGATGCATCTCGAGGTAGTTGGTATGTGGGGGCAAATAGTACTACAGCAAATATGAATGACTTTAATACTTTTGAAACGGGAGTAGGTAAGAGAACAATTATTGTGGGTAGTAAAAGATATAAAGGTAATAAATTAGGAAAAGGAGATTTAACATTTGATTCATTATATAATCATAATCAAACTTCCAAATTTGATGATAGATTAAATATTAGATATCAAGGTGATGGACGAGTGTTTGGATGGAGAAATGCTGTATTTGGATTTTTAGGAGAACCTTATTTAGTAAGTAGGGTACCTAAAAAAGGTGGTCAATTTTGGTATAGAAAACCTGGTAGAGGTTTACCTATTATACGCTGGGGATTAGATGCGGCTAGATTAGCTTTATATGCCACAAGCCCTCACGGTTTATTAATGACTGCATTCAATTATTTTAGACAGACACAAAACCTCAGGAGTCACGGTGGTTTAGATACTGGATTACCATTACCAGCTTTTCAAGGTAACTTTTTTAGTGTATTTCCTTATCACACAAAAGCTGATATAATTGCACAAAGATATGGAAGACAGAGAAGTAACAAAGAATATACTGATAGTTTAGAAGAAGTAGGTGGACTTACATTATTATCTATGGGTAATATTTATCAAGTTATGATGGGTAATCAACATTATAGAACAAGTAAATTTTATGTTAGTGGTAAACCTTATTGGATACACCTTTATTCATTAGAAACAGGTCTTACAAGTTTATTATTTGAAAAAAGAATGCCATTTGCAACATCATCTGCACAGAGTGAAAGGGGTGGTTTAGCTAATCTATTATGGGATTATAATCCTCGTACATTAGCATATGGACAAGATGAAAGTGTTATGGGTAAGATGACACCAGATAGACTTGGTGGTAGTGGTGTAGGTACACAAGTTAATAATACACCAGATATAAATATTGGTGCTGTATCAAGACACAGTATGGGTAAATCACGAAAACCAGTGAGATTAAGAGCCTACTATGAAATACCATTTAGACAAGCAAATGATTTTTATGACAATATTTTAGATATGAGAAATTCTAAAGATTTAAAAAATGCATACTGGTCTTCAGAGTATGGTGATGGTACGAAAGCTCCTTTTGCTAATGTTAATGACAGTATAGAACCTAGAGGTATAGGTCGAGATGATAAAACTGCTACGGGTGATTGGATGACTTTACAACCAGTTGCTGCTACTGATAGTAATGTAGATAAGAAAAAATTAAATGACTGGCGAAATGGAATGCCGTTATATTTTAAAGATTTAAGAGATAATCGTTATATAATTTTTAGAGCTTATGTTGAGGGTATAACTGAATCTATAAGTCCATCTTGGAATGGGCAGCAATATATAGGTCGTAGTGAAAAAGCATATACTTATACTGGTGCAGAAAGAGATATATCTTTTACATTAAGAATGTTTGCTCAAACTTATGATGAACTTACAGCTATATACGGTAAATTAGAAAGACTACATGGTTTAGCATATCCCCAATATGCAAATGACCCTGGATTAGAACAAGCACGAATGAGACCACCATTATGTTCATTTAGATTGGGAGATTTATTTGGTGATGAAGGAAGTGATATGACAGGATTTATTAAATCATTAAGTTTTACTTATTTAGATGGTCAACCTTGGGAAATAGTGCAAGGAAGACGAGTACCAAAGGCTATAACTTGTGCAATATCTTTCACAGTATTACATACAAAAGCAACTCCTAATTGGGCAACAAACTTCCTAGGATTTTCATATATGGAAGAAAATTTTGTAAGAAGTTTTGAAAGAGTAGTACCAGAAGGTGCTACATTTGATAAAGAAAACGCACCGTTAGTTACTGGATTAGGTGGTGGACCAGAAAATGTACCTGGTTCTGGTTATAGTAATAGACCTGGTACTATTCAAAGTGAAACAGAGAGGGGTTAAAAATGGCTAGTGGAAGACGATATTTAGGTGTTAAAAGTAAAAGAAAAACTGTTACAAGTAATTATAAAAAAGTACAATCACCTGAACATATGGAAACAACTTATTATGAAAAAGCACCTGAAGAGAATAGTGATATATATTTTATTGCACAAGAAGGTGATAGATTTGACCATTTAGCTCACAGGATATATAATGACGCAAAATTGTGGTGGTTTATAGCAAGAACAAATAATATGACAACAATGAACATTCCTGCAGGAACACAAATAAGAGTACCTGCAAGTCCTAAACATGCAAAAATAAAACCAAATAAAGGTAAGATATATTAAATGGGTTTCGATGTAAGTAAAAGGATTTATGGTGGTCCCATTAATCCTAAAGTATTCAGTAAATTAATGCTAAGACAATTATTGTCTTCACCTGAACATGCTACATATTTAGTGCATGGTAATAATACTTCAGTTGCTCCAGAAAAATTAATGAAATCTATAGGTAGTGACCCTGGTTTATTTGAAGGTAAAATGGATTTAAGTTCAAGAACACCGTGGGTAAGGTTGTGGTGTGCTATTGAACAATATGAAATTAATCCACCCGAAGGTAAGGATGAGAAGGGAGCTCCATTACCTGCAACTAAAGGTAAACAACTAAATACAAAAATTTATCAAATTGGTAATCATATATTTAATGATTATGACCCACTAGGTTCTACTACAGAGGCACAAGATGAAAGTAATGTAAGTGGTTTAGCTCAACAATTTCTTCCCGATGAATTGACAGATAATACATTTATGAAACCCGGTCCTGGTATAACATCTATTAGTGTTGAAAATACAGGTAGAATTATGGGTTCTTTAAGAAAAGCACAAGTTAAATTTACTGTTTTTAATCAGAAAGATTTTGAAGATATATATTTAAGATATTTTTTGAAACCAGGTGCATTGATGATATTAGATTATGGGTGGAATAATGCAGATATTGATGGATATAATCCAGCCGAGTTAGTAAAAGAAAATCAAGGTGCTTTTGAAGAAAAGATATTTGGTAATAACGGTATATTAGAAAATGCAAATGGAGATATGGAATGTGTTGTTGGTGTTGTTACTAAATATACATCAAATTTAAGAGCAGATGGTGGTTATGATTGTAGTATAGAAATGACTTCAAAGAATTTTTTATTATTAGAAGAAGATGTCGGTGGTCCTAGTGGTATAAGTACAAAATTTACAAATAAGTTAAGTACTTGGGCTTTATTGACTGTTGCAGCAGATGCAGATGATGAAATTTGGAATTACGATTGGATAAATACAAAATCAGCTGACGACATAGCTTATTTATATGGTATAGAAGATTATGCAGGTGATACATATCAAATGATAGCAGGTAGAAAAGTTCCATTATCAATACCACCTGCAGCAGCTTTAAGAGATGGTGTATATCTACAAAGATTAGATGCTTCAGAAACAAAACCCGAATTGAAAGAAAATGTTTTTATTACTTTTAGATTTTTAGAAAGAATGTTATTAAATCCATTATTAGGTACTAAAGATATTGGAATGGTTCGTGATAAAAGTAATGATGATACATTTAAATTTGACCAAAGCTTTAATTCAGAATTAGCAGTTACTGGATTAAATCCAGATTTATGGAAAATGATGCAAGTTATGCATCATAAAGGTTCTATAAAATTTTTATATGGATATCCACCCGGCTCACCAAATCCTGCAGATGACTCTGGTAAATTAATATTTTTATATGATTGTTTTATTAATACAAGTGTTGTTATAGAAGCATTTAATAGATATACAAGTGCAGATGATATAGTAAAATATATAATGGGAGAAGTTAATGCTTCTTCCGTAAATCATATGGAATTAAGAATGTCTGCAGGAAATCTACAACATACAGAAATATCAATAGTTGATTCAAATCATATACCGAGGGGATATAAATTAATAGATTTAGAGGGTGATACTGAAGAAAGAAATTTAGACCAATCCAGTTTATTTCCTTTTGTAGTGCATTCACCAAATAGTATTGTTCAAGATTTAAATCTTAATTTTAATGTTGGTAGTGGTAAAATGGCTTCTATGGTTGCAATTGCTAATGATATGCATAATAGAAAATTCCCATTTAATAAACGAATGAAAGATGCTATGAAATTAAGTAATGTATTAAATCAGGAACAATTAGATGTTGATTTTGGATATGGTTATTTACCTGCTACAAATAAACTACCAGGTATTGTAGAAACAGAAGAAGTGACAGAGGATAAGTTGTATAATTATCAAGATGAAATACCTTCAGCTTTAATGAATCTTTCACCACAACCAGATAGTAAACATGCAGAATATAAAGAATCATTAGATATGTCTATGGTTTTTGCTACAGATAAAATTACTAACGAAGATTTTGATAAAGCAGCTGCTTTAGAAAAAGAATTTGGAGAGATAGAGAAAGAAGAAAAGGATTTTTCCACAAAACTAACAGAAGAAGCTGAAGAAAGTGATTGGGAGTCACAAGAAAGTAGTCCTGGATTAAAAGTAGCTAAAAATTTAATTCAATATTATGAATTTCAAATTAGAAAAAATCAAGATAATTATGATATAAATCCATCTTATAATCCACCTATAATGGGTATCGAATTAAGTTTTTCAATATATGGTATTGGTGGTTTGTCTATAGGAGATGCATTTAGAATTAGTTATATACCAAAAGAGTACAGGTCAGTAATGCATTTTATTGTAAAAAACTTATCACAAGAAATTGGCCCAAATGGATGGAAAACAAAAATAAAAGCTCAATTAGTACCTGACTATGGTCAACCAGAAAAAACAAAAATAGATACTTCTGAAATGGTTATTGTAGTAAGTAAACAATATTTGAAATCCTTGGGTTACAGTCACGAACAAATTCAAGATTATGGTCCAGGTGGAGCTTATGAAAATGACATTGAAGGATTTTTAACATTAACACCAGAAAATTTTGTAGGAAAAGAAGATGGTTTAGGGTCAGATGGATTATCAGGTGGTGCTGAAAAAACTCAAAAAGAAGCAAATGAAGAAACAAATGTATGGGCTAATGTAGACCCAGACCTTAAAGCAGAATATGATAGAGTTAACAAAGAAATGACAGAGAATGAAAATAATGCAACAATTGATGAATTTAATAAAAGTATGGAAAATGAACACGGACAAACAGCTGGATATGTGAAAATGGGAGAAGCTACAGAATTGTCTAAATCAGATTGTGAAACACAAGCTGAAGCAGCAGGTTACGGTGGTTGTAAAGAAATGTTAGATGACTTTTATGAGAAAAATGGTATTGTTATGTATAAAGTACAAGGAGTAAATACTTAAAAAAAGCTTGTTTTTTAAGTAAAAGGTTCGTATATTGTAATAGGTTATGAATATATTAATTCCAATATATATAGATGGATTTTTACATCCATTACATAAAGACAATGAATTATCATTAATATATGTAAAACATATAGGAGATAAAGATGGTAAATTACTATGTCTAAATCATCCTGATGGTATAGATATTGACGATATTGCTGCAATAAAAAATGACCACCATTACTTTTATCTTACACCTGATGTTAAAAAAATCAAACATATATTTCCAGATACAAGATTGATTGATATAAATTATTTAAATTGGAAAGAGAAAAATGTACCTTTAGATATGGATAAGATACGAGTTAATGCATATGATTATTTTCAAAGTAAATACTATAATTTAAAGGGACTTAATAAGATAATCCCACTAATTAAACACAAGGAATACTGTGAAAATTTAAGTAACCTTATGAGTAGTTCAGTATCAAGTGTATATGAAAGTGTCTATATGAGTGAAGCTATAACGGCATTCCATACAATAGAGACTAATGGAATAAAAGTATCAGATGATGTATGTGATATATTTGATGAGAGAGTAAGAAAACATATTTCAGATGGTAAGTTATATTCACAATATAATCTATGGACATCTACAGGTAGGCCGAGTAATTCATTTGGTAATGTAAACTTTGCAGCATTAACACCAGAACAGAGGAAAGCATTTTTACCTGAAAATGATTATATGGTAGAGTTTGACTTTGATGCATATCATTTAAGGTTAATTGGTGATTTAATTAAATATGATTTTGGTAAAGATTCAGTACACAAACATCTTGCTAAATATTATGAATGTTCATACGAAGAATCAAAACAACGAAGTTTTAAGTTATTATATGGTGGTATTGATAAAAAAACACGAGAAAAAGTACCATTTTTTGATGAAGTTCAAAAATATATTAATTTAAAATGGAGTGAATTTAATAGTAATAAATATGTTTTTACTGATATTTATAGACGGAAACTATTATATAATAACTACCAAGATATGAACAGAAATAAATTGTTTAACTATCTGATACAAGCATATGAAACTGAATCTAATATTAAGAAGATTTTATTGATTCAAGACTATTTATTAAATAAGAAGACAAAATTAGTTTTATATGGTTATGATAGTTTTCTATTCGACTTTTCAAACAAAGATGGAGTAGAGACTTTGACAGAAATAAGAAATATTTTAGAAGAAGGAAAACATTACACTAAATCCAAAATGGGTTTAAATTATGGTGAAATGAAAGACATAACAAATAGGTTATAATATGAATAATATAATAGATAATATACTTACAGAATGGGCTTATCGTGTTGATGATGGAATGCCTAATATTAATAATCCTTTACATATAGTTAAGCTTAGAGAATCCATGGTAAATTTAAAAATTCCAGTAAATGTAATAGATACACTAATTGAAAATTTAATAAATGAAGCAGATGAAATACCAGATAGAGTTAAGAAAAAAGCTAAAAAAATGGGTTTAGTATGGAAACGAAATGGATATGGTAAAGAAGGTGAAGAAGGAATAACTCACAAAGTTGAAGATGGTAAGTTAGTAGCTGTAGAGGATGAAGAAGATTCTACAGATGATAAAACAACAGATTCAGAAGAAGCAGGAACTGCAGTTCAAGGTGCAGAAGTTTCTACTCCATTTGTAAAAAGTAAAGAAAAAGAAGCAGAAGCAGCAGCACAAGAAGAAAGACAAACAAAAATTAAAAATATAGAACCAAAGGGATTAAGAGATATTTTAAATAAAGAAACTGCAGGTTATCGTAATAATGCTCAATATCTTAATAATGAACAAACAGAAGTTTATGATGCTTTTATAGATGATATTATTGCTTTACATACAATGGAAGATGGACCAGAAAAACAAAAATTAGCAAGAATTATGGTTGATAAATATGGTTTAGAAAGAAATAGTAGTGGTACGAAAGTATATATTAAAAATATATCTTATGAAGCAAGAAAAATTTTAGGTCAAAATAGCAAAGGTGTAGATTCAATTAGAGATACACTTGAAAATGCATTAGGTGAACCTTTACCAGGTGAAGTTAAAGCTGCAGACCCTAAACAAATAGTTACAACTACTTCAAAACCTGATTTAGGTAAAGAAAGTATAGTACATGCACAAGATGAACCAAAAGTAAAAACTATTTTTGAAGACCCAATATTTGAAGGTATCGGAGAAGAATTTCATCAATTACACTTAACAAGAGACCCTAATACAGGTGAAATATTAATACCAAGTAATGAACATTCATTAGAATATTTAAAAATGTCTGTAAGTGAAAATAAATCTTTAGAGAGAACTATAGAAGCTTTAGAAAAAGATTTAGAAGGTCAAGGTGTATCACCTAAAATAAGAAAAAGTTTAGAAACTCATAAAAAAAGAATGGAAGATTTGACAAATGGTAAAGCAGTAGATAAACAAGGTAATCCAATAAAAGTACCTTCAAAAGAAGCAAAAAAATATGTTGAAGATTCATATGCAGAAATGGCAGAAGAAGTATATAGAGAAAGTCCTACATTAGCAACAGGTATGATGAAAAATATGGCTGAAATGGCATTATATGATTCTGAATTGGCTGGTGGTGAAGAAGTATATTTACCATCTCACGGTTCATTTCCAAGTGGTGATAAGATAAAAAAAGAAATGGGAAATAGTGGGGTAGAGAGAGTAGCATCAGTTAGTGTGAAATGGGGAAGTACTGGTGAATTTGGTTCCTTTGGTTTCCCAGGTGAATGTGGTCAATATCAAAAATGGCATCCAGACCCAAATTATAGAAATAGAAATGGTAGTAGACCTGGAGATGAAGGACAAGATATAGGTGTTAATGATGAATTAATAGATGATGATACACAGTTTGATAGAGTTTTTGAAGATAGTGGTTTAGCAGATTGTATGAAAGATAGAGGACAAGTCAAAGAATTAATTAGAGGAATAAAAGACTATGTTGGAAGTGAAAAAAGGAGAATAGGATATGTACAAAATGCAGCACAAGCAAAAGCACAAGGTAAACCTACTGCTAAAAATCAGATAAAAGGTATAGCAGGTGGTATTAAAAAGCAAAATAAAGAATTAAGTAAAGAATTAGCAAAGCATGTTGATTATGATTGTATGAGAAAAAATTTAGGAAAAGATAATGCTGATTTATGTATGCAAGGACCAATGCAATTGATGAATGTTTTAACATTTGCTGGTACATTAAATACAGGTAATGGTTTAGAAGGAGTAGAACATAATCACCAAGATATTGTAAATGGTAAAATGGAATCAGCAACTGAAAAAGGTAGTCCTAATCCAAAATTATGGAAATTTTTATTTAGAGCATTTGATGACAGAGGTGGTGGTTTATTGTCAAGTTTTAATGGAAACAGAATTAATTACGATAACGAAGAAGAGATATAATGAGAACTCAATTATTATGTACATTTACAGATAAAGAGAATTTTGATACTATTGTAGAAAATATTAAAAATGCTTATTCTATAATATTCGAAAGAATTTATGTATTACAAAATGAAGATGATACAAATGAATTGATATGTACATATAATGTAGATACTAAAGATGGTGTAGATTACAATGCAGTGAAAGGAACTATATCATTACATAGAAAAAAACATTCAAATACATTATATACAATTAATGCATTGAATGAAGTTATTGCAAATTTAAATAATGGTGTCATAGATAGTAAATTTATAGTACCTTGGGAGAATTTTAAAAATACATTATTAGTTACAAATTCAGAAGGATTAAATAAGATTAACACAAGAATTTTTAAAATAATAAAAATAAATGAATAAAAAGCTTGATTTATATATATTTATATATGTAAATTAGTTACAATATACTTTAATTATAGGAGAATAGGTTATGGCAAAAAAGTCAAAAACGACAAAAAAAACACCTGCTAAAAAAGAATCAACATTATATTATTTTTATAGTGTAGGTTGTGGTTGGTGTAAAAGATGTGAACCTCTTATTGATGAGTTAAATAATGAAGGATACGATATTCTAAAACTTGATTTAGCTGATTCAAATAATGCAGGTTTGAAGAAAGAACTTGAAGAAAAATATAATGTAAAATGTGGTACACCTTGGATGATAGACGGTGATACTGGTAAAAATATCTGTGGATTTAGAGAGAAAGATATTCTTAAAAAATGGGCAGATGGTGAAGATATTCCAGCACCTCCAAGACCTAAAGGTATGCCTCCAAGACCACCATTTATGGGAGCACCAAAAGACGAAGTAGATGCGTGGAAGAAGAATTATGAAAAATGGTTAGAAGATAATGAACATTTACCAGATAATCAAAAAAGGTCTGTGGATGAAATTTTAGATATGCCAAGACCTAAAAGTCAACCACCTAATCCACCTGCAGCAAATGCAGATGAAGCTACTATTAATACTTGGAAAGAAAATTATACAGTATGGACTAAAGAAAATGGTCATCTTCCAAATTTACAGTCAGCTGAACAGGTTGTTGAAAGACTTAAAAAACAATGGGAAATGCAAAATCAAAGAACTGCAGCAACAGGTCAACCAGCATCAATACAACAATTTCAGAAAAATTTAAATACTGAATATCATTATGTTGTAGAAAATGGTCAAAAAGTTGAAGTACATGCAGAAGCAACTTATATTCAAAATTTACAACAACAATATTATGTTAGAGAACCAAATGGTCAATTAACTAAAGTTGTTGGTGATGCAGGATATGAAGAGAGAGTAAAACAGAGAACTATACAGAATAGACAAGCTGCACCAACTCCTCCTCCACCATCAGCATCACAGGGACCAGTAGCTGGCCCACCTACTACAGAGAAAAAGACAACGGAGAAAAAATAAGGAGTCTAAAATATGGGTTTTAAACCGAAACCTACTGTAGAGAGGAATGCTACTGATAAAGAGTTAAAGTGTATTGAAGAAACCGAAGAGATGTTGAGGGAAGAACAAAAACTTCCACCAGCATCTCAAATGGTTCGTGATTTAGCTGTTACTCATTGGAAGTCATTAAAAT
>MDSZ01040937.1_pt1 | contig 15267 bp, 14 predicted proteins | sample 811201 | NCBI WGS metagenome assembly MDSZ01 (sample SAMN05326647, study PRJNA326480) | marine metagenome | isolation source: seawater | place: Indian Ocean: North | collected 2010
ATATGCTCTATTTTTATAAAAAAATATAGTGATTTTTGAAAAATCTTATACATTCAAAAAATTTTTGAAATATTCATTTGTTATTATACTATTATCCTATATTTAATAAATGGCAATACATCTAGTCACTGGAGGTAGTGGATACGTTGGAAGTTTTATCATCAAAAAATTAATTGAAATTGGTGAAACTGTTTACAGCCTTGACGTAATTGATCCATTAGAAAGGAATAAGAAAGTTAATTACATTAAAGGATCAATACTTGATAAAAACTTAATTGATAAACTCACAAGCAAATGTAACTATATTCACCATAATGCTGCATTAGTACCCTTAACAAAAAGTGGGGAAAAATTTAAAGAGGTTAATGTAAATGGAACAAAGATGTTATTAGATTCAGCCATCAAAAATGATGTTTCACACTTTTGTCATATGAGTTCTAGCGCTGTTTTTGGTCTTCCTGAAGAACTTCCACTTATTAATACATCACCAAGAAAACCAGTTGAGATATATGGTAAATCAAAAAAAGAAGCGGAGGATATTGTCATGACATACATAGCTTCTAACCCAGAGTTCTCGTGCAGTATTGTAAGACCAAGAACTATTTTAGGAACTGATAGACTGGGAATCTTTGAATTGCTTTTTAGATGGATAAGTAAAGGTAATAATATATTTGTTATTGGGAAAGCAAATGAACCATTCCAATTTGCCCACATTAACGATATTGTCAATGCGAGCATACAATCTTGTCTACTAAGGAAAAAGGGGGCTTATAACGTAGGTACCCTTAGTTATGGTTCCTTAACTAGTGACCTAAAAGAACTAATTAATTTTGCAAATTCTTCTAGTAAGATAATAAAACTTCCAGAATTTTTAACTATTAAAGGACTCACTATATTAGATAAATTAAATTTATCTCCCTTTGCTCCATGGCATTATCTTACTTATCATAAACCATTTTATTTTGATTCAAATTATGTTTACGATCAATTGGATTATAAACCGAAAGGAAGCAATGAGGAAATATTAATTGAATCATATCAATCATTCATAAAAAATTCAAATAACTTTTCGGATAGAGTTTCTTCACCCCATCGATCAAAATTAAAATCATCAACAATAGATTTAATAGCAAAAATACTTTCAATAAGATGATCTATATTTTTATAGCAGGAATTTTTAACGCATTAGGAACATTTACTTTAAAACTCTCAAACTCAAATTTCATTATATTACCAAGTGCTATATTCTTTTATGGCATCAATTTTTTTTGCTTCAGATTAGGTTTAAAGAATAATACTGTTTCAGTTTCATATATTCTTTTAACAGTAACTTCATTAGTTACATTATTGATAATAGATCTTTTTAATAAGAATATTTCATTAAACCCTTCTGTAATTATTTCTTCATTTTTAATGATTATTTCTCTATATATTTTCTTTTCCGCCAGTTCTTAAAAAGAATTTTTGATACATATACTCTTAATACTTGATAAAGTGTAGCACCAAATTCATACCAATATCTAATAATTGGATATTTATAATGAATCAATCTTATAGGTAAATTACTATCCTCATTGGCATAGCTACAAATAACCTCGTTAGGATTTCTTATACCCAATAATTTAATTGCATTTATTACTCGATCTGCATGCAAATGACTTGTAAATAATTTGTATCGACCCTCAACAAAATTTTTGGTAACAAAAATCTTTTTATTATTTAATTTTCCTCCATTATTTAATACTTCCCTAAAGTTATCAATAGTATCTAAATAACCTTTCTTAGTTTTAATACCGATTATTATAAAATCTGCTTTAATACCATTTTCTAATAAATATTTTTCAGCAATGTCTTCTTCCGAGTAACATGAACCAAAATTATTAGCAGGTAATAAAAGTATTTTTAATTGCTGTTTATCAAATTCTTTTAATACGTTTTTTAGTACATTACAAAAAGTATTAGTAAGAAATGATTTATTATTTTTATTTATTCTTAATCCATCTGGAACAACTACTAAAATGTCCTCATTATTATTTTGGTCCATTTTTAAATATTTTTATTTAAAAAAATTCTCATAATATTAAATTTTAGTTAAGCGAATTTTTTAGTTTTCATAATTAAATTTTAGAATTTCCAAGTTAAAGTTTACTTAAATATCCAATTATTATAGTTATCAAAATCCATGCAAAAACTATTAAACGTATACCAGGATCTCCTAGAAGCACTGCTTCTGGTTTCTCAGTTATGAAACTTTTATTATTACCATTTCTTCTTGCAGCCTCTTCAGGATCGCTAAGTAGTTGATACCTAAAAATTCCAACAAGAACTAATGGTAATGTTATAAGCATTAAACTTGTCGGTGATCCATTCAACATAGGTCCTGAAGCCCAAAGTGAGTAACTCATGAATGAGCTTGTCGTTAAAGTATTTTCAAGTCTTAATAGTAGAGGTAGAGAATAAAATCTCAAAACTTTTCTAGTAAATACACCTGTTTTATTTACAATCATTAACTCTGCTTTCCTTTTTTCTACAGCTAGAAATAAAGCTAAAAGTCCAACGCTTAAAATAAACCATGGAGATAGATATAAATTGGATGCTAATATTCCAGCCATAGATCTAAGTAAAAAACCTGATGAAATACAAAATAAATCTATAAGTGCTTGATTTTTTAAATACTTACAATAAAAAATTTGAATAAGAGCATATAATAGGATTATTAAAAATAAACCTAAATTTAAACTTGATGATATTAAGAAGCTAATTAAAGCTAAAAAGAAAGAAAGTATATATGCTATTCTTAAACTTATAATTCCTGCAGCAATTGGCCTGTTACATTTAATAGGATGATTTTTATCACTCTCTATATCTAAACAGTCATTCAAAAGATATATTGAACTTGAAATAAAGCAAAATGAGATCGTAGCTAATAAGCAAGGATACCAAATCTCGAGACTATAATTAAATGAGAAAAGAGGTGCAGCAAAAACTATTAAATTCTTAGTCCACTGTCTTGGGCGACAAGCATTTAATAATGAAACTACTTTTAATTTTTTCAATTTACGTACCTTCCTAATCAACTTATGAATACCTTAAATAAATTCTACATTATCTATTAAATATATATCTATATTATTCTTAAAGGTATAAATTCAAATAGAGAAAATAAAATATTTTAAAAATGAGTTTTTTTATTTCTAAAATAAAAAATTTTTTTATAAAGATAATCCTTTTTTAATAATTTAAATAAATAATGTATTTAAGTTATAAGAGGTAGGAATTTAATCCTTATTAATATAAAGTAGATAGGAATTTTATTTGCAATTGATGCTTAAATTTAATTATAGAATAAAAAAACTTTATAAAATATGTGACTTAAGACTTGTTATTTATATTCTTAAAACCAAATCAAAATTAAGGCTCTTGAAAGGAATTGCTAAAAATTTTGATTTGTCTTTAAAAAAAAGGCACTTTGAATTAGTGAATTTATTTAAAGATTTTTCAAAACTAAAGTCAATCGATGAAAATTGGAAAAATAATACAAATCGATTTTTAACTTGGATTAGTATTTTTGAGAAAAAATATGATAGAAATTCTCGTATTAAAATTTTGGAAATAGGAAGTCATCAAGGTCACAGCGCATTATTTTTCTTATGGTTTTTTAAAAAAGCTCAAATAGATTGTGTTGATATATGGGATAATATTGAAAATAAAAGTGAACAAATATTTGATGAGAGTTTAAATGAATTTTCTGAAAGGCTTGAAAAGTTCAAGCTACTTTCTTCACAATTTTTTGTAAATAAAATCAAAAAGAGATGCATTTACGACATAATTTTTATTGATGGAAGTCATGATGCAGAGGATGTACTAAGTGATTGTTTATTTGCATTCGCAGCCCTTAAAATAAATGGTTTAATGATAATCGATGATGTTTTCTTAAAAAGTGAAAAAAGATTCCAAGATAATAGCCTAAAAGCTATCGACACTTTTTTGAATTTAAAGGGTAGAGATATAAAGATAATTAAAATAAATTCACAACTATTTATTGAAAAAAGATTTGACGCAAGAATAATTCAATAAATTTCGAAAATAAATTAAAAACTATAATTGGTGTTTAAAATATTTATTTAATTATTTCTTCTGAAATTATATTAAATATTTCTGAATAAATATTTTTTATTCGTTTTAAGTGAAAGATTATATCTTTAATTTTTAAAGCGCGAATACGAAATGTTTTCTTCTAAATTATTGATTTTTATAAAAAATATAAAAATTTTTATTATGTGTTTCAAAATTTTGGATGAATTTATATTTCTTTAATAACTCTTCTCTAAGAAATTTTGAAATTGCTTTCATACCTTTTGCTGGGAAGAAATACATTCTTTTTTCATTAAAAGTAGATTCTTCATCTAATATTAAAAAACAAGGTGGATTATTTCTTAATTGATTAATTATTTTTTGGCCCTCACTTAATGTTATCCAATCATGATTAGGCATATCATATTTTGTAGGGTTATTGGTTTCTAGTAAGTCATATAATATTGGTGCCCATGAAAATATAAAAGTATTTTTATTAAGGCAATAATTATTATAATTCTTCTTTATTTCATTTATTGCTGTTTTATGTTTTGAAGAAATAGTCCTATTGTTTAAATAAGGTGGCAAAGAAATTATTGTATCTGGCTCAAATTCTCTATAAATATTTTTTTTAGGACTAATTAAATTAAAAACTAGAAAAATTAGATTAATTAAAACCAAAACAAATCTTAAACTTATAAATTTAAATAAATTACTTCTTATGTTTATTGACTTTAAACCTAAGAAAGGAAGGAGATATAAATATATTCCAGAAAATACTGTTAATTTATAACCTGGTCCTGGCCAACTTAACTCCATAACAAATACTGATGCAGCAATCATTATTGTTAATAAAAAACCTCTAACATATGATTTCTTACTTTTTGAAAAAATATAATAAATAATGAAAAAAGTCATTATTATTTTAGGCGATTCAAAAAATATTATTAATGCAATATGTGATACTATTCCACTTTGAAAATAACCTAATATTCCTACTAGAGATATTAATACATATGTAAAAAGTAAATATCTCTTTGTAAATTTAATCAAAGCAATTATAAGGAATATACTAAAAAGTAATGTTGCTTTTAATGTCTCAGAATCAAGAGCTGGGTATAGCGAGTTAAATATTTGCAAGAAATTATTATTAGAGAGTCCTTTCCTCTCCGAACTTGTTAATAAAATGTATTTAATTTCTTCTAAAACTTGATGATGTGAATAATAAATAATGATTGGAATCGAGAATAAAAGCAGTCCAATAAAATATTTAAGGAAAATTCTTAAAATTAACTTTCTATCAAAAACATCATAAATATAAAGTATTACTAAAAATGACACATATGCAATAATGATCGCCAATCCTAGACTTTGTAAGGTAAAAAAAGTTAAAAAGCTAGTAACACCAGTAATAAAAGATAAATTTGTTTTAGTTAATGAGATTATTGAAAGATAGATAGACAATAAAGCTAATGCATAAGCAAGAGGTTTATAAGTAAGAAATATTGACCCTTGTAATGTGTAAAGAAGAGTTATTAAAAATAATGTTATAATAAAACTATCAAATTTGTTACTTACAAATTCTTTTATAATTAAGTAAACAAGTATTGCTTCTGCAATAAGGCAAGCCAATCCAGCATAATTATTAACTAATAAGCTTTTACCAAATATTAGATGAAAAAAGGCGCCTAGATAATAGGTAAAAGGTAAAACAGTTGTATGAAAATCTTTAAAAGGAATATAACCTTCAAGTACCTTTAGAGAGAAATGATAAGTTAAAGTTGAATCGGTGAAATCAAAGCCTTGCGCAAAATTCTGTCTACTAAAAATTAATATCCACAAAACTATAAATAATGGATATAGGAGATTTAGTAATTTTTTTTGACTTAAAATCATTGATTTGCAGAAATGTATATTTTAAAAATTATCTTTAAGCACTTTCTTTTATTCTCGTTCATATATCAAAAGGATAAAATGGCCAATCAATAAGTATTTACATTTAAGTATATAAGTTAATAATAATAAATAAAGTACTAAAAATTTAAAAAATTAATTTAATACTGAAGTAAGGTTATAAAGATATTCAGTTATATCGAATTACACTACAAATTACAGAATATAAAAGTAATCTTATTTGTGAAGAATAGTATTATGATTTAAGATTAACTGGTAATAATAATATTGTTGATTTATTAATTATTAAGAATAAAAACATCGCATATAAATTCTGAATGCAAAACTTTTAGCCTTAAAAATACAAACCTAATAAAATGAGTATAAAATTAACCTCAAAAAAAGCAAAAATAATAGAACTTATCTTTTTAGGATTTTTAATAATTAATATATTTATTAGTCTCTTTATACCAATACAAGCCGGTTCAGGAAAAATTGGAATTAAAGCTGCACCATTAGAAATTGGGGATCGTAATTTTTATATAAATGATAATGATCCATTTAATGTTAAGGGATACAAAGAATTTAGAGGAGGACCTTTATATCCTCATGTTCTTAAAGGAATATCTTATATAACAATAAAATTATTTAATAAAAGTTCGACCTCAAGTTTATGGAATACAATTACAATAATTTCTTCTTCATTCTTAACATTTTTAATGATCAGATTGACATATGCATCTGGCAAGTTGTTTTGTGATGAATCTACGGGAACAATTGCAATGACATTTTTTGCAATTTGTCCCTATACATATTTTTATGCTTTATCAGGAGGAATCACAATTTACACATTATTTGGCACTAGTTTAAGTACATATTTTATTTTAAAGATTAATAAAAATAAGACTAAAATAAGAAATCAAAATAAAACCTTTTTAGCAAAAATTTTTTTAAGTTTAATATTAGTCTATATGTCTCTTCTAAGGCCAAGCTCTATAATTTTTTGCCTTATTATTTCTCTTATATTTATTGTAAAGGAAATAATTAAACTAATAAATAATGAAACTGAAAAAAGAATTTCATCATTTTTAATTTTTGTTTTTGTTATTTCCTTTTTAATTGGGATCCATCAACTTTGGGAAACTAAAATATATACATCAATAGCTTTAAATGCTTTTAATATTGAAAGGGGAACGTTCATGGGTATTGAAAGAGAACTAATGAGAGAAAAAATAGAAACTTTAATGAATACGCAAAATATATTTAAAACTATGGAAGGGTTTTTATATAATTTTTTATGGAAAATAAATGATTTTCTTACAGGAATTATTGATATAAGAGATACACATACCCCAGAAAAAGTTCCGCTTTTATCTTTTATAATTAGAGTTTCAGTAGGTACTTTCTTGCTAGCACCATTAACATATATTTGTATTCTTGGATCTTATATTTATCGAAAACATATATTAAACTCTGGACTATGGATTGTTTTATTATCTAGTGCAATTTCTATTTCTCCAAGCTTAATTGGTGTTGCTATGAGTCGTTATTATTTTATGTTTATTACTCCATTTATTTTAATAACAGCTATGACAATATCTAGACTTGATAAATATAAATTTTATAAAGAACTTAAATAATATGAAAAAAAATAAATCTAAGATTGGTTGTATAATTCCTTGTTTCAGAGGAGGGCAGGACACAATAAATGTTATTAGTTCAGCCCTTAAATATGTAGACTTAGTAGTATTAGTTGATGATAAGTGTCCTCTAAATACTGGTAAAAATGTAAAAAAATTTTTCCAAGAAAATAATAAGCTAAAAGTAATATTTAATAAAAAAAATTTAGGAGTTGGAGGGGCAACCAAAAAAGGCATAGAATATCTATTAGATCTTGATTTTGAAATTATTTTAAAAGTTGATGCAGATGGTCAAATTAATCCTAAATTAATACCATTTTTAATTGAACCTTTAATAAATGGTGAATTTGATGCTAACAAAGGTAATCGTTTCTCAAGTTTAGATCATATTCTTTCTATGCCATTAATAAGAGTAATTGGTAATTTAGGTTTAAGTTTTCTTAATAAACTGTCTACTGGTTATTGGGAACTTTTTGACCCTACAAATGGTTTTATAGCTTTTAAAAAATCAGCTTTAAAAAAAGTAAGGTTAGATAAAGTTGATAATAGATATTTTTTTGAATCTGATCTGTTATTTCAATGTAGCTTACAAAATATATGCTTTACTCAACTACCAATGAAAAGTATATATTCAAATGAAATTAGTTCTCTTCAGCCTCTTAGAGAGATAATTAGGTTTGGGAAACAACATTTTATTAATCTTTTCAAGAGAATAATTTACCAATACTTTCTTCTTGATTTCAATATTGGATCCTTTGAATTATTTAGTGGCTCCATCATAGGTTTTATATTAATTTCCTTTATACTGAAAATATATCTTAAAGGAATAATTGATAAACAATTCGCCACTCCTGGGGAGGCAAACTTAATAGGTTTACTTTCTATAATTACTGCTCAACTGCTAATAGGATTTCTTTATTATGACTCAACCCAACAGCCTCTTATGAGAAGACTAAAATCACGAAAAAAATAATTATTTAATAAAGATTCTTATTTTTTAAAATATATTAATCATTAGACAAGATTGTAAGATACCTTTAAAGAATAAATTCTAAATACATTAAGTCTCCCAAAAAATAATATGTTTTATATTTAAATTTTTTTGAATTTTTTTCATTAAGAATTTTCTCTAGAAATTTAATAAAAAATTGTTTTTTTGAAAAGAAATTTATATGATAATTCATACCCCATTTGAATTTCTTTTCAATTGGGCAAATTATTATTAAAATTCCCGAACATATTCTTTTAAGTTCCATAATAACTAAATTAGGATTTTCAAGATGCTCAATAACGTGAGAACACATTACAAACTCAAATTGATTATCTGAAAAATTAGAAATAGTACTTAAAATATCTCCTTTAATAAAATTAATTTTATTTTTTTTTAAAAAAGGGACTTGATAATCAACTCCAGACATTTTGGTTTTTGTATTTAATTCTCTCAATTTGTTTAGCAAATATCCTGAACCACAACCTACATCTAACAAAGTTCTGGGTGAATATAATTTAAAATATTTTTTTATTATTCTCACGTGAAAAGAATTAATATCAGTTGTGTTTGATATCCTTTTTAAAGAATTATTATTTTCATCATTGTAGTATTGGGATATATCTCCTATTAGACCTTCATCATATTTCTTTCTAAAATAATAAAGTTCTAAAGGTACCCTAAATATTAGTCTTGAAAAATTAAAGAGTAATTTACTATTTCTTATAAATTCAGGAAATGAATCAATAATTATTCTCATCAAACAAACAATATCTCTTTTCAAAATAATTTCACTCCTTACGCTTAACAATGCCAGGATTACCTGCAATCAAGCAATTTTTTTCGAACTTACCAGATACTACAGCCCCTGCCGCAACATAACAACCATCTGATATATGTGTGCCTGGAAGAATTATTGCATTTGCACCAATAAATACATTACGTCCAATATAAACCGATTTTATAATTTCTTTTTTACCAATAACTGTATTATTTTTTGGGACAAATGAATGGGCTATTATTATAGATCCAGTTGCAAATACAACACCAGATTCAATTGTGACTTGATTTGGGAATCTATTGTCTATAACGACATTACTAGCGAAAAAAACCTTCAAAAAATTTCGGAATTTTACACCCCTTAATTTATGAAGAATATTTGGGAAAAATGGTATAAAAGAAAATTGGGTAGCAATGTTACCTAAAATTCCGACAATTATTTGTTTAAATGTAATCATTTATCTTATTCAATAATTAAATCTTATATTTCAAGAAGAATATACTAGAAAAGGTCCAATAGATAAAACGTCTATTTTACCTAGTTTGAATGCCCTTATTGCATCATCTGGATTACAAACTATCGGTTCTTCATGCATGTTAAAACTTGTATTTACAAGACTGGGAATCCCGGTTTTTTTATGAAAATAATAAAGAATATCATAATAAAAAGAATTGACATCACGACGAATTAATTGTGGTCTTGCTGTTCCATCTAAATGAACTACAGCAGAAGAATTATTTTTCATTTCATCGGTACAATTAAATGTGATGGTCATATATTCAGCAGATCTTTCCGCACCTTTTATTCCAAGATAACAAGAGCAGGCATGTTCATACATTGTGACAGGAGCAAAAGGCATGAATTCAGTTCTATTTAAGGCCGCATTTAGCCATTCATTTACTTCTGGAATATCTGGTCTATATAAAATAGATCTATTACCTAATGCTCTAGGTCCATATTCCATTTTTCCTCCAAATCTTGCTACAACTTTTTTTTCTTGTAGTAGAGAGGCTATTTTTTCTGGGGCATTATCAGGTTTAGAGTAATTTAATTTATTTTTTATTAGAGATCTTTCTATTTCCTCCTTAGAAAATTCTGGACCAAGATAAATACTTCCAAAAGTTCTGGATCTCCATGGAAACTGATCAAGGCAAGCACCATATGCCAATCCTCCATCAGACATGTTTGGGAATATATATATTTCTTTAATTGATTTAAGTTCGTGTATTTTCTGGTTTAGTTTTACATTTGCAAATACACCTCCAGAAAAACCTACTTTGCTAATACCTGTTTTTAAGACCCAGTAATTAACAAAATCACTTATTACTTCTTCAAAAACAAATTGAACTGATGCAGCAAAATCTTTTGAACCATAAGTTCTTAATAATTTACGCAGAGTAGGATAAGAACCTATTACATCGGGAGCAATTAAAGTAGAATTTTTGAATTTTATTATTTTTCTAAAAAAACTAACACATTCCTTATTTGGCTTTCCATAAGCAGCAAGACCAGTAACTTTGCCTTCATGCCTACCAATTTTAAAACCTAAAGCCTTTGTAGCTCCAGCATAAAAAAAACCAATTGAATTAGGTAATTTAATCCTATGAATACACTGTAAATTTCCTTCTTTACCAATAGAAACAGTTCCGGTAACTCCACCACCTTGACCATCTAAAGTTATATAAAGACCCTCAGACCATCCACTGGAATAATAAGCGCAAGCAGCATGAGACCTATGATGATCGACCCTTATAATTTTTTTTTGGGGGAAATTATTTTCTTTTATAAATGATTCCCATTGCCTTGAAAATAAAAAATTTCTAAATGTAAAAAATGGAATCATATAAAATATATATCCAAGAATGGATAGTAATCTAATTTTTAAATTAGAATCTTCTAGATTCAGCCAAGAAAAATTTATTAAAGAGCCGTAATTAATACTAAACTCATCCTTCCACTTAGGTTTAACTAATACTAATCTATCCAAATCATCCATAGTTATTTTCTCTTTTTCAAGTAAATATTTAATCGCTAATCGCGGAACTCCTGGTTGCCTTTTTTTTCTAGTAAGTCTCTCTTCATTTAAAGCACCTAATATTTTTCCATCCTTAAATAAAACTGCTCCTACATCGTTATCAAGTTCTGAAACACCGATTATATACATAATAAAAACTAGATTTTATATAAAAAATGCTGTATTTTTTTATAGTTTACTTTATATATCCTACTAGAAAAACTTTTAGACCAAATTACAGAATCTAATTTAATAGAATTAGTGAAATAAACTCTATGCAAAAAAAAGTAATTATAAAGTATAAATGGTAAAAGTTTGATAAATGCTTTCCACTCAGTTTTATAAATGAATGCAATCAATATAGATTCCTTCCAACAAAAATAATTAAAATCTATTGATGAGAAGAAAAACTCTTGGCTTCTTAAAGGTCTAAATAAGCTTAAAGGTATACCAAAACTTTTTCTATTATTGTATGCTGGGAAAAAAAACTTATTTATTGAATAATTTGTGGAGAATTTATCTATCAATAGTGCTAATGAATCATGATCTGGATGTCCCCCTTCAAAGTTTAAAGTAAATATTTGCTTAAAATCAAAACTCTTTTTGAATTCTTTTAAATAAGAATAGATATCCGAAAATGATTTATAAAGTGTCAAATCATCAATTAAAAAATAGTTATTTAAGTAATAAATATTTGAAACTTTACAACCTAATAAAGATAAACTTGATAGGCTTTCACTTCTTCTTTTATTCCTAATTCTTAAAGAATCATTTAGCCTTTCTGCACAAAATAAAATCTTTATATTATCAGGGTTGATTTTTGTAATTTTTTTAATAATAGGAGAAAGAGCAAATTCGTCATCAATATGAGCAAGGATAACTAATGTTTTCTTTTTAAAGCTAATAATATTTTTATTCATTAAAAAAATAAATACTCCATAGTTACTTTATAAAAAAACTTATTTAAAAATCAATTTTTTACATGTTTCGAAGATATTTAATTATAAGCTGCATTGATTTTATAAATTAATTTTGAAAAACCTTATTTCTTTTTTTTATGTCAATTCTTTGTGTTAAGTTGTTCAAATAAATACTGTCTGAAGACTCTTAGTATGACAAAAAATTAAGTGGAGCCAAAATTAATTTCAAAACTTCTAAGTAATTCCGATCTTAGATCTTCTCTTAGCTATGTTAAAGTATTAAAATAATTTCCTATACTTCCAGTATTAGAATAGGTTTTAGCTATTTCAGGCTATGCAGATTATAGGTCTTCAATTGCCCTAGACCTAATTAAATTTTCTCAGCTATAAAAAAATTATAATTAAAGAATTTTGTTTCTTTTCTAATTATAAAAACTTTTAGATGTAGACAAATTTATTTTGAAAATCAAATTTAAATCTTTAATGAAAAGACTCATATTAGATCAAATTTATTCGATATTGTATAAATTTCATGGATCTAAATTTTCAAATTTATCCACATCATTATTTATAGAAAATCTTTTTGCTATTTTAAGGAGAAAAAAAGTAAGATTTTATTTTGATAGTTATTTAAGAAAAATAGTAGCTAAAGAATTAAAATTTAAGAAATATGGTCTTAAAAAAAATAGATTCTTTTCACTTTATAGAGATGGAATAAAAGTAAGAGGTAAAAAGATACATAATTCATATTGTTTAGAAAACATAAAATTTGGTTTAAATGATGTGATTGTTGATTGTGGAGCAAATAATGGGGATTTGCTTATTGGATTAAGCAATTTAGTAGATGCCAAGAAATATATTGCAATTGAACCCAATCCAGAAGATTTTTCTTGTCTAAAATTAAGTTGTCCTGATTCTCTATTGATTAATAAAGCCTTAGCTGAAAAAGATGGTACCCTTAAATTTTATGTATCAACAGCATCTGGAGATTCTTCATTAATTATGCCAGAAACTTTTGAAGAAATAATAGAGGTTGAAACTATTAAATTCTCAGAATTATTAAATAAATATTCGATCAAAAAAGTTAAATTATTTAAATTAGAAGCAGAGGGATATGAACCTGAGGTTTTAATGGGAGCTTTAGATTGTATAGATCTTGTTGAATATATATCTATTGATGGAGGATATGAAAGAGGACCTAAAAAAGATCAAACTTTTACCGGAGTTACTAATTTCTTGTTAAAAAATAATTTCGAAATATGCGATATTAACTTTACTTGGTATAGAGGATTATTTCATAATAAAAATTTCACTTAAGAAATTTTATAAATTTAAAAGGAACTTTCTAAAGACTTATCTCAGTAAGCAAGATTAATGAAAAGAGAATAAAAAAAATATGTAATTTTTTTTAAGATTTTAAATAATTTATTTTTAATAATGAGGGGTGTAAGCTAGAAGAATCAATGTTTAATAATCAATAATGAATCATAAAAGAATAAAATACTTTGATGGCCTTAGAGGATTATGTATCTTATCAGTTGTTTTATATCATGCATATTCAAGATGGGGAAACATTGAAACTTTCAATCAGTCAAAATTTTTAAGTGATTTTTTTTCATATGGTTTTTATGCAGTAGAAATATTTTTTGCAATAAGTGGCTATTTTATTTACCAATCATTATTAAGAACAAAAAGATTTTCCAATTTTGGATTAAAAAGATATTTGAGACTTGCACCAGCTATGTATTTGGGTAGTTTATTTATTTTCATAACATCTTTTTGGATAATTGAAAGACCTCTAGGTCTATTATATGGTACGCCTAGCATTGTAGATTTACTTCCTAGTTTGACTTTCGTTCAAGAAGGCCTTTTATCAAGAATCCTTGGCTTTGAAATACTTAGTCTAGATGGTTCGTTTTGGAGTATTTATGTCGAGGTTAGATTTTATTTCATAGTCGCATTTTTATATTATTTTCTTAAAGATAAAAAACTTAATCTCTTGTTCATATTATTTATACCATGGATTTTTATAAGTATTTTTGACTACAATTTTGATAATAATTATCAGATTATCACTTTTTTAAAGCCTATTTTTCGTTCACTTGTAGTAAAACATTATGGCTGGTTTTTGATGGGAATTTTTGCAAGTAAATATAAATTAAAACCCAATCTTAAAAATTTAAAATATTTATTTTTTGTTATATTTTTAGCTATTCTTTCAACTGGCTTTAAAGATTTAGGTAATTTATTAGCATCTACAATCTCAGCTTTTTTATTTATATCCCCAATATTTATAAGATTTTTAAGATCAATTCTTAGTTTGAAAATCTTTTTATTTTTTGGTTATATTTCCTATCCACTTTATATAATTCATCAAAATTTTGTTACTGGTTTAGCTATAAAAATTCATTCTTCATACGTAAATTTATTTGGATTTATTTATCCGCTTTTACCGATATTAATAGCTATATTATTTTCGTATCTTATTACTAAATTAGAACCCTACATAAAGATATTTTTAGAAGATAAAATTAAGAGAATTTACACGAATCTGTCATCAATTAGTATTTAATATAGTACTATCAAGTTTCGCTAGTTAAAACATTTTATTTAACCGATTTATCATAACAAAATGATACGTTTTATATTGCAAAATATGGTTAAACATGGCCCCTCTTCGACCAGTTATAGTTTTTGAAAATATCTATATTTCCTAAGACCAGAATATTTAAGAAATGTTATTATAAAAACTGTTTTTTTTAAACTTAATCTTAAGCTCTTTTTTTAACTAAAGAATATGAGGTAAAATTTTTCACCTTAATAACATCGTTTTTATTTGGGATTAATATTTGATTTTTAAATACTCCCGTTTTATCAAGATTAGAAACAAGTTTAGTAAAACAAAAAGAATAAAAGATTTGAATTCCTGCCCCCTGAATGCCATGAGGGGCTAAAAA
>MDSZ01101657.1_pt1 | contig 15264 bp, 16 predicted proteins | sample 811201 | NCBI WGS metagenome assembly MDSZ01 (sample SAMN05326647, study PRJNA326480) | marine metagenome | isolation source: seawater | place: Indian Ocean: North | collected 2010
AATCTATTTTAAATTTAACTGTTTCATTATTTTTTATAATATTTATATTTGGTTCTTATTATCATGTATTTTGGTTATTTATTTTTTTACTATCTTGTTCAAATTTCAAAGAATTAAGTTATGAAGAAAACTGAAATCTTTAATCAAATTCTAAAAAAGAAAATATTTTTTTTTGACTTTGATGGAGTTATAGTTAATTCAAATAATATAAAAGCATTCAATTTTTATAAAATATTTGATATTCAAAATACCGATTTAAAAAAAAAAATTATCAATTTTCATAACAATAATATTGGAATGAGCAGATATGAAAAAATACAATATTTTATTGATAATTTTGAGGAACTGTCAAATTTTCAAAACAGAAGAAATTCTTTAATTAAAAAATTCAAAGATTTATGTATAAATGATATTAGTAAATGTGATGAGATATCAGGTGCATTCAAGTTTTTAAAAAAAATTAAAAATAATAAGTCAAACATTATTTTATGTTCTGCAACTCCATTATTTGAATTAAAGCAAATTTTAAAAAAAAGAAAATTAAATAAAATTTTTGATCATATATATGGATATCCTAAAATCAAAAGCCAGATTATATCAAATTTTATAATTAAAAAAAAAGGAAAATATCATTTAGGTGATTACATATATTTTGGGGACTCAAACAGTGACTATCAAGCAGCTAAAAATAATAATATTGATTTTGTTAGAGTAAAAAGTAATAAAAATTTTAATTATAGCAATAAAAAAATTATGGCAATCAATGACTTTAATTTTTAAATTTTTTAAAATAATAAGCATTCAAATTTTGATTGTATTATCATTATTTATCATTTTCCTTTCTTTTCATGGGCCAAGACATTATTTTTTATCTGGTATTTCAAAAATACCTGAATTTTATTTTACAAATTATTTAAAGACTGATTTGATTAATAGAAATTTTGATTCTGTTTCACGCAAATTAGATACATATTTAGGATTTTTGAATTTAATCAACATTAAAAAAAATAGACTTGTTCCTGGATATATCAGTGTTTTAAATAACGCTTATGATCTTACTATCTTAGATAGTGAAAAATTATTGTTCAAAAATATAATGAATAAAAGCTTAGACTTAGATGATGATAATATATTTCTACTTGCAAATATAATTGAAATCAATAATATTTTTAATCCTAAATCTAATCATCAATTAGACTTATATAATCGTTCATTAAAAATTAACCCCTCTTTTAAAAAGATATATGTTGAAGCTATTAAAGATGCTTTGAGAAATAATGACTACAAAAAAATAAATTATTTTTGTGATAAATATAATAATTCAATTTTAGGTGAGGCTAAAGATTATAATAAAAATTATATTTTGGGTAAGGCTTTGAATAGAATCGCGATATATGTCTCATCAAACGATAGCTATAAAGAGCAAATTTTTCTAAATGAGGGAGTTAGCATAGGTAGTAATGAAATAATTTTTAATACTCTTAACTTGAAGAACTTAGTTGAATTTTCAGTTTTGACTCCAAACAATTCCAATTTGGTATATCATTTTGATAAAATAGAAATAATCAACAATAACAACAAAGTAAATTTATATAACAAAGAAAATTTGAAAGTTATATCTTCAAATGGAATTCTTAAGGATAATATAAAAATATTAAATCTATCTAATTTTTCAAACAGAATAGACTTCTTTTTGCCTAAAGCAATCAATGGGTCTATAAATAAAATAATTTTACATCTTCACGTGAGTAAAAGTAATTTTGCCAATATAGACCAGTGTCAGAATAAAGATGAATAATTATTTTTCTAAATTTCAATTAACCATATTTTCTTTTGTAATTTTAGGTTTGTTTATTTTTTTTTTATTATTTAATATTTTTAAATTAACAGAAATTTTTAAATCAGTTTACATACAAGAAAATCAAAGTGTTGAAAGTTATAACTCAATCTCACTTACATTTTTTTCAACTTTGGAAAAAAGTATAAAATCTTTTTTTCCAAAAAAAATTTTAAATCTTCCTGAGATCAGAATTTATGTAAAAGAAAATGAATATAAGTCATTATTTGATAATTTGCCAAATTCAAAAAATCAATGGATAAAATCTTATGTTATGAATAGCACTAAAAAAAAATTAGTTAAATCAAAAATAAAAATTAGAGGTGATAATCCAAATAACTGGTTGCACTCAAAAAAATCATTTAGAATACAATTAGGAAAAAAAAATTTATCAAACTTTAATAGAACCTTAGATTATGTTATCCCTCGTGACACTTCTTTAGTCAATACTTATATGGGATATTTTATTGCCGATATGATGAATATAATATCACCTGATGTAAGATATGTTAATTTATATATAAATGATAAAAGTCAGGGTCTTTTTCTTGAGGTTGAGAGAACGAGTGAAAATTTTTTACGCAAGAGAAATATAATGCCTGTTAATGTTTATAATGGTTCCCCTTCCCGTACTAATACACCATTATCCATTAACAACGATTTGTTTGTGAATGCTAATTTATGGAAAAAGCAATCAGTTTTTAATAGATTAGATGAAAATGATAAAAGTGACATGTATCATTTTCTCAATTTGTTAATCAATTCAATAAATTCAGATACATATTTTTCTAAATTGACTCAAATTTCTAGAATTGATGAATGGGCAAAGTATTCAGCTTATGAAACACTAATGCAAAGCTGGCATAGTTATGAAAATAACAACATGAAAGTAATTTTTGATAATTGGAAAGGTGAAATTATTCCAATTTCATATGATGCAATTTTAAATGATGCTCGAAATGAATTAGTGGTAGACCAAGAAATTATTTATGATAATGCCCCTCATCTTCTTCATGATACTTTTTTAAAATCATCAGAATTTAATTTAAAAAAATTTCTAATCATTAAAGAGTTCATTGATAATGATAAATATGAATTAGTAAAAAATGAAATTGATAGAGTATATAATGATATTAGAAAGTCTTGGCATGCTGATTCAAATCACTATCAATTTGTTGTTACTAATAACTTTCGAAAAGATTTATTTTTTAATAGCAATATGGATGATGAGATTGAAAAATTAAAAAAAAGAGTCGACTTCATTGAGGAAGGCTTAAAGAAAATTATTTATGAAGAAAGTGATTTAGAATGGACATATGAAAAAAATATAATAAATTTAATTTTTTCCACTATACCCCCAATTTCATCAATAAATCTATGTTATAAAAATTTTTTAAACTTAAATCAGTATACATTCTATGATGATAGTTTTGAGAGCTATAAGTATAATAAACAAAAAAATCTAAATTGTTATCAAAAAGATATCACCTTAATTAGTGAGAGATTACCAAATAATTTAAATTTATCTAAGCCAACTCATTTTAGGGCCTCTAATGGGTTTAAAACTGTTAGTACTGGATTTAAATTAAAAAGCAATTTTGATATAAAACCTGATTTAATTTTATACAAAACTTATAGCAATAAAGATTTCCAAATCGCAAATTTCTCAGAAAATCATACGACTAGTTATATTACTCCAAATATTTTGAATAAAAAAATATATAATAATCATCATGAAGAGGAAAATTTTATTGTTTACCAAGGTAAAAATTTTATTACTGAAGATTTAATTATTAGTGAGCCAGTTTTTGTAAAGCCAGGTACTGAATTTATTTTAGATAATAAAACATCAATTATTTTTAAAAATAAAGTAATAATGTCTGGGAATAAAGATAAAAAAATCACTTTTAGAGGCAAAACTAATGAAACAAAGTGGGGCACTATTTCAATTGAAGGAAATGAATCAAATCTTAATCATATAAATTTTATTGGCGGATTTGGTGATATTATTAATAATAAATTTTATACATCAATGTTATCCGTGAGAAATGTAAAAAATGTAATTTTAAAAAATATAAATTTTTTTCAAAGTAAACATGAAGACATTCCAAACTTTTATGATGACCTCATGCATATTATTTATTCAAAAAATATAAATTTGATTAATTTAAAGTTTTACGATTCATTAGGGGATGCTTTAGATGTAGATGTTTCAAGTGTAGATATTGATAATTGCTATTTTGAAAATTCTGGAAATGACTCTATTGATTTTATGTCATCAGTTGCAAATATTTTAAATACAAAAATTTATAAAAGTGGCGATAAAGGAGTATCAGTAGGTGAAAACTCAAAGATAGTTATTAAAAATATATTTATTAATAATGCATTCATTGGTTTAGAGTCAAAAGATGGTTCAATAGTTGAAATGCGTGATTCAATTTTATCTGATAATATCATTAATCTTCATGGATATAATAAAAATTGGAGATATGGAAAATTTGGTGGAGATTTTAATATTATTAATACTAAGTTTGTTTCAAATAAATTAAAAGAAGTCCTCGTAAGTAAAATTAAAAATGCCGAAGGTGAACAAGTTCACAAAAATTTAAATGATTTTAAAACTAATAAAAATGTTTTTATTTCAAAAAATAAATCTAAAATTAATATAGAAAATACTAATATAGAAAGTAATTATGTTTATTTTGGAAATAAAAAAGATTTTAATATTATAAACTAAAATGGAACTAGATACTGAAAAATTTTTTAGATATGAGTTTAAGTATGTAATTACAAATAAACTACGAGAAAAAATTCAAAAAGATATTTCTTACTTTATGCAAATAGATAATCATGCATTAAGTAAAACTGATAATAAATATTTCGTAAGATCATTATATTTTGAAAATTATAATAATTCTAATTTTTATGAAAAAATAGATGGAGTAAGAAAAAGAAAAAAATATAGATTGAGAACATATGAAAAAAAAGAAAATAGTAAAAACTTAATTTTCTTAGAACAAAAATCAAGATTTGAAAATCATGTTACCAAATATAGAAAAAAAATATATAAAGATGATTTAAACTTATTCTACAATAATAATAAAGTTTTTGATCTTTTAAATAGATATGATGATAACATTATTAGGTCTTTTTTATACGACTATACAAAAAAAAATATCAGACCAAAGGTATTAGTTGACTATTATAGAACTCCTTATATTAGTAATTTTGATATGAATTTTAGATTAACTATAGATCAAAATATTATTGTTTCTAGATCTAGTGAACTATTTAAATCATCTAACAGAAAAATTAATTCATTACTTGATCATTCTATATTAGAAATTAAATTTAGAAGAAGGATACCATCCTGGTTCCATAAAATGATAATGGGATATAATTTGCAAAGAATATCAATTTCAAAATTTGTATTAGGAATGAAATATACAAAATTAGCTGAGGATTTATCTTAATGAATAACGACGATATTAATTTTATCTCTTCTATAGCTAATACTTATGATCCTTATAGTATAATTATAAATTTAATTTGTTCATTTATTTTAGGTTTATTAATAAGTTATATTTATAGAATAACACATAAGGGAATTAGTTACTCTCAATCATTTATGTTAACTATTGTTTTTGTTGCAATTATTGTGGCCATGGTAATGATGGTGATAGGAAATAATATAGCAAGGGCCTTTGCTTTAGTTGGCGCACTCTCAATAATTAGATTTAGAACAGTAATTAAAGATACTAAAGATACTGCTTATATTTTTATTGCTCTTGCAGCTGGAATGGCAGCAGGTACATCTAATTATTATTTAGCATTTATAGGTACTTCTTTCTATTTTATAGTAGCATTAATTTTACATCGTTTTAATTATGGATCAATTTATAAAAGTCAATTTATCCTAAGATTTACTTTGTTGAACTCTGAAAAAGAAAAATCTGATCATATAGAAATCATAAATGAATATTGTCAAAAATCAACTTTGTTACAAGTTGAGCCATCACAAGAATTGAATGCAAATAATCTTACATTTGATTTAGTAATAAAAAAGGATACGGATCCAATAAACTTAACTGAAAAATTAAAAAAACAAAGTTTAATAAATAACGTAGTCATTGTTGCTTCAGAATTTGATGTAGATTATTAAATTAATGTCTAGTTTTAGTTCATTATATAATAGAATCTATGAACATAATGCAAAGAATTCTGAATATATAACAAATTTTAGAAAAAACCCTTATTCTTATGTAAAAGCACGATATTATTTTTTTACAGCAAACATAATTGTTTATTTATTACAAAATATTAACTTTAATCCAAGATTGATTTCTTTCTTTTATATTCTTCAAGGTTTTATTGCTATGATATTGCTAAATGTTGAAAATCAAACATTAAATTTAGTAGCAATTTTTTTATTTTTTTCTAAAGGAACTCTTGATTGGGCAGATGGACATTATGCAAGATTAAAAAATCAGACATCCTTAACTGGACATATACTCGATATCTATGGGGCAAGATTAAATTCAGTTTTCTTTTTAATATCTTTGGGTTTTTATCAATATCTTAAGTATGAGAATATATATTTCCTTTTTATGGTTATATTATTACCTATTTTTATGTTGGGTTACTTTGAAAAATATGCTTACCAATTAATTTTCAATAATTTTGGTTTGAATAAATTTATTAAAAATTCTAGCAAAAAAAAATTTAATCCTGGTAAGGACAATAAATTTTTTAAAGTTAAATATTTATTCCTTAATATTTTGGATGATAGATCAAGAAGTATAGATTTTATATTATTGTGCTTAATTATAGAAATTTATTTTGAATTTAAAATCTCTTATATTTTATTTTTTTTTATTTTTGTAAAATGGTTAATAATTTGGTTATACTCTCTTTTTTTTCACACCTCAATGTATTGGGCTGAAAATATTATTTCGCAAAAAGAAAAAGATATATTTAAATGAAATCACTATCTTATTTAGATTTATTTAATTTAAATGAGATTGATGAAATTTATATAAGTCAAAATTTGAATGAAAAAATTTATTTACCCCAAACAAAATTTATTAAAATAATTAAAGATATAAATGAAATTAAAAATAATAAAAAAAAATTGCTTTTTTTATTCGAATTTAAATACTTCCTTTTTTTGTTAAAAAATAAAACACTTCTTAATAATTCGGTTTTCCTTTTATTTAATTCTCCAATTTTTTTAAATAAAGATATTAAAAGAAAATACTGTTATAAAACTTATTATTTACTGCCAAATATATATAATCCAGAAATTATTATAATGAAAAAAGATTTAAAATATTTGTCAAGGTATTGGTCTAATAATAATAATAACATATTTAAGAACCTATACTTATACATATCTTATTTTTTATTAAAATATAAATTAGCATTATTTTTCATTCCAAGAATTATCATATTAAATGAAAAATAAATTTATATTTAAAAACTGTATTAATAATAAGGTATCAGTTTCCATGAATTTTAATAAGGGAGAAATAACCAATATTTCTAAATCTACTTATTCAGAGCAATACTTTGATGATTTACAGAGAGAATTTGAAGGATATAAATGGTATTCTGAATATCAGCCAATAGAGGTAAAGCTAAAAAAAAATGATATTTTTAACAATATGGAATTATCTATTCAATATATTAAAGGAAATAAAAAAAAATTTAATAAAGGAATATCAAATAATTTTGATGCAATAATGCTCGCGATTAGTTATTATAATTCAATATCAAATTTAGAATTTTCCAAAACAAAAAAACTCCCATTTCATGGTGATTTTTCAATAGATAATATTATTTATAAAAAAAATAATCTTTATATAATAGATTGGCAGTATTTCCACTTTTCAGAATTTTATAGAGGTTTTGACATATTAAATCTTATCTTTGAGCAACTGTATTTTGATTATTATAGAAAATTCAGCATTTTAAGATCACTTAAAAAACCCAAGAATAAATTAATTTTTATACTAAAATACGCTTTCTCAAATCATATGATTGATGATTATTTTAAAGAAAATCCACTTTCTAAAATTCGATCATATATTTTTTCTAATAAAAGTAAAATTTGGAATAATCAAATTTATAAGTTGCCAGTAGTTAAGTTTAGAAATAATGATGTAAGTTATATTGATAATTATATCAAATTGCATATTACCTAACAATGTATTTCAAAAATATATTTAAAAATAAAAAAATAATTATTACTGGCCATACTGGATTCAAAGGATCATGGCTAACATTATGGTTAGAAATTTTAGGAGCTAAAACATATGGTATATCATTAAATGATCCTAGCTTAGTTTCTCATTTTAAAATTATTAAATCTAATTTAAAAGTAAAGTCATATAAAGCTGATATAAACAATCAAACAAAAATTTTTAAAATAATTAATGAAATTAAACCTGATTTTATTTTTCATTTAGCAGCTCAAGCATTAGTAAATAAATCATATGAGGATCCATTAAATACTTTTAAAACTAATGCTATTGGTTCAGCAAATATAATGAATGCAATTAAAAATTTAAAAAATTCTCCTATAGTTATCATGGTTACAAGTGATAAATGTTATTTAGATCAAAATACTAAAAGAGGCTACAAAGAGACTGACATAATAGGTGGTTATGATCCTTACAGTGCTTCAAAAGCCATGGCTGAAAATTTAATTTTTACCTATGTAAATTCGATCTTCAAAAGAAAAGAAAAATTTAAAATAGGCATTGGCAGAGCAGGTAATGTTATTGGTGGAGGTGATTGGGCTGATCAAAGACTAATTCCAGATATTTTTAAAAATCATTTTACCGGTAAGAAAATAATTATAAATAATCCAAGTTCCACAAGACCCTGGCAACATGTACTAGAGCCATTAAGTGGGTACCTTACTTTAGCAATGAATCTATATTTTTCTAATACAAATAATGGCGAACCTTTTAATTTTGGTCCAAATTTAAAAAACAATCTCTCAGTAAAACAATTAATAAATAAATTTAAAAAACTTGATGCTTCTCTAAAAACTACAAAAAATTCAACTAAGAATAAAAATATTGAAACTAAACTATTGGGTTTAAATATTAATAAATCAAAAAATATACTTTCATGGAAACCATGTCTCAATCTTGATCAGACAGTTAATTTTACATATGATTGGTATTTTAGTTTTTATAATAACAAAAATATTTACAAAATTTCTAATCAACAAATTATGCAATACATGGATATTGCTAAATTAAGAAAGCTTATATGGACAAAGAATTAAAAAAATTAAAAGTTTATAAAAGAAAAATAATAAAAAATAAATCTGGATCTGTAATGAAAATCATTAGTAAAAAAGATGTAAACTATCATGGTTTTGGTGAAACATATTTTTCCACAATTAAATATAAAGCAGTTAAAGGTTGGAAAATGCACAAAAGAATGCATATGAATTTAGTTGTCCCATTCGGTTCCATAAAATTTGTATTTTATGATCAAAGAAAATTTTCTAAAGATTATAAGAAGTATATTGAAGTCACATTAAACTCTAAAAATTATAATATCATTTATGTTCCACCAAAAATTTGGTTTGCTTTCCAAGGTCTTGAAAAAACTAATAATATTTTACTTAACTTTGCAAATATTAGACATAATGATAAAGAAGTATTACAAAAAGATATTAAAGAATTTAAATATTCATGGAGATTAAAAAAGCAATAATTTTAGCTGGGGGAATGGGAACAAGGCTCGGTGAATTTACCCAATTTAGCCCTAAGCCAATGATCACAATTGGAAAAAAACCAATCTTATCTCATCTACTTGATATTTATATATCCTATGGAATAAATCAATTTTTTATAGCACTAGGCTATAAATCAGAGGTAATTGAAAACTATTTTTTGAATAATTTTGATCCCAGAATAATTATTAATAAAAAATATTATAAAAAGATTATAATAAATAATAATATTGAGCTAAATTTAGTATTTACTGGAAAAAACTCTATGACTGGTGGAAGAATATTAAAGTTAAAAAAATACATAAATGATGAAAATTTTTTTATGACATACGGCGATGGACTTGCAGATATCAATTTAACAAAATTAGAAAAATTTCATTTGAAAAATAAAAAAATTGTAACAGTAACAGCTGTGCATCCACCTGCTAGATTTGGTGAATTAAAATTAAACAAAAGACATGAAGTAGTGGATTTTAAAGAAAAACCTCAAGTAAACCTTGGTTGGATCAATGGTGGTTTTTTTGTTTTAAATAAGAAAATTTTTAAATACTTAAAAAATTACAAAACTGTATTTGAGCAGGATCCTTTAGAAACTTTATCAGTCAAAAAATCTATGATAGCATTCAAACATAAGAATTTTTGGCAATGTGTAGACACTAGAAGAGATAGAGACTCGTTGGAGGATATTTTAAATCGAAAAGGGAATTTTTGGTTAAAAAAATAATGAAAAAAAAAATTTTAATAATAGGTGCTTCTGGCTTTATAGGTACAAATTGTCTAAAATATTTTCAAAATAAAAAAAAATATAAAATTTATACCTTAACAAAAAGTAAACAATCTTATTCTAAAGATGTTAATCAAATAGTAGTTGACCTTATAAATTATAAAAAATTAGAAAAAAAATTAAACAATATTTCTTTTAATTTTGTCATTAACACATCATTATATGTAGATCATGAAATTGACCATCAAAAAGGATTTAGATTATTAAATTATAATTTAAAATGTACTTACAATTTAATTTTTTTATTAAATAAGAGTAAACTAGAAAAATATATCCATATTGGATCTGCAGATGAATATGCTAATAATTATACAAAGTTAAGCGAAGATAATAATGTTAAAGCAAAAAATTATTATAGTTTATCAAAGATTTTTATTAATAATTATTTGATACTATTAAACCAATTAGAAAATTTTCCAGTAATCATTTTGAGGCCTTTTCTAATTTATGGAGAATATCAAAAAAATAATAGATTGATACCTTATATTATTACAAATGGTTTAAAAAATAAAAAAATTGAATTGTCTTCAAAAAAGACAAAAAGAGATTTTCTATATGTCGATGATTTTATTAATGCAATATATAAGGCAATGACTAAAAAAAATATTAATGGAGAGATATTTAATATTAGCTATGGGTCTTCTTTTTCTCTTGAGGAGATAGTTAAAATTATAAAATCAAAAATTGAATCTTTAGATGTGTCATATAATAATTATAGAAGAAATTATGATGTTCCTAAGATAGTTAAATCAGCTAATCTTAAGGCAAAAAAAATTTTAAAATGGAAAGTTAATATATCTATAAATACAGGACTAATTAAAACAATTAATTTTTATAGAAAATTTGATGGAAAATATTAAAATTAGTGTTCTTATTACAGTATTTAATTCTGAAAAATACATTGAAGAGACATTGCAAAGTTTACTTAACCAAAAATATCAAGATTTTGAAATAATTATAATTGATAATGACTCTAAAGATAAAACATTAGATATCATAAATAAATTTAAAGATAAGAGAATATTAGTTAAAAAATTAGATCAAAATTATGGTCAAACCTATGCGCTTAATTTTGGTTTAGGCTTTTGTAAAGGAAAATATATAGCTAGAATTGACTCTGATGATATTGCAATGCCTGAGAGATTTCAAAAACAATTGGAAGAAATGGAAAATAAAAATTTAGATTTGTTAAGTACTCAAGTTTTATATGTGGATGAAAATAGCAAATTGATTGGAAGAAGTAACTTTTTAAATTTTAATAAAATTAACAAATACTTTGTTTTATTAAGTAATCCAATTGCTCACCCAACAGTAATGTTAAGAAGAAAATGCATACTAGATAATAATGGCTATAATCAAAAATATATTTATTGGCAAGATATTGATCTATGGATGAAATTTATAAGCAAATCAAATACGTTAATATTAAATGAATATTTAACTAAGATTAGAGTCCATAAAAATCAAACTTCAAAATTAAATGATAAAACTATGGATAAGGAAAGAAAGTTAGAATTAGCTGAATTGATCAACGATTATTTAAGCAACAAAGATATACCTTTAAAAATTAAAAAATTATTAGTATTAAAAAAAAATATATTAATTTTTTCTACTGATAAAAATTTAAAATTGTTAGCATTCATCACATCATATTTTTTTAAAAACATAATAAATATTTTATTTAATAAGTTTTTGTATATATTCTTTTATAATAAGATAAGAAAAGGATTTTATTAATAATGAGAAAAAAAATATTAATTATTGGAGGTTCTGGTTTCATAGGTAGTCATGTAGCAGATAAGCTATCACAAGATGGAAACTTGGTAACGATTTTTGATAATGTTAAATCAAAATATCTCACTAGTGAGCAAAAATTTATTAAAGGTAACTTATTAAATGAAAAGGAAATTAAGTCTGCTCTTAAAGGAATTGATGTAGTTTTTCACTTTGCAGGCGTTGTTGACATAGAATATTCAAAGAAATTTCCCAATGAATGTCTATTAAATAATATTATTGGAACTAATGTACTTTTAAGTGCTGTAGCAAAGTCAAAGAAGAAACCACATATTTTTTTTGGAAGCACTATATATATTTATTCAAATTATGGTTCCTTTTACAGAATATCCAAAGAAACATGTGAAAAATTAATATATGAATACTCTAGAATATATAATCTTAAATATATTATCTTTAGATTTGGCACTGTTTATGGACCTAGATCTGATATAAATAACTCAATTTACAAATACATTTCGCGAATATTATCAAACAAAAAAACAAAGGTAATGAAATTTGCTTTAACTGGTGAAGAGTTAAGAGAGTTTATTCATGTTAAAGATGTTGCAAAAGTTTGTGCTAGTTTTATTAATCTTAAATCAAAGGAATTAAATAAAGCTTATATAGTTACGGGCTTTGATAAATATAGAATTTCAGAGCTTATTAAATTAATTTTAGAAATCTCTAATAGAAAAATTAAAATTATATACACTAAAAATAATTCTGATCATTATAAAATATCACCCTACAGTTTTAATGAAGAAATTTCTGAGAAAATTTTTCCTAAAACTCATATTGATTTAGGATTAGGTATATTTGACTTAATAAAAGATTTTAAAAAAAAAAATAAGACTTAATGAACATACTTGTTATAGGCGCAAATAATTTTATTGCTGATGAGCTTATAAATTATTATTTAAAAAAAATATGTAACATTTATATTATTTCAAGAAGATATAATCATAAAATTGAAAAAAAAAGATTCATAAATATTAATAATTTAGAAGAAAACATTAATTCAATATCAAATTTAAATTTTGATTGCGTATTTTATTTTATAAATCAGAAAAGTTCAAAAAAAAAAATTTTAAAAAAAGACAATTCTGTACTTTGGAGTTTAATACCTTTTCTAAAAAAATTAAAGATTGAAAAATTTATATATTTTAGTTCTATATCTGTTTATCAAGGTTTAAAGAGTGAAAATATTAATTCTGTAGATAAAATAAAACCTATTTCCACTTATGCAATGAATAAACTTTTTGAAGAAAAGTTAATTATTAAAGAATTAAGTCATTTCACAAATTGTATTTTGTTAAGAATACCTATGGTTATTGGAAAAAATATGAAATCAAATGTTTTTTCGTTTTTAAATTACTATTTAAAATATAAACTTTATAAATTAATTCATAACCCCAATTGCATTATAAATTATATATCGTCAGATAAACTTATATATTATATCCATGACCAACTATTTCATATTAAGGATACTAAAATAATTAATTTATCATTTAATATAAGCTTTTCAGAAATTTACTTACAGAAAAACATTAAAATAAAAAAAAATTTTATAAATTTTATTTTTAATTTTTTTTTAAAAAAATTAATTTTTATTTCTGTTATTTATAAAATTTATTTCTTTTTTCTAAACTATCAGAAGATTCAAACAAATGTAAAAGCATATAATACAGCGTCTAATAATAACGAATTTATAAACTTAATAAAATGATTAAAAAAAAAATTGCATTTATTGTTACAAATTATTTGTCTGTTAACGCATTCTTACTAAACCATATTAAAACTTTAAAACATCATTATGATATATATGTAATAACTAATCAGATAGAAAATATTCCTAAAAATATAAAAATAAGTAAAATTCAAATTAAATTTGATAGAAAAATAAATATAATTAATGATTTTTATTGTTTAATAAAATTAATAAATGTAATTAAAAAAAATAAATTTGATATTACTATTTCTTTAACTCCAAAAGCAGGATTGCTTTGTGCATTGTCATCAAAGTTTGTAAATGTCAAAACCCGTATACATTATTTTACTGGTCAAATTTGGGCTAATAAACAAAATTTAAATAAATTATTTTTTAAATCAATTGATGTTATTATTTCCATATTATCAACCCATATTTTAATTGATAGTTTTTCACAAAGAAATTTTTTGATTAAAAATAAAATAATAAATGTTAATAAATCTACTGTCTTAGGAAATGGATCGATATCAGGAGTTGATATTGATAAATTTAATATTAATAATAATTTTAACAAAGAGATAAGATCAAAATTAAATATTCCTAATAGTGAGTTTGTGATTACTTATCTTGGAAGAATTAATAAAGATAAAGGAATTATTAATCTTATTGAAGCTTTTAATGATTTGTTGCCTCAATATAATGATTTAACATTACTTATTGTAGGTTCTGTAGAAAATGACATAAAGCTAGAATTCAAAAATTTAACTAAAAATAAAAAAATCATTTTAATTGATCATAGTATTTATCCAGAAAAATATATGAATGCGTCAAATATAATATGTTTACCTAGTTATAGAGAGGGTTTTGGAAATGTAATTATTGAGGCCGCATCATGTGGCATACCATCTATTATATCTGATATATATGGTTTAAAAGACTCTATAATTGAAAATAAAACTGGTTTCGTTTTTAAAATTAATGATATAAATTCCCTAAAAAATCAAATATTGTATTCATACAAAAATAAAGAAAAATTAATAGATTTGAAATATAACTGTAGAAATTTTGTTATAAATAATTTCAATAAAGATGATGTAAGTACTCATTTTTTTAATTATTTAAAACCCCTTTAATTATGCCTAATTACTTAAATTTCTTGATTTCATCTATTCTTCTTACGTTTGTTGTGCCGATTTTTATTTTAGTTTCAGCAGCAATACTAATTACTTCTGGAAGACCAATATTTTTTTTTCAAGAGAGGATTGGATTAAATAATAAAAAATTTATTTTAATTAAATTCAGAACTATGACAATAAATAATAATGAACATACCTCTAAAAATGTAACTTCTATTGGAAAGATATTAAGAAAATATAGCCTTGATGAAATTCCTAATTTTATTA
>MDSZ01224315.1_pt1 | contig 15264 bp, 15 predicted proteins | sample 811201 | NCBI WGS metagenome assembly MDSZ01 (sample SAMN05326647, study PRJNA326480) | marine metagenome | isolation source: seawater | place: Indian Ocean: North | collected 2010
ATATTTATACTGTGTGTCATACAGCCCAATTTTTATTTGAGAACTTTTTCTTATAAAAAAACCAACACTATGTGATGTATAAAAACCAAAAGTCCATTTAATTTTTTTTGGAAAATAACCGTACATTAGTTTATGTTTTTCAACAGTTCCAAATAAAAAATCTAAGCTTTTATCGACTGAAAAATAATCATTAACAATCTTTAATGCCTCGGGAAAATAAATATCATCTGAATTAAGAATACCTATTATATCTCCAGTTGAAGCTTGAATACCTTTATTCATTGCATCATACAGTCCTGTATCAGGCTCACTTATCCAGTAACTGATATGTTTGATATTTTTTTCAATTATCTTAATTGTTTTATCATTTGAATTTCCATCAATAATTATATGCTCATAATTTCTATATGTTTGGTTTTTTACACTATTTATATTTTCTTCTAAAAACTTTTCAGAATTTTTAGTAACAGTAATTACAGAAATTTTTAAATTTTTTTTCAATTTTTCAGTTTAAATATTTATAAAATTTTTTATTATTAATACATATTTGTTGAGATTTTTTTGATAATTAAATCTATTTAGATATTTTTCTGCTAATTTAGATTTTTTTTTTAACACTGTATTATTTTTATAAAAATTATAAATTTTTTTACTTAAATTTTTATAATCACCTACAATAAATAAATCACCTAATTTACCATTCTTTAAGATTTCTCTAGGACCTGTAGGACAATTAGAGGATATGATTGGAACTTGGGCAACCTGAGCTTCAATTAACGTATTTGGCAAGCCCTCATATTTGGATGATAATATAAACAAATTTGATGATTTTATGTATTGAAAAGCATTTTTTTTATAACCAGCTAATTTTACATTTTTTTGTAGTCCATTGTTTAAAATATAGTTAGACAATGTCTCATTCATATATCCTTTTCCTATTAAATATAATCTAAATTTGAAGTTAAAATTATTTTTTAAAAGATTTAAAGCCTTTAATAAAGTCATATGGTCTTTTTGATCAGTTAGTCTTCCAATAGAAATAATTTTCAAACCAGAAAAATTTTTAAAATAATTGATTTTTTTTTTAGTTTTTTTTTTCTTTATTGGATTATAAATCACTTTTGATTTTAAATTAAAATGATTGTATAAATTTTCTTTAAATTCACTACTATTAACAATTATTTTGTCTGCTAAATTATATAGAAATTTGAAAAAAAATTTTTTAAAAAAATTTGATATATATTTATCTGGTGCAGTGTTCAATCTAATTACAATTTTAGCATTTATTAATTTAGATACGAGAATAGAAAAAAAATTTGATTGAAATGATAAAACTAATGTTTTCTTATTTTTAAAATTTTTAAATAATAAATATGAGCATATAATACTTTTTATAAATCTATTTCGATCATCATATGACTTTGACCTTGGAGTAATCAATTTTACGTTTTTTCCAATAGGGTATTTTTTATTTTTGTTGGCTGTTATTAAATAAATATTTTTAAATTTATACTGAATATAATTGGTAATATAAAAAAGGTTTTTTTCAACACCTCCACTTTCAATAGATGGTATAAAAATTATTAAATCCCTCATTTAATATGTATCATTTAAAGTTGTTATATTTTCGATTTTTATTTAATTTAATCAAATTCCAATTTCTATTCATATTTTGGCATAATTATGAAAAAAAGGTTTACCGGTAATTAAATTTTTTAATCATCTTTATGATTATTATAGTATTCTACTATCATTATTAAATGACTATTCAAAAGTTTCTTATTTTTTTGATGTAAAATTAATTAGAGATAATTTTCTTTGTACCATTTAATTGTTTTAAATAATCCTTGTTCTAAAGATATTTTTGGTTTCCATCCCAAGCCTCTAATTTTATTATTATCCAAAATTTTCCTCATAGTTCCATCTGGATAATTATTGTTAAAAACTAAATTAGCTTTTTTATTACTTATTTTACATATTTTTCTCGCGAATTGTTCAATAGTAAATTCATTTCCACTTCCTACATTAATTACGGAATTTTTTTTGACTAAATTTAAAAATTTTTTATTTTTCAAAACTTTTTTTTCTAAGCAAAAATGAATAGCTCTAGCTAAATCATCAACATACATTACTTCTCTCTTAGGTTTGCCTGTGCCCCAGATTTCAATTTTTGGATTTTTTCCTTTTTTGGATTTTACAATTTTTTTTATTAATGCTGGAATAAAATGACTATTTTTTAAATCAAAATTATCGTGTGGTCCGTAAAGATTACAAGGCATTAATGTAAAATAAGATTTTTTAAATTGCTGATTATAAAATTCACAAGATTTTAATCCAACTATTTTAGCTATTGCATAAGCTTCATTAGTTTTTTCAAGATAATTTGATAATAAGTATTCCTCTTTTATAGGTTGTTTAGACATTTTGGGATAAATACACGAACTCCCTAAATTAATAAAGTGTTCAATTTTATTTTCAAAAGCAGCATTAATTAAATTGAGTTGTATTGTAATATTTTCATTTAAAAATTCTACAGGATATGATGAATTTGCAAGTATACCCCCTACTCTTCCTGCACAATTAATAATTATTGTAGGTTTTTCGTTTTTTAAAAATTTTAAAACTTTGTTTTGATCTAAAAGGTCTAATTTCTTTCTGTCTGCTAAAATTAATTTCTTTATATTTTGTTTTTTAAAAAATTTCACAAGCGAGGAACCAACCATACCTTTGTGACCAGCGATGAATATTCTTTTATTTTTTAAAGGATTTTTTATCATAACTTTATTCAGATTATTATAGAATTTACTATTAAAATGAAAATCTTTTAAATATTTTTTCAGGAATAATTTTTATTATTAACATAATTAATCTCCAAAAATTATTGATATAAATGACTTCTTTTTTGTTATTAATCGCACTCTTTACAATTGTTGCTACTTTTTTAGGTTTAGTTATTAAAAAATTTCTGGTTTTAAGATTTAAATCTCTAAAAGGTTTAGTGCTCATATAGCCTGGTATAATTGTAGTAACCAAAATATTTTCCTTTTGAAGTTTTTGTCTTAAAGCGGATAAAAAAGTTATAAGTCCTGATTTAGATGTTGAGTAATAAATCAATTTTTTTCTTCCTCTAATACCAGCTACTGATGTAAAAACAGCAATAAATGAATTTTCTCTTTTTTTAATTTTTTTTGATATTTCAGTTAATATAATAATAGGGTTAAAAAAATTTACTTTAATGTTTTTTTCTGCAAGCTCTACCTTGTCATACTCTATCTCTCCATCACCCGTATATCCAGCAATCCAAAATATTCCTGATATATCATTTTCTAATTTATAAATTATCTTTAAATTTTCCTCTAAGTTATATAAATCTGTTTCAAAAACTTGAATTTTATCTCTAATATTCTCAAAGAAACTTTTTTCTTTAATTAAATCAAAAAATTTTTTCTCGTTCCTACAAAATATTAAAAATTTTTCTGTTTCTTTTGAATAAATATCCAATAGTTCTAATGATATTTCAGATGTTCCACCAAAGATTATTATTTTATTATATTTCATAATTTACTTTAATTTTACAATTCAAATTTATAATATTCCGCAAATTCGTTAGATTTGAGTGAAAAAATAAATCTGCTCTATACCATCTAATTTTATTTTCATAAATTGTAATTTTAATATAACAATTTTTATTGTTCCTACAGTATATTATTTATTGAGAATTAAATTTTATATATTACATAATATAAATTACATACAAATGACTAAAAGAAAAAATATAGTTATAACAGGTATATTAGGTCAAGATGGACAGATTCTGTCAAAAATTCTTTTAAAAAAAAAATACAATATTATTGGAATTGTTAAAAGAATTCCAAAAAATAAAAAAAATAAAATCAAATTTAAAAAAATCAATCTACTAAATTATGCGCAACTTTCAAAATTTTTAGACAATTGCAAATTAGACTCTTTGATCCATTTGGGCACAGAGAATCCAAACTACCTACAATTAAAAAAAAAAGTGGATTTTTATAAAAAAAATCTTACTGCTACTAAAAATTTAATTAACTATTTTTCAAAAAAACAAAGAGATAAAAGATTAATTTTGATTGGATCCTCACAAATGTATGGGGACAAGAAGAAAAAAGTTAATTTAAACTCTAAATTTAAACCTATTAACTCATATGCTAAATTTAGGGTTGAAGCTTATAATTATATGAAAAAATCAAAAAAAAAATATAACTCGAATATGGTAACTGCAATCCTATTTAATCATGACTCTAAATTTAGAAAAAAAAAATTTCTTATACCTAGATTAGTACAAATAATAAAAAAAAACAAAATTAAGAAATTAAAAACAATTTATGAAGAGAATATTTCAGGAGATTTCTCTCATGCGGAGGATATATGTAATGGTTTGTATAAGTCACTTATTTTAAAAAATTGTCCCGATAAGTTAATTTTGTCTTCAAATAAAAGAACTTATATTAATAGAATAATTCATTATTTAATTAAAATTAATAGATCTCCAATTAAATTAAATTTCAAAGTTTATAAAAATACTTATACACCAGTAGGAGATAATAAATTAACAAAAAAAATCTTAGGATGGAGACATAAAAAGAATATCTTCACTGCTGCAAAAGAATTAAATAAGTAATCATTATTATATGAAAATTCATACAATTTTTTTCTTATCAGAATTTGTTTTAGGTGGTGCTGGAAATTCCATTTATAAATTATGCAAGAATTTACCAAAAAAAAATTACCACGTATCCATAATTTGTTTGAATAAGTGTTATTATAAAAAACTTTTTAAAAAAGAAGGTATAAATGTTTACGAGATCAATTCAAAAAGAGCATTTTTTGGTTTTTTTAAAATAAAAAAGATTCTCGCAAAGATTATCTCCAAAAATTATAAATCAACTGTTTTTTTATCAAATATAAATTATTCGAATATATTGACGATTCTATTTTTAAGGAATTTAAAATTAAAAATTTGTTTAATTGAAAGAACTCCCTATCAAGAATTGAATATTTATTATGGTAAGATTGACTTCATAAAGAAATTCGTAATGAAATTTTTGGTAGGTTTTACATTTAATAAGGCTGATGTATGTGTATCAAATTCTAATTATATTTCAAAAATTTATAATAAAAAATATAATTTAAAATTTAAAACTATTTTTCCACCAGCATTTGATGGTAATTTAACTTCAAGAAAAAATTTAAAAAATAAAAAAAAAAAATTTGTTACCGTCTGTCGATTAACAAAAGAAAAGGGGATTGAAAATTTAATAAATATGTTTTCAATTTATAAAAAGGAATTTTCTTTAGATATCATAGGAAATGGTCCAAATGTGAATAATCTAAAAAATTTCTGTTTTAATATTAAAAAATGCAAAAATATTAAATTTCTTGGTGAAATTGATCCTTCCCAAATTAAATTTCATTTAAAGAAATATGATTATTACATTAATTTTTCAGATTTCGAAGGTTTTCCAAATACAGTTGTTGAGTCTTTGTCCGCTGGTGTTCCAGTTTTAGCGTCTCAAAGTTATGGAGGTATAAATGAAATTTTATCAAATAAAAATTTTGGTTTAATATTTAATTCAAAAAATTTGTTAAAACATTATTTGCAAAAAATTAAAGATAAAAAATTGACTTTTAAATTTGATACCCGAGAATTATTTGACCATTTGAACAAATTTAGTATTAAGGAAAACGTAAGAAATTACGATAAACTTATTAAAAATTTAATTAAATAATCTCCAGTTCTTTTCGTACCATCTGATTGTTTGAAGTAAAGCAATATTGATACTTATAAATTTTTTCTTATTTGTAATTCTTTTTATCTTTAAATTTGATCCATGTGTTTTTTTCACATCTGCTTTTTGAAAACTCCTTTTATATATTTTTGGTTTTTTTTTGAAATAACTATTAATAAACTCTAAAATTTTTGTAATTTTTATGGGTTTATTTGAACAAACATTTAAAATTATATTAGTGTCAATTAATTTAGTATTTAAAAGTTTATAAAGAATATCGGTTACATCATTAATGTATGTGAAGTCTCTTGTATGATTTCCGTAATTATTTAAATAAAATTTCGTTTTCATATGAAAAATAGATCTTAAGTATTTAAAAATCAACATATCAGGTCTACCCCATTCTCCATATACCGTAAAAAATCTTAACCCAATAGATCTTGTAACAGAATGTTTAAAAAATAATTCTACAATTTCCTCATTATTTTTTTTTGTATATGCATACATATTTTTAGGGGAAGTAAATTGTGTTTCTTTTAAGGGAAATTTTTTGCTATCACCATAAACAGAACTTGAGGATGCATAAAAAAATTTTTTAATTCTATTTTTTTTAATTTCTTCAATTAAATTAAAAAATGCCAATATATTACTTTTTACATATGATCTTGGGTTAACTAGTGAATACCTTACGCCTGCTTGTGCTGCAAAATGATAAACCACATTAAATCTTATTTTAAAAATTTTTTCTAATTTTTTCTTATCACATAGATCGAATTTATAAAATTTAAAATTTTTGAATTTTTTCAAATCTTTTAATCTAGCTCTTTTTAATTTTTGTGAGTAATAATCGTTTATGTTATCTATTGAGAATATTTTATAATTAGTGTTTTTTAATAGATATTTACAAAAGTTATAACCTATAAATCCTGCACCACCAGTAATAAGAATTTTCATATAAAATATATATCAATTTTGTTCAAAAAAAATATAAGTTTATTTTAAATGCTATTAAAAAAATTTATAAAGTAAATACTATGATTAAAACACTTGTTTTTTCAGCAACCTTTAATGAAAGAGATAATATAAAAGAATTAATTGAAAAAATTAATGAGAACAAGTTTGATTTAGATATATTCATAATAGATGATAATAGTCCTGATAACACCAAAGAAATATTAAATGAATTAAAAAAAGATAATCTTAATTTAAAGTTTTTGGTTAGGGAAGAAAAGTTAGGATTAGATACTGCACATAAATATGCTTACAATTATGCTATTAAGAACGGTTACAAAAAATTAATCACTATGGATGCAGACTTGTCTCACGATCCTAAGGAATTATCGATATTTAATAAATTATTAGATGAACATGAATTTATTATTGGGTCTAGATATATGAAAGGAGGAAATTGCGAAATGCCTATACATAGACTCATTTTAAGTGTGATTGGAAATAAACTCATTAAATTTATTTTAAACTTAAAGTGTAACGAATTCACAACAGCCTATAGAGGATTTAATTTGGATAAATTAAAAGGCTTCGATCTCAATAATGTTGATTCAAAAGGTTATAGTTTTTTTATGGAGACTATCTATAGACTAAATATCCAAGGGTATTCAATTTATGAAATTCCAATTAATTTTAAAAATAGAACAAAAGGGAAATCTAAAATACCAAAAATTGAATTACTTAGAACTTTAAAGAACTTATTTAAACTTAGATTTAAACTTTAAAAAGTTCCTTTATTAAACATTGTTTTTCTTGCCCATCAGATAAATTAATGACTTCACAATCTGATATTTCTTTTAATTTTTGTTTATCAGATAAAAAAGTCAAATCTCCAGAATTAGATCTACTTTCCAGAATGTGTGATTGTGTGTATTGTTCTAAATTATTTACGTCCGGTAGATCTATATCTAGTTTTTCAACCTCTCTTTTGTTAATAAAAAATGCATTATTACATGCTTTATTTGCACCAACAAAAATAAAATTTTTTCTTTTCATTAAATTTATTATTGCCCTTAAGGACATTCCATAACATAAATTTGAATAATGGTAATTTGTTCTATTAAAATTATTTAAATTTGGTACTGTAACCTCTAAGTGAGCTCCAAATGTTGCATTGTATTCTGTGATTACAATCTTGCTCAAATTATCTGGTAGTGCTTTCATTACCCAGTAATCAATTCCATCAATATCCAAACTAAAAAGATCTAAATTATTTTGAAAATTATTTATTTCAAGAATATTAGAAATATTATCACTAGTTACTGTTTTTTCGATTATTGTTAGATCTCCTTTCCATAATTTCACATGTTTTGAGACTTTTTGTTTTAGATTTTTAACATTATCAATAATCATGCCTTTGTGTGGGCTTTTCATGAATATATATCTAGTATTTGACTCTTTATAGTCTCCTACACCAATTTCTAAAAATTTTGGATTTTGTATATTCAATTGATTTAATAAAAAATCAATAATACCGTCTTCTCCATTTTGTGAAAAAACTTTATATTCAACCTGATTTAAATTTTTAACATCCTTATAATTTTTACTTGCTAATCCAAAATGTGATGAACCTATCGCAAAAATATTACGATCATTATTATCTGAAATTATTGAACTTATGAAATTTTTTATTCTATTAAGCATTAATGTTTTTCGTAATTTTTTATTTTTATTAACTAATTAATTCAACATAATTTTTGTAATATTTGTAAAAATTTTTCTCACTTTTACTAAAAGCATATTTTATATGTTTTTTCTCCAGATTATGATTGTATTTATTAAGAGTTTGTAGCAACAAATTAGATAATTGAATAAAATTATCAGGAGAAAAATACTTTCCTCTCAAAGGATTTTGTTCTTTATGAATATCAATATTTGATAATATTATTTTTTTTCCCATCGATTTTGCTTGCTCTACTGTGCTGCTTCTCCCCTCAAATTTTGAAGGCTGAATTACTGCAACTGAATGATATATTAGAGATAAAACTTCTTTAAATGTTACTGTTCCTAAATATTTATAAAATTTAAAAAGATTATTATCATTAATAAATTTTTCTATTTCATGAAAATATTTAGTATTTCGATGCTCTTCTTTACTACCAGTTGAAACTATGAGTATGTTTTTTAATTTATTTTTGCTTTTAAGATGTAAAAGTGCGTTTAGCACAACTTTATGATTTTTATGCATCCAATATTGATTTGGTAAATAAAAATATTTTAATGGTAATTTAAACTTTGTTCTTAAAATAGAGCTTTTAATAATCTCTTTTTTTTTGGGTGACAAAAATACAAATGGACTCACCATTGCTTTTCTAGAGGCTAATTTAGATACAATTTTAAGATCATTTTTAACATCATTACTACTTACTATTATTTTTGTTGAGTGTAATGCACACATATAAATATTGATTTTTCTCAAAAATAAATTTTTATAGGAAAAGTTTTGAGGATAGTGAATGTATTGTAAATCAGCTAAAAAGGGATAGCTTTTTACGACACTATTCTTTCCTAAAAATATACTATTAGACAATGCATTGCTGTGAGATAAAATATCAATTTTATTTTTTAAAAAAAAATCATCGTAAGTTTTAGATTTTCCAAATATTAGTATTAAAAATTTATTAAACACTCTATCAAACAGAGTTTGATTATGAAAAAAATCTGTTTTTAAAAGCTCTAAATTCTTGAATTCTTTTTGCTCACTTTTTGAAAGTTTTTTTTTTACAATTAAAATAGGTTTTATTTCATTATTTGAAAACTTCATAATACAATGAACTAAATTTTTTATTAAATACGTTCCTCCAAACCATTTAAAAATATTAAAATTAATTAAAAAACCAACTCTCTTCATACATTATTCCTCTTAAACCATTTCACATACTGCTTAACTCCAATTCTAAAATTTTTGTTTGGCTTAATCCCAATTCTTTTTAGTTGTCCAATATTTGATATTAAGTTAATTGGATTTGAATTTAACTTCTTTCCGTTAAATATAATTTTATTTTTCTTATTAAAACTGCTGGATATCAATTTTAAAACATTTTTTATTTGTCTTCCCTTTCCAGAACCACAATTTATAATATTCGTGTTAGAAAATCCTTTCATGCAAAAATATAAAACTATATTTACTAAATCTGATATGTGAATAAAATCTCTTTTTTCTTTACCAGTTCCATAAAAAATATTTAAACCTTTTGATATTTTTGAACACGCATCATAAATTAATTGTTTTTTTAAACCATTTCCATAAAGTGATGCTATTCTTAAAATCATTAAATGAGATTTATATTTTTTAGAAAAATTTAATAAAAGTTTCTCCGCTTTTTTTTTATTGATTGCATAAACAGAGACTGGTTTTGTTTTGAATTTTTCAGAAATTGGACTTTTAAAATCATTGCCATAAATAGAATAACTTGACATAAAAATTATTTTTGTCTCATTTTGATTTTTCTCTATAAACTTAATCAAAGACATTGTTGATTTAACATTATTAATAAAATCTACTTTTCTTTTTAAACCAACTAATCCGCTACCAGCGCAATGAATTATAAAATCAAATTTTAAATTATACTTTGATAGATTTTTCTCTGTTAAATTGCCATTTATTTGATTTAGGTATCCCCATTTTTTATAATCAATTTTTTTCCATTTACCTCTGCCAATCCCGTAAACATTAAAATTTTTTTTTTTTAATATTTTTGCAATATTTTTTGCAATATATCCTTGAGAGCCTGTTATAAGAATTTTTTTTTTCACTCAAATAATAAATTTTAAAATTATTTAATTTTAAATTTTTAATATATATTAATCATTCTTGTAGTAAATTTGTGCTCAAAATGATATTAAAAAAACTTCTAATGGAAATATTAAAGACAATTGTAAACATTACAATTTTAAATTTAAAGATTTTTTTTTATAAAAACTCTGTTAAAAATGGAAAAGTATTACTATTTTTTTTTTCGAGAAAAAACCTTACTTTAATAAGTAAAAATTATTTAGAACATCTATTTAATAATTTTGATAAGAAAATTCTAATAATTTATGGTCATCAACTTAAAAATATTAATTATAAAAATTATTATTTTTTAAAAGAAAGTTTTTTACTAAAATATTTAATAAATATTGATATTTTCTTTACTAACTATGTAAGTGATAAATTTACAAATAATTCCATAAAAATTTATATGCATCATGATATTTCTACTGCACCTTTAGTTGACAAGAGTAAAGAAAAAGATCTTTTTCAAAGATTGATCAAATATGATTTCATATTTTCTCCACAAAAAAAAAGTAGCATTATGTTCCACAAATTTTTAAAAAAACACACTAAGGAAAAGTCCTTTAGAAATACTCCTACTATTTATGAAGTTGGATACCCAAAACTAGATTATTTAAGACGAAAAAAAGTAAAAAGAAATCTTAATGAAAAAAGTATCGTAATTGCGCCCACTGATTATAGACATGTTCAAAAATTATCTATTTACAATGAATTGGATAATATTATTGAGTTAATTTTGAGAAAAACAACTTATAAGATTTATTTTAGGCCATATCCAGCAAATTTGAAATCAGAAAAAATTTTAAGAATAATTAAAAAATATTCAAATAATAAAAGATTTAATTTAGATAATAGCAACGACTACATTGATGTATATTCAAAGTCTCGATATTTACTAACTGATATTTCCGGAACTGCAATAACATATTCATATTTTACCAATAGAAAAGTAATTTTTTACTCTAGAAACGAAAAGCTTGTTAAGAAAATGTTTTATAAAGATAATTCATATTTTAAAGACAGAAAAAAATTTGGAGTTATAAAAAGTAAACCAACAGAAATTGTTAATTTTATGAATAACGACAATTCAAACTATTCAAATAAAAAAATTAAAAAGGAAATTAAATATTTAGATAAGTCAAAACAAAGAATTAAATTTTTATTAAGAAAATACCTAAATTAAACTAGAGAATTGTTAAAATATAATTAATTTTTTAAAATTGCTCTACATATATGTGGTTTTTGATTTTTATAAACTGCATATTTGTTACTTGTTTTATAATAAATTATTTTATAACTCATTTTTTTCAGTTTATATTTAAATTCGTGAGGATCAATAAATCTCCTATAATGATCGTCATATCTCTCATGTTTTGAAATTTTAATTCCTTTCTTAATTAATGGATCTTTAATAGTTCTAAATTCAAGAAAAATTAGACCACTTTTTCTTAAAATTTTTTTTATGTTTTTAAAAAAATTTTCTTGCTCTTTTGCAGTTATAGCATGAATAAAAAACCTAGCATATAAAACGTCAAATTTCTTTTTAAAATTAAAATTTTTTATGCAAATATTTTTTTTAACAAAGTTTTTTTTAAAAATATTTTTATTTTTTTTTATTACATTTGATTGATCCAAACCAATAATATCTATTTTTTTTTTTATAAAAAAAATTGTATCTCTTCCATTTCCACAACCAACATCAATCATTTTCAATTTTTTTTTTATTTTAATTATTTTTTTATATACAAATAATGCAAATTTGCTTTGTTCTTGTACCTTAGCTTTTTTATAATATTTATTCCAATAATCTATATTTCTATTTTTCATATTTTAATATTTTCTTTATTATTTTTTTAGAAATTTCAGAAGTCGAGATTTTAAAATTATTTTTTACTTTAATATCAGGTTTTTTAGGAATTTCAGGTTTCAAATCTAATCCTAAAATATTTCTTTGTTTTTTCTTATAATGAATTTTTTTAGAATTTTTTTTAATTTTCTTAATGTCAGTATCTATTAAGATTTCAACATAATTTCTTATTTTATTTCTTCCAAATTTACGTATATCATTGTACAAACCAACAACTGTAAATATTACATTTATATTTTGATCTAAAATAATTTTCAAAAAATTTATATATTTTTTACCTAATTCTATTCTTGAAATTTTATCATAATTTTTGAAATTAAAAGATTTTCTAAAATTATCCCCACTGATGATAAGTGTTTTACCAAACTTATTTTCAATTTCTTTTTTAATTTTATAACTAATTTCAGACTTGCCTGAGCCAGAAAAACCAGTTACCCAAAATAAAATTCCTTTTACTTTACTAAATTTTCTTTTCATATGATGAATAAGTTTTCTCTAAAAAAAAATTGCTGAACATATTTATTAAATAAATTTATTTCTTTCTTATAGGTATTTAATTTAAATAGTAAATATATCATCTAATTAAATAATTTAAAAAATCAAATAAATTAAAATATTTTAAATGATTAGTAATTCTTTTTTATTGTATGGGTTTTATTATTCTTGATTTGATAATTCAAACCCTTATAAAATTCATCTTGTTTAAGATTAAAAAATTTTAATTTTCTTTCTAGATTTTTCCAAAAAATCGTATAATTTTTTTTATAATATATTTCACTATTTGTTTGAAATTTTGGTAACAATGATAAATTGTGTAATGATAGATTTAATTCTAGTGATGTATAAATTCTTGAATTGATTTTTTGTTCATTATTTAGTTTTTTAATATTTTTAATATTATTTAATAAATGATCATATTTTTTTTTACTTTTGGGTTTATGAGTAAAACCTAAATGATCATAATGAGAATGATTAGCCAATATGCAAGGTACTCCAAATGTTGCAAATTCAATTCCAACGGTTCCATTCCCAGTTATTATTGCTGACAAAATATCAAATAGATCAGAGTAGCTGAGATTATCAGAAAAAAGCTTAATATTATTAAAATTACTGCCTATAATTTTATTAAATTCAATTTCGGTTGAAGTTAGCGGTTTATGTGTTTCTGATAATTTTATTGGATGAGATTTTATTAACCAATTTACATTATCAATCTTTTTTATTCGATTAAATGTATAGTCGATCCATTCGTAATTTGTTTGAAATATTGACCTCCCACTTATAAATAAGCCATCAGTATAACTATGGTCAAAAATTCCAACGATAGGTTTTTTTAAATCCCAATTATATTTTTTACAAAGCTCCTTTTTGGTAAATTTAATACCTTTCTTAAAGGCAATTTTTGTATCGTTCAAATCCTGATCATTATTAATTCCATTTATTCTGTTACGAATAATTCTATAACCATCTTTAGATGATTTTTGTTTAAGATTTTTTTTGATGTTATTAAAATCTTTTAAGTCAAATTTTTGCTTCCAAGTATAAATTTGTTTTAAATTATCATAAACTCTAATTCCTATTTTTTTTGGCCCACCATACCTTGCATATACTTTTATCTTTTTTGATAGTGCATTTTGAAAAACTATTGCTGAAGGAATAAATTGTGTTTCAGATAATACTATGCCTTTATAATTATTTTTATTAAAAATATTACTAATAATTTTATTATATTCTATAGCCTCAAAAAAAAAATATATAAATTTAAAATTAATCGTCTTAATATATACGTCACCAGTATATCTAACATAATGATCATATGCAATTTCACCTATTTTTACGTTATTTAATCTAATTTTTTTAACTGTATCTAGTTTACTAATATTAATTAGTGAACTCAGTAATTTTATAAAATTTATTAACCTTGTCATAAATGAATCTTTTTCTAAATGTAAGAAATTTTGAATATTATAACTAGTGCCAACACTTCTTATTAAAGCATTATTTTTTCTATTTAATATAACTAACTCACCACCGGTGATTTTTTGTAAAAATTTTGAAATAATCAACTGTGTACATATATATCCTGGGTGAGCCATGATTGCATCGACTAAAATGAGGTTTTTTTTTTTATTACTTTTAAAATTTTTAAATACTTTTGTATTAGACTTAATAAATCTCTTAAAACTCAAATTTTTTTTTGATTTAACAAAAAAATATAATTTAACAATATTTTTTGTATCGTTTATAAAATTGTTTAGCTCCTTATAAAAAAAATATATTAGGCTTAAAAAAAAAATCTTTACTTTTTTTATTAAACTCATCTCGTTTTTTTACAAACTACCAAATAATGGTGATTTACGTCATTTTTTTTGTCCAAACAAAAACTATAATAACCTGAGCTTAGAATTTTAAAATTTTTAAATTTTTGATGTAGATGTTCATAAGATTTTGTGAAATTAATATAATGTTTTTTTATTTTTTTAAAATTATCTTTATCAACCAATGTTAATCCATCTTTACTTTGTTTGTTTGAATTTAAAGATGATTTTGATGATATCATTGTCGCATATATTATTCCGTTATTCTTTAATATCTGATCAAAATAATTGATATATAATTTAAAATCATCATCAGACAGATAATACAATGACTGGATACATGTAATTATATCAAATTTTTTTTTTTTTATATTTATTTTAAATTCATTTAAATCTTTAGTAAAAAAAAATTTACTTTTAATTTTTTTATATTTTTTTTTTTGCAACACTTATATCTTTTTTGGATATGTCTACTCCGTAGGCATTTATTTTTTGTTGATTAAAAAAATTTACTGCTGAACCTTGACC
>MDSZ01215977.1_pt1 | contig 15261 bp, 24 predicted proteins | sample 811201 | NCBI WGS metagenome assembly MDSZ01 (sample SAMN05326647, study PRJNA326480) | marine metagenome | isolation source: seawater | place: Indian Ocean: North | collected 2010
AGCCAATACCAGCGCATTTGATGATGCTTGCAGATACAAATCACCTAATTGGGCCATAGAGTCAGAACCAGTAGCATGGTGTGCTTCATCGAAAATGAGCAAATCAACATCTGAAAGTAAGATTCTCCCATTGCGAGCATCATTGCGAATCACGTGAGGAGTGGCCATGATGATTTTAGCATCCTTCCAGAGATCTTCCCTCTTGTGTGGTCTTTGTTGACCCGTGAGTGTGATTATCTTTTCAGAATCTATGTCGATGAACTCTCTAGCCATTCTCGCTTGTTGATCAACCAACCCAGTTGTCGGTGCGACCAAGACTATCTTTCCAGGCTTATCCAAAGTCTCAGCCATCGTCATCCATTGTACCGCAGTCTTGCCTAAACCGGTTGGCATTACAAGCAGACATGAGCCTGACAGTGCTTGCTTTGCAGCAAGCAGTTGATATGCTCTAGCAGACACCCCGTCACTGAGCCTTGGATGGTTCAGAGTTGGCGTCATGTCAACACATTGTGCGGCGGTGGCTCAAGAGGATTTGCATGAATCGAACTTTTTTTCCTTTAACGACCACAATGCTTGAAGACCTCCTTTTCACATAGGAGCCCAGCGGCCCTATGCGCCGTTTACATCCGATGCACTCATATATGGGTGGTAAGTCGGCGAAGTGCTCAGAAGGTGAGTAGCCAGACATTGCGGGCAATGCACAGCACCCCATTACTTCCGGTTCCATTCGTGGACTGGAAGCCGGTGTCACGGCAACTCCACGACCTGAAGAGCCTCTGTACGCCCCTTATCGGGGGGCCAATGCGGAGTAAACGAACATAGGAGGCCGAACAAATGGCAAAGAGAAGTCACCCACGACGTGGTAGTATGGCATTTAGCCCGCGCAAGCGGTCTGCACGCCACTTTGGACACGTCAAGTCGTGGCCAGAGACCGATGCGAGCGAGGTACGTGTACAGGGATTCGCCGGCTGGAAAGCTGGTATGACCCATATCATGGCCCGTGATCTGAACCCCCGATCGAACAGTGCAGGACAGGAAATCCGTGTCCCAGTAACAGTCGTCGAAGTTCCTCGAATGAGAGTTCTTGGCGTACGTGGTTACAGGATGACACCATACGGAAAGCAGGCTGCAGGAGAAGCATGGGTAGATGCAGAGCAACTATCAGAATCCTTCCCGCAACTATTCCGCAGATTGCACAACCGCAAAGAGCACGATGCTGACAAGCACTTTGAGGCTCTAGAAGGAGCAGATCTAGTTGAAGTTCGTGTCATTGCAGCAACTCAGCCTCACACAATTACTGGAACTCCATCCAAGACCCCAGAGGTCATGGAACTCGGACTGACCGGAGGCGACAGCGATGCAAAGATTGCATGGGCTAAGGAAAACCTCGGTCAGGAACTTTCCATCGGAGATGTATTCGAAGAAGGTGTATACGTTGACGCAGTCGGCGTTACCAAGGGATACGGATGGCAAGGTGTAATCAGGAGATTTGGAGGAAAGCTTCAATCTCACAAGAACTCCAAGAAGCGCCGACAACATGGAAACATGGGTGACTTCGGTACAGGGTATGTTCGAAAGACCATCCGTCAAGGTGGTCAAACCGGATATCACCAGCGCACTGAGTACAACAAGCGCATTCTTTCAATCGCATCCGCCGATGATAAGGCGATCACCCCTGCAGGTGGTTTCCTACACTACGGTGAGGTCAACTCTGACTACGTACTGGTGAAGGGTTCTCTACCTGGGCCAGCAAAGCGCTTAGTTCGATTCCGTGATGCAACTCGTGGATCTGACAAGGCAGCTCACCCATACGAGATTACCTATGTCAGTACAGCAAGCAAGCAGGGGGTCTGAAGATGAAGGTCGCAGTACACAATATCATCAACAACATCGAGCAAGATGAACTCGATGCAGGTCGTCTGCAAGAGGTCTATGAGATCGACGTGGAGTTGGGTAAGAAGGTAAACCTTCCAGATTCATTCTCCGCAGAGATTAGAGCTGACTTGGTAAAGCTAGCAGTAGCAAGTTCCCGTGCGAACCGCCGTCAGGCATACGGTTCCCGTGAGCACCAAGGAAAGAAGAGACCAATGAGCGGTATGAAGCACTCCGTCGAATGGTGGGGTAAGGGACGTGGTGTCTCTAGAATCATGCGCCGTACCGGACAGCGCCGTGGTGCACAAAATCCACACACACTAGGTGGTCGCCGTGCTCATGGACCAAAGGTCGAGAAGGATTGGTCTCGTAAGCTAAACCGCAACGAGCGCCGTCTTGCTCGCAATTCAGCTCTATCAGCGACAACCGATGTGGACATGGTTTCCGCACGTGGTCACCGCTTTGCAGAGGAGATTTCTTCTCTACCAATCGTTCTAGGAGATTACTCCGAGAACGGAGAGAAAATAGACATAGAGACATTCAACCTAAGTGGCGGAACTCGCAAGGTAAGTGCTATCTTTGAAGCACTTGGATTGGGAGACGACCTTGCACGTGCTCGCAACGGACGCAAAATCCGTGCTGGTAAGGCTACCATGCGTGGACGTGTTCACAAGGTCCCTAAGTCCGTACTACTAGTAGTTGCTAACAAGGATGGTCTAGCAAAGGCAGCTCGCAATCTACCTGGTGTAGATGTGGTTGCAGCAAAGGACCTCTCCGCTGAGCACCTTGCCCCTGGGGGCGATCTTGGTAGACTCACTGTCTTCACCAAGGCAGCTGTGGAGGCACTAAATTGAGGAGGTGTGATGAATGGTAAATCCGTATGATATTATCGTAATGCCGTGGATCACTGAGAAGTCGATGGAAGCCCGAACTTCGGGTAACAGACTCGAATTCATCGTGCGCCGTGGTGCAACTAAGGGCGATATCGCAGCAGCTGTTGAAATTCTATTCGACGCTGAAGTTGCTAAGGTAAATGTCCGCAACACCAAGCACGGCAAGTTGGCTTCGGTCAGGCTTGCTGAAGGCTACCATGCAGATGAGGCTGCAATGCGTCTTGGCGCATTCTGATGAGGTGATAAAATGGGTAAGAGAATTCGTGCACAGCGAAAGGGTAGTTCCCCGAGATACCGTGTGGCAAGCCACAGGTTCCCAGGTGCTAACACCCTTCCAAAAGCAAACGACGTTGTTGGCGAGGTTACTGAATTGGTACACAGTCCAGTTCACACCGCACCACTCGCACGCGTGAAACTACCAAACGGTGACACTACACTTGTAGTTGCTACCGAAGGCATTGCAGTAGGTTCAACCGTTGCAATCGGCGACAATGTCGCTCTAAGGCCAGGTAACATCACCAGCATTAGCAACATTCCAGAAGGAACAGCGATCAACAATCTAGAACTTCGTCCTGGTGACGGAGGAAGAGTTGCTCGTTCAGCCGGTAACTCCGCTGTTGTCGAGGCTCACCTCGATGGTGGCAAGGTACGTGTCAGGCTACCATCCGGTGCCTCCAAGGACATGTCCGGAAAGTGCCGAGCAACAATCGGTGTGCTCGCAGGACACGGCCGCTCTGAGATGCCACTGCGTACTGCAGGTGCTGCACACTACAAGGCAAAGGCTCGTGGAAAGTTGTACCCTCACGTAAGTGGTGTCGCAATGAACCCGGTCGACCACCCACACGGTGGTGGAAACCACCAGGCGGTTCACGGACCAAACTCCGTAGCTCGTGGCACCTCTCCTGGTGCTAAGGTGGGTAACATCGCTCCAAGCCGCACAGGACGAGGCCGCGGCAAGAAAATCTGAGGTGAAATAAAATGGCGAAGAAGAAGAAGTCATTCATGACCCCAAAGGCAAGCCGAAGAAAGGCTCGCAAGAAGCGCACAACAGTTACTGGTCGCAAGAAGAAGGAATTCACATACCGTGGATACGAAGTCGAAGAGCTCAAGGCAATGCCTTTGTGGCCTTCCGATGAAGATCCAAGTGCACCTTCTGTGATCACTCTACTAACAAGCCGTGCTCGCAGATCGATTGCTCGAGGCCTTTCCACAGAAAACGAGCACTTCATCGAGCGCATGCGCCGATCCACCGGACGTACAGTCCGCACACACCGCCGTGATGTACCGATTTTGCCAGAGTTCGTCGGCAAGAGAATCGCTGTTCACAACGGCCAGAATTTCGTTGAAATCGAGGTAAAGCCCGAGATGATAGGTCACTATCTGGGAGAGTTCGCCCTAACCCGCAAGAGTGTAACACACTCTGGTCCGGGTGTTGGTGCGACCCGCTCTTCCTCCCACGTGGCATTGAAGTGAGGTGAGATGAATGGGTTGGAAGAAATCTGAAATGGACCGCAGGTCCAAGCGCAAGGAACTCCCTCAGAAGGGATACACCCAGTTGCTACAAGGTAGCCGTCTTGCTACTGCACGTGCAAAGAACACAGATGTTCACGTAAAGCACTGTTTCGAAATCGCTCGTGCAATCAAGCACCGAACCGCAGGCGAGGCTCTTGAATTCCTCAACAGCGTTCTAAGAATCGACAGCGACAGGCCAGATATTCGCAAGAAGGCTGTTGCAGTACCATTCCGTCTTGGTTCTGGAAACAAGAAGCGCAAGCGTTCTGGACCTTCCATGGTCGGTCACCGCAAGGGTGGAGTAGGACCTGGAAGATACCCGGTTAAGGCTAGCCGAATCATGATCAAGCTCATCGAGAGCTGTATGGAAAACGCACGTCACCAGTATGAGGACATCGATCCTGAAGAGATGGTGATTACACACTGTGCTGCACACCGAGGTCAAATCAAGCGTGGTTGGACCCCTCGTGCACGTGGACGTGCATCTCCAAAGAACCACTACCGTGTCAATCTAGAGATTTTCCTAGAGGACTTCAGCGGTGCAGAAGACGAACTGGAGGACGAGTTCTGAGGTGAATATCATGAGTGACAATAAGAGTACCCTAAGACGCATCATCGATCGAAATGTCGAGCGTCATCTAGTCAAGGAATTCTTGATGAACAATACTAAGAAAGCTGGTTTCGGTGGACTCGACATCCGTCGAACACCTGCTGGAACAGAAGTTACTGTCAAGGCAGAGCGCCCTGGAATGGTCATCGGCCGTAAGGGTAAGATCATCAACGATCTTCAGAAGCGCTTGAGTGAAGAGTTCAGTATAGAAAACCCACGTCTAAAGGTAGATGAGGTCGAGAACCCAGCACTAAACGCTCAGGTAATGGCAGAGAAGATTGCTAGCGCAATGGAGCGTGGCTGGTACTACCGCCGTGCAGGACATTCCGCTGCTCTCAACATTATGGAAGCCGGAGCACGTGGTGTAATCATCACCCTCGCAGGTAAGTTGACAGGTAGCAGAAACAGAACTCAGAAGTTTATTCGTGGACACGTCAAGTACTGTGGTGAAACAGCAATTCAACACATGGACACAGGTTATGCTGTCTGTGTAAAGAAATTGGGAACAATTGGTGTAACTGTAGCAATCATGCGCAAGGGAACCAAGCTACCTCACGAGATTTCTATCTATTCAGAAGAAGATTTGCGAATGCAAGCTGAAGCTGCTGGAAAAGAGGAGACTGTAGAACCGGAGGGATCTGAGTGACCCACGTATCAAACCGTGAAATCGCTTCGATGAGTGCAGAAGCACTTGCAACTCGCCTAGAGGAACTTCAGGAAGAGCTACTTCAACTACGTGCAGAGCAAGCCCTTGGTGGTACACCATCAAACATGGGTGAGTTCAAGGCGACCCGCCGTTCTATTGCACGCATCAAGACCAAGATGGCAAACGAGTGATTCAAACAATAAACATAGCAAAGGGAGGTGAAATGAATGGCTGCAATCTGTAACGTGTGCGGATTACCTGATGAATTGTGTATTTGTCAGGAGATCGCTAAGGAACAGCAGATGGCAACTATCAGCACCGACCGACGTCGCTATGGTAAGATTGTAACCAAGGTCGAAGGAATCGAAGATTCTGCAATCGACATCAACCAGTTGGCAAAACTCCTGAAGAACAGGTGTGCTGCTGGAGGAACCGTGAAAGGACGTGTGATTGAACTTCAGGGAGATCACAAGAAAAAGGCCGCTGCGGTTCTGAAGAACAACGGATTCAATGTGGAGGTGCGATGATATGTCCATAGCTAATCAATCTTGGATTGGACGTGACCTCGTAGTCACTGCTTCTCCGGATGAATCCCTAATCGGTCGAAACGGACTAGTTGTAGACGAGTCTCGTGAGACCATCACCCTACTAGAGGGTGGCCGAGAGATTATTCTCGGCAAGAGTTCAATCGAATTCAATATCGGTGGAAGCGATTCCACCATTGTCGGTGCGTTGATGCGGCAGCGTGCTGAGGAGAGAATTTACCGCAAACACAGGAGTGAGTGATTACGATGCGTGACATCGGAGTTGATGTAAAGCCGCCTACCGGCGAGTGGGATGGAAATGAGAACTGCCCCTTCCATGGGTCTCTGCGCCTTCGCGGCCAGGTGCTCGAAGGAACAGTGGCAAGTGTAGGAATGCAGAGTACAATCGTTGTGGAGCGTGACAATGTTCGCTACATGAAGAAGTACGAAAGATACGAGAAGAGAACCAGTGCGTTGTCCGCACACCTTCCTTCCTGTATTGGAGAAGTAACCGTAGGTGACAGAGTGAAGATCATGGAGTGCAGACCGCTATCCAAGACCGTCTCATTCTGTGTCATCGAGAACAACGGAGGTGAGGCTTGATGCGTGGAATCGCAGGAAAGCAAACCCGTGGTCTACCGACCATGGCACGTCTACAAGTTGCTGACAACACAGGTGCAAAGATTGCGCAGGTAATCAACGTCCGCAAGCTTGGAGGAACCATGCGTAGGTACCCTGCAGCAGGTGTTGGAGATTTGATCAAGGTCTCGGTAAAGCGTGGTACTCCTGACACACGCCGCCAGATGTTCAACGCAGTAGTTATTCGTCAGCGTCGCCCGTTCAGAAGGGTCGATGGCACATGGGTCCAGTTCGAGGACAACGCTTGTGTTATCACCAATGAGAAGGGAGATGTCCAAGGTTCCGATATCAAGGGACCTGTATCACGTGAGGCAGCAGAACGCTGGCCTCGTATCGCAGCAACTGCGAAGCAAATTGTCTGAGGTGAATGAAATGGTAAAGAGCAGCAAGCCAGGAAAGCAGCGCAAGGCACAGGCCAATGCGCCACTGCACGTAAAGCGCAAGCGCGTTCGTGCTCGCCTACAACTCGACAAGCCAGACGCACGTCTAGCAGGACTTCGTTCTGTTACAATCCGTGTAGGCGACACAGTTCGTGTTGTCCGAGGAGATCTCTCCCACGGTGGTAAGAGAGTTGGTGGAAAGCGCAAGGCTGACCCACTTTCAGGCAAGGTCATCAATGTAGATTCAAACACCGGTCGCATCTTCATCGAAGGTGCAACCGCTACCAAAGCAGACAACAGAGAGGAAGCTGTACCGGTCCATGCTTCCAACGTAGTCGTCGTAAAACTCGACGAGACGGACAAGTTGCGAATGCAACACTTGACCGCAGATAGGAGTTGAATGAAATGGGAAGCAGCAGTCACTTGAAGCGTTTGGCCATCCCTCGAAGTTGGCCACTCCCTCGTAAGACCACAGTGTGGGTCACACGCCCACGCGCAGGTGCGCACAGCCTAGAGCGATGTATGCCGATTAATATCGTCATTCGTGATGTAATTGGCTTAGCACGTTCTACCCGTGAAGTTCGCAAGATTCTACACAACGGCCTAGCCAAGGTCGACGGCCGTGTGGTCAAGGACACACGCCGTGGTGTTGGTGTAATGGACGTTCTAACTCTAGGCGAAGAGAACTACCGATGTGTTCTAGATACAAACGGTCGTCTTCGCTACCGCCAAATCTCTCCAGAAGAAGCAACCTGGAAGGTTTGCCGAATCGAGGGTAAGAGCACTGTGAAAGGTGGAAAGACACAGGTCCACCTCCACGATGGCCGCAATATCTTGGTCGATGATGCATCAGAGCACAAGACCGGAGACTCTCTCAAAATTTCTCTACCAGATCAGCAAGTTATGGACCACATCAAGTTCGGTGAAGGTACACGATGTATGCTAGTTGGTGGAGTGCACGTTGGTAAGCTAGCAGATGTAACCAATTACATCGTAAAGCGCTCCAGTATGCCTAACGAAGTCGAATTCGATGGATTCGGTACAATCGCTGACAACGTATTCACTGTAGGCGACTGTTCACTACCAGGTGTGGAGGTGAGCCAGTGAGCGAAAACGCAAACCCAATGTCGGTTCCAAGAATCGCAAAGGTTGTCGTCAACATCGGTGTTGGCGAAGGTGGAGACCGCCTAACCAATGCAGAGAAGGTTCTAGAGATTGTAACTGGAGTTAGCCCTGTTAGAACACTTGGAAAGCAACAGAACCGTGACCTGAAGGTCCGTGTAGGCTTCCCAATTGGCTGCAAGGCAACACTTCGTGACCAAGAGACAATCAAGAAATTCCTTACAGATGCATTTTGGGTTCGAGAGAACACCATCCCTTCATGGAACTTCGATAGGACAGGCAACCTCTCCTTCGGAATTCCAGATTACACAGATTTCCCAGACCAAAAGTACGATCCGGATATCGGAATCTTCGGCATGGACATCAACGTCGTGCTTGAGAGGCCAGGACACCGTGTCAGTCGTCGCCGACGTCGAAGTGCAAAGGTCTCACAGAACCACCGAACCAACGCTGATGATGCACGAGCTTGGTTTGCAGAGAACTACGGCATCAAAATCCTGGAGGAGTGAAAATGGCACGAGACCACGGTGAAGAAATTGGAAGAACGAATGGCTGCCGCCGATGCGGACGCCGCCGAGGAATGATCCGAAGACATGGACTACGTTTGTGCAGACAGTGCTTCCGCGACATCGCTCCGGAAATTGGATTCAAGAAGATGAATTGAGGTGATTAAGAATGCAGTTCGACCCCCTTAATGATGCACTAGCCAAACTCTACAATGCAGAGCAGGCTGGTAAGTACAATGTTAATCTGGCACCAGCATCCAAGTTACTTGGAAGCGTGCTTGAGATTATGCAGTCCTCCGGCTACGTCGGAGAGATTGAGAAGAACGACGATGGACGAGGTGGCTCATACAGCGTACAGCTGCGTGGCGCTATCAACAAGTGTGGTGTGGTAAAGCCACGACACTCGGTCCGCCGCCAGGAGTTCGATAAGTGGGAGGGACGTTACCTTCCTGCACAAGATTTCGGACTACTGATTTTGACCACCAATAGTGGAGTAATGCACCACAAGGAAGCCAAGGAGAACCGTATTGGCGGTCGTCTTTTGGCTTACGTGTTCTGAGGTGATTTGAATGGTTAAGTTAGATCGAATCGAACACACAGTTGATGTTCCTGAAGGAGTTACAGCAACTCTTGATGGTGACACTGTTACAATCGCAGGACCAAATGGAAGCATCTCTCGAGAATTCGCAAGTCCTAGAGTAAACATCTTCCAAGAAGGTGGAGCTCTTCTGGTTCGTGTTGACCTTCCTCGTCGTAAGGAGAAGGCACTTGCAGGAACTTGGAATGCCCATTTGAAGAATATGATCAAGGGAGTTACAGATGGCTTTACTTACACACTAAAGGCACTATACTCTCACTTCCCAATGACACTTGCTGTCAATGGTAACAAGTTCGTTGTCAACAATTACTTCGGAGAACGTGTACCTCGTACTTCAGACATCCTAGCAGGTGTTGAGGTCAAAGTACAGAACAAGACCGAGGTCGTAGTTAGTGGAATCGATAAGGAAGCAGTCGGTCAGACTGCGGCTAATATCGAGAGGTCCACAACCGTCAAGAAGCGAGACCGACGTGTCTTCCAAGACGGAATTTACCTCATAGAGAAGGCATGAAGGAGGAATCGAGATGAGTGATTACGAAAACATGACTGTAGCAGAATTGAAGGAACTTCTCAAGGAAGCAGGACTACCTGTTTCTGGAAAGAAGGCAGACCTCATTGCTCGCCTCCAGGAAGAGGCTGATGCACCTGTTGTCGAGGAATCGGCAGAAGAGGAAGAAGAGGAAGAAGACATCGATGATGACTACGAAGACGAAGATGACTGGGAAGATGACTACGATGAGGAGCACGTTGCTCGCCAGAAGCCAGTTCTATCTGAAGACATGAAGGCAGCACTAGCACTTCGTGCAGCACAGAAGAAAGGAACTCCATCATTCCGCAGAACCGAATGGTTCCGCTACAAGCGTCTATCCCGCTCTGGATGGAGAAAGCCACACGGAATGGACAACAAGCAGCGTCGCAACTTCAAGTATCGAGGATCTCTTGTCCGCATCGGACATGGTAAGGTCAACGCAGCTAGTGGTCTACACCCATCTGGATTCGAGGAAGTAATGGTTCACAACCCAAGCGACCTTGATGGAATGGATGCAGAAACTCAAGCAGCACGTGTCGGTGCTACCGTAGGTGGCCGCAAGAGAGAGAACATTCACTCTCGTGCTGATGAATTAGGAATTAGGGTCCTTAACCGCAGGAGGGAACGCTGATGCAGATTACTAATCAGAAGAAGATGGCAGCTCAACTGCTAAAGTGTGGTGTCCATCGAGTTTGGATTAATCCATCTTACCTTGACCAGGTAGCGCAAGCCGTCCAGAAAGACGATATCCGTGAGGCTATCGACAGTGGATGGATCAAGGCAAAAGCGGTTCAAGGAACCTCTCGTGTGCGTGCACTAAAGCGCCAAGAGCAGAAGAAGAAGGGCCGCCGTAAGGGTCAAGGAAAGAGATCCGGTACTGCAAATGCTCGCAATCCTCGCAAGCAACAGTGGATGGCAACAATCCGTGCTCAGCGAAAAACTCTGAAGGGCATGCGCGAAGATGGCACTCTTGACCGCTCGCAGTACCGCCACTACTACCTGAAGGCAAAGGGTGGCTCGTACCGTTCAATTTCTCACATGAAGACCCAGATGGGTGTTGATGGAGTAAAGATTGGAGGTGACCAGTGATGGCACAAGGACCACGACAGCGTAACCAATACCGTCGCCGCCGAAGCGGTGAAACCGATTACCGACGCCGCTTGAAGCTTCTAAAGAGTGGATTGGCACGTGCAGTAGTTCGTGTTTCGAATACCAGAACCACTTGCCAAGTTGTAACTTGGAAGAATGATGGTGACAAGGTCGAACTTTCCATGACAGGAGACGATTTGGTCTCCAAATTCGGATGGCCAGAAGGATCTTCTCGCAAGAATGTTCCAGCATCCTACCTCGTAGGATACGCAATGGGCAAGTCTGCAATATCCTCCGGTCATGATGAAGCAGTATTGGATATTGGTCTTGCAGCTAGCACTGTAGGTAACCGAGCATTTGCAGCTTTGAAGGGAATGGTAGACGCAGGTCTTGAAATCCCTCACAGCGATTCAGTCTTCCCAGATGAAGACAGGCTAATGGGAGCTCACATCGATGACTCCTATGCTTCACAAGTTGAAGCGACAAAGAGCAAGATAGAGGAGGCGTTCTGAAATGACAGAAGAAGGAACTCAAATGGCACCTGGCCTGATCAAGGCTTTCGCACCAGTTGAAGAAGATCAGCAAGAAGGTGGACGTCGCCGTCGCCGCAGCGCCTCTGATGAAGCGATTGCAGCACTACGCTCTTGGACACCTAAGACTCGTCTAGGCCGTGAAGTCATGGCTGGTCGCATCGTAACCTACGAACAGGCTCTAGCATCTGGACTTCCAATCCGTGAAGTTGAGATCGTAGACGCTCTAATTCCAAACTTGGAAGATGAGGTAATCAAGGTCAATATGGTTCAGAGAATGACCGACTCCGGTCGTCGTGTAAGGTTCAATGTCATGGCTTGTGTAGGAAACAAGGATGGATACGTTGGACTTGCTATGGCAAAGGGTAAGGAAGTTGCTCAGGCTATTGGTAAGGCTCTAACAGCAGCTAAGTTGAACCTTATTCAGGTCCAGCGTGGCAACGGTTCATGGGAATCTTCGGTAGGACCAGGAACTTCCATTCCTTTCAAGGTACAAGGACAGGCAGGTTCGACCCGTGTAACCCTAATGCCAGCACCTGCTGGTAAGGGCCTAGTTATCGGTGAAACCGGTAAGCGTGTTCTCGAACTTGCTGGAGTAACAGATGTTCTTTCCCGTACCAAGGGACAGACTCAGACCACAATCAATTACGCAGCAGCTACTTTCAATGCTCTTGCAGCGATTAACCGCACAAGAGTAAATGATGTACAGCGTGCTGAATTGTTTATTCACAAAGGGAGGCTTTTGGAATGAGTTGGATTGTTGTAAGAGCACGTTCTGATGTAAAGGTTGAGCGTTCTATTCGTGAGACTATGGGAATGCTAAACTTGACCCGTGTCAACCACGCGGTAATCATTCCAGAGAACCCTCAGTACAAGGGTATGCTTCAGAAGGCTAAGGATTACATCACCTGGGGCGATGCTGACGCAGGCCTAGTTGAGAAGATGATCAGTGAGCGTGGTCGCCTAGTCGGTGACAAGCCAGTGACAGATTCCGATGTAAAGGATTCAACCGAATACGGTTCTATCAAGGAGTTCGCTGCTGCGATTGCAGCAGGCGATGCAACAGTAAAGGACATGCCAGAGATGAAGCGTGTCTTCCGTCTCCACCCACCTCGTGGCCCAAAGGGCTGGGGTGGCCTCAAGCGCACCTACGTAGTTGGTGGCGCTCTAGGACCTCGTGGTGAAGACATCGGTGCTCTAGTCGAGCGCATGATTTGAGGTGATTGAAATGGGAAGAGCAAACAAATTCCGTGGACGCTGCAGAACACATGGTCGTGGCCACAAGGCCGGCCGTGGTGCTGGAAAGCGTGGAGGCCGTGGTAAGGCTGGTATGAACAAGCATCGTGTCATGACCAGAATCAAGTATATGCCAAATCATTGGGGTATGCATGGATTCAATCGTGATCCAAGCCTACGCACAGTTTACGTCACTTGCAACGTAAGTGACCTAGAAGGACTAGCAGATGGTGGCGACACCGTCGACCTAACCGAAATGGGCATAGACAAGCTCCTAGGTTCAGGTAGAATTAACACAGCATTGAACGTCATTGTTGAAGAGTGGTCAGCTAAGGCAGCCGAAAAGGTCGCTGCAGCAGGCGGTTCCATCGAAGGCGACGATGATGAGGAAGAATGGGAGTAATCCCTTAACATAAACAACAGAGGAGGATTTTGAATGGGTAAGCAATCGGTTCCATGGGCAGTTGCCTTATCCGGTATTCTGTACTTCGGTATGCTAGCATATTGGGAGTACGATGACCTGATGGCTGGAGTTGACAATGCAATATTTGGATTCGTCTTTGGATTGATCTATGTTGCATACATCATGTGGTGTTTCAACCGTGACATGCCGGAATCAATCAAGGAAGTTCCTTTCATTGGAAGATACGGAAAAATGCTAGGTTGGCTAACATTCGTTGGTGTCGCAGTCTGGTATTGTCGTCCAAACGCATGGGGCGGAGCGAATCAAGAAATGGTAGGATATCTTCTGGTTGGAGTAATTCTACTCGGTTTCGGTGCAGCAGCAGCACTAACCTGTTTCATGTACAGCGGTGATAAGAGTAGCCGTTTGTACGCTCTATACAGGTTCGTAGACACATATCCTGCAATCACTAAGCCTGAGCGTCACGTTCGATTCAATGAGAAGTTGTGGACAACAACTCTCGTTCTGATCATTTACTTCGCAATGACAAACGTCATGCTATGGGGTCTATCCGGACAAGCTCTCGACTTGTTCGCTGGATTCCGTTCTATTATGGCAGGTGCATCTGGTACTCTGATGCACTTGGGTATCGGTCCAATTGTTACTGGTTCGATTATCATGCAGTTGTTCGCTGGTGCAAAGATCATCAGACTAGACTTGACTGATTCTCGTGACAAGGCAATGTACCAGGGTGTACAAAAGCTACTGGTTCTGATTATGATTCCAATCGAGTCGATTCCTCAGACCTATGGTTTCCTAGACCCACAGCAGTCCCTAATCACAGACTATGGAATGGGCTGGGCTAACTTCGTAATCGTAGCACAGTTATTCGCAGGTTCATACCTTGTATTCCTACTGGACGAATTGGTCAGCAAGTGGGGTATTGGTTCTGGTATCTCTCTATTCATTGCTGCAGGTGTCGCACAGTCGACATTCGTAGGTACATTGTCACCTATGCCTGCAAACACAGCAGCAGCTTACAGTTTGCAAAATCCACCGTCTGGTACGATACCCATGATATTCTACATGTTCCGGGAGGCGACGAATGGCGAAATGATATCGCAAAATGGATTCGAAACGATTCTGTTAACGCACGTCAATCCTGTTGTAGCATTATTCTCATCGGTAGTGGTGTTCCTAGTTGTAGCATATGCTGAGAGCAGTAAACTCGAATTGCCACTAACTCACGGAAAGGTACGTGGACATCGTGGTAAGTATCCGATTCGACTTGTCTATGCATCTAACATTCCGGTCATTTTGATGGCAGCACTTCTCGCTAACATCAACATGTTCACCCTATTGTTCTGGAACCATCCTACGATGTCTAAGACGCCGATACTTGGAAAGAACGGTTGGGGTAGTATGTCCGATTATATCGGTACGTACGATGTTGGTTCATCTACGCCGAATGGCGGTTTCGCATGGTATTCATCGATGGTAAATGGAGTGAATGATTGGTTGATCCCAATATTGAATCAGCAAGGGGACTTGTATGGACATAGCCTTTGGCAAATTGGAGGTCACGTCATCTTCTATGTCGTACTGATGACAGTAGGTTCGATGGTATTCGCGAAGTTCTGGATCGATACGACTAATATGGGCGCTAAAGACGTTGCAAAGCAGATTGAGAGAACTGGTATGCAGATTCCAGGATTCAGAAAGAATCCGCTGGTACTAGAGCGCATTTTGGAGCGTTATATTCCACCTGTAACCTACTTCTCTGGTGCTTTCGTCGGTCTATTGGCTGCAGGAGCAGATCTGTTAGGAACGGTAGGAAATGCGACGGGTACAGGATTGCTTCTAGCGGTCGGAATTATCCTGCGTACATACGAACAGATTCAGAAAGAACAAGCTATGGAAATGCACCCGATGCTGAGGCAGTTCTTCGGTGCTGAATGATATTGATTTCAGCCACTGTTCAATCGTGGTAATTGCGACGCAGTGCTTCGTTTTCGACACGAGTCTAAACAGTCACCTTGATATACAGGTGGGGATTGGGCGGGATGCTTGCGTCGTTGGGACGGCGTTGGCGGCTGAGTTCTTCGGAACAATGACTGCCGCCATCTACCCTGATGCAAGCCGAAGCACATTGCGGTCTTGAGAAACCACACC
>MDSZ01153596.1_pt1 | contig 15259 bp, 10 predicted proteins | sample 811201 | NCBI WGS metagenome assembly MDSZ01 (sample SAMN05326647, study PRJNA326480) | marine metagenome | isolation source: seawater | place: Indian Ocean: North | collected 2010
GAAAAACCACTTTGTTACGTCTAATTGCAGGTATTTATCCACCTGATTTAGGCCAAAAAAATATTGATGGAGTTCCCTATTTTTATGGCAGCTCATCAATGATTAATCCTGAAAGCACCGGTTATGAAAATATCGACTTGGAATTTCATATCCGAAATGTACCAAAAAACAAAAGAAAAATGCTTAAGGCTGAAATTGAACAATTTACTGAATTAGGAGAGTATCTAGCCTTGCCCGTGAGAATATACTCAATGGGAATGTTAGCGCGTTTAACGTTTGCCCTCGCAACAATAATTTCTCCAGAAATACTATTGATCGATGAAGGTATTGGGGCAGGTGATCAAAGTTTTTATGATAAAGTTGAGAAAAGGATTAAAAAATTCACATCAGATGCGAGTATCATTGTCTGTGCGTCACATTCAGAAGCATTTTTAAGACAAATATGTAATAGTGGCGTTGTAATGGAGCAAGGTGAAATAAAGTTTTTCGGCACAGTAGACGAGGCTTTTGCATTTTATCTGAATTCTAAAAATTAACAAAAAGAAATGTAAAGTTACTCGCAAACTCTATCTTTTTAACCTTCTATTTCAATGCATTTGTTGCAGTAAAAAAATTTAATAATTTGAAACTCAAAGATTTTTAAAATAGGTTCCCGAATATTCCCAAGTGACAAGATATTGAAAGTATTTTTTTAAACGGGGGTAATTAGAAATTCTATTATTTTAATTCTTAATCATAATTTTATAAGCCAAGTCTTATCCTATCGCTATTATATCATTTTATGCCCCCAAAATTGGATATAAGTTTTCTAGAAGCAAACTAATCTTTTATCAAAAGAACTAGGCTTAATATCCCTTATTTTTATCTAAACTTAACTTCAAAAAATACTACAATTAAACCTAGACTAAGATTGTTTCAAATGTTCTTGAATAGGAAAAATATTCGATGAAAAAGTTTTATCAAATCCTTCGATTTGCATTATTCCTTCCAATTTGCATTGTGGCCTTTTTCCCCACTTTAATTACCGGTTGGCTTTTTCAAAGAAAAGCAGCCTCGACAAAAGGGACTTTTGGTGAAAGCTGGCTTACCGTCTCACCTTTATTTATTTGTAACGGAGAAGGCTTAAGAACCCTTTTCAAAGCCCAGGACAATCAAATAATTTTGAAAAGAAAAATCAAAACAACTTTATTGAAGTTAAGTCAAAAAGCTTTGTTTGAAATCCTCTTATCGCGATTAAAACCTTTGCTCATCTTTCTTGTAAAACCTTTGCTCATCTTTCTTGTGAATTTTGCAAAGAAACCCATTCCGTTGTTCCACTATTGGTCTTATTTGAGCAACCTAGGGGCACAAGTTATTAGCACTAAAAGCCGGAGCATTATAGGAATCTATGAAACAACATCCATCGATGAAAAACATCAACTCATGTTACAGACTGCGCTTGCGTGCGGGAGTACAGACAAATCGGAATGGTGGCAGTTTTTGAGCAAAAATTCTTTTTTTTCGAAAAATGACCTTCTTTACCTAATGAAAAATTATGTCTTGCGACAAAATGGTGCATATACTGAATTCATTAAGCTTACAGAAAAGTGGAGCGAAGTTCTATCTGACCCCGAACTCAAAAATGATTTTAACTACGAGTTAGCTGTTCACTTCTCTGAAGCGTTACAAAAAATAAAAAATGAGAGCTTGGTTAAAGACCACGCGTTTAATACTGACCGTAGAAAAATTTTGATAGGGGTGTCTGTATGGGGCAAACATTATGTGAATATTTTCACGAATTATTGTCTTCCTTCTTTACTTGCTGCCGGGAATCTTCCGGCCCTCTGCAAATCACACCAGCCAATTCTGCTAATACATACAGATATTGAAAGTAAAAAGATCTTAAATGAATGTAAGGTTTTTGAACATTTAAAAAAAGCAGGGGTATGCATTTATTTCCGTATTCTTGACAAAAACCTTACTAAACGAATAACCGAACATCCAGACAATGTTTATTGGCATCTTGGAATGGTGCAAAGCCTTGACCTATTTTATGCACAATCAATAAATGCAGACTACCACCTCCTCATGCCTGACACGGTCTACGCCAACAATTTTTTTACTGGCATAGTGAATGCAACAAAAAACGGAACTGAAGCACTTACTAGAATATGTTATCGAGCTACCATGGAGGGCATGTGCCCTGATCTCGACAAATTTGTCAAAGGACACGTCTTATCGGTACCAGCAAGGAAGTTGGCAGCACTAGGCATTCGCCACATCCATCCAGGCTTTAAATCACTTTTTGTGACAAATACCTCAACAGAAACACACTTACCTCACGTGCATGTGATTATTTGGGAGGGAGAGAATAGTCTCCATTTGGTCTCGCCCCATCAAACAATCCTTTTTTTAGATCGAAGTATTGTAAAACGAATTCCTAAACGCTTTTTTGTCACACTAGACAGCGAGTTAGACAAAATTATCCCAGAAAAATGTAATCATAGATGTCCAAATGCAGATGATGAAATGTTTTTAATCGAGATCACGTCAGAGAAAATAGCTTATAGTTTCGACCGCCACATTTCTATCAAAGAGTTCTGCCGACGGTTCTGGATAAATTCTCCTTCACTTTCCTTTTTAAGATTTTTTGAAGGAAATGTTATTGATGAACTAGCCAGAGAGGATATAAAGGACCTAAACCGCACCTTTAAGACTGAACAAGAAATAGCAACTGAAAAGAATAGGTTACGGAAAGCTATCAGTTCTTCTTTTCCAAAATTTGAGATTGAGAATTTAGAAAAGGCCTGCTCAATTATGAAGGCGCTTAAAGCAAAAAGCCAAATTCGCAAACAAAAACGATTAGCACAGATGCCTATTGCTGAATTAAATCGTAAGAAAAAAGAGATGCTAGAAACATCAAAGATATCTTCATAGTAATTCTATATAGATTGAGGAAGACATGACTGAAACAAATGATGCTAAAAATCCTAGAAATAAGCCTTTTATTGATTTCTACAACTCGAAAGGTATCATCCCAGTTAGACAAGATCTCAGTGATATTAATGGCTTCATATCACGTCGTAACTACCTTTACCAAACCTTGGGCATACCATTGCGACAACTCAAAGGCAAAAATGTCATTGAATTTGGACCTGGTGGTGGTTACAACGCTATCGCAACAAGTTATTATGCGCCGAAATCGTATGTTTTTGTTGATGCAACCATTTTGTCACTAGACGAGTTAAGGCGTAAAGCAGACTTAGAAATGTTCAAGTCTTGCAAAATTGAGATTATTGAATCAAATATTTTTGATTATAATGACGCTAGGAAATTTGACCTTGTAGTTTGTGAAGGTGTTATTCCAGCTCAAGATGAGCCTGAAAAAATGCTAAGACATGTTGCGTCTTTCTGTGATGAAGGCGGCATCCTTATCATCACACATATGACAGCGCCTTCACTTTTATCCGAAATTTGTCGTCGAGTAATGCGCCCATCAATTTTAATAAGTGGAAGCGATTTTATGGAGCAAACGTCAATTGCATGTGACTTATTTTCTAGTCATTTTAACACTCTTAAAATGTCTACACGCCCTGTAGAGGACTGGGTACATGACATGATTTTGCATGATTGGCAAAACAGTAAGTATTTATTCACAATGCCAGATGCCGCAACCACATTAGGAGACCATTTCGAGTTTTATTCAAGTTCTCCCAAGTTCCTAGTTGATGGGAGATGGTACAAAAGTGTTGCGGAAAATGCTGCCAACATGAACGACCTGTTAAAAGATCAATTTCCACCTTTTAACCTTTTTTTATTGGACCACCGTGTATCAATAGAAAAAGCTCTACAAATTGATCTAAAAAAAGCGGTACAAATTTCAGAGCTATGCGAAGAAGCCTGCAAAGAACATGATACAATTTGTACAGACAATAACTACGAAAACTTAGACAATTTTCTGGAGAAGTTAGAGAATATTCGTATTCAATTGCCAGAAACATTTAGTGTAACAAAACATTCTATCGCGGATTTTATATCAAATATAAAACCTTTTGCCGATGGTAAAAAAGATACGAGCTTTGGAACTTTTAAATCATGGTGGGGGCACGGCCAACAATATTCAAGTTTTATAAGACATACTATTTAGCAATTTTATTTACCGCTCAACCAAATATTCAAAAATATAAAACTTGAGATGAATATTTTACACAAAGTTAGGCATGTCGGCTCTCACAATAAAATTAAGTCCCGTATTTTTCTTTTTGATTATGTCGCATTGGTAATCGGGAAAAACAGCAATTATTGGTATTTCTCTATCCAAGCTCATTGGAGAAACTACTGGTTTTCCATTGAAGTGTGAACCAACTCTTTCCGTGTCATCCTCTGCAAATGCCATCACGGCATCACCAAGAATTTGAGCGGCCCATGCTGCTGCTGGCCCAGTTCCATATATAAATAAATTTTTATAATTTAACTTAACTTCATCAAGAAAACTTTTATAGTTTTTGAACCATTGGATCGCCTCAGCATCACTTTCAACAAGTTGAAGTTGTTCTTGTTTGCCCGCATGTTCATTTTTATTCGCTAGGACAGTAAGTTCCTTTCTGATTACATCATTGCCGATGTATTGGACTGCAAATCCTGCCCGGCCCAATATAGTAAAAAGTGATGTTTTAGAAAAATGCCATATATGGTCAGCGACTGCATAGTCAAATGGCCCAACATGAGGGTAGGGCACTTCTATGATTAGACTCCCATCATTGGATAATGCAGCTTTTATATAACCAAGTAAATCGTCTAGCTGTTCAACATGTTCTAATACATGGAATAATGTAATGAGCTCGAAAGCGCTAGTCCTTACAGGCCTTTCTGAGAAAATTTTTCTTACATTACTTGAAAGCGCTTTTTGTCTTTCTTCTGGCCTGTCATTTGGCTCAAAACCATAGATTTCTGCTTTTGGAAACTTTTCCGCTAGAGCATTTAGTCCTGAACCACTCCCACTCCCAATATCCAATATGCGCTTTGGATCGATTTTAAATTTGTCAACAAGGAAGTTTAAGACTTTTTGTGTTCTTCCCATCAAAACACCATCATCGCCAAAGTTGAGTTGGTCAGAAGCAGCTTTCGCATGCTTAAAAATTTCATAGCCTTCATAAATACTGTCGTAGGTGTTCTCTACCTCAGGGAGTAAAATCCGCTGCGTCAGGTTACAGCTTTTACAAGTCATGATTGCTCGACCTTTTAGCCAGGGTCTACAATCAGAAGTAACAGTTGGAAAATCAAAGAGATCTGTCTCAACTTTAACATCTTCCAGGTTACATAATTTGCAACGAGTCATTCAATAGACCTTATGAAATTTGAGGATTGGCGGTGTAGTAACTTTTAGCCACCTGTTCCACTGGAGAACTGGAGACAGGAACATAACCCGCTCGAGTTTTTCCAATTTTTAAATTGACACTGGCATTTGTGTTGACAAAGCGAAGGTCTGTTGAGACACGCGTGACAGGCCCAAGATTAATTTCTTGTCCATGGAAAATACTTGGCACAAAAATCGCTGCTTGCCCTAATTTCAAGTTAAGAGAGTTAGTTTTGCGCTTTTTAGGCACCTTCAACCTTTTAGACGCATACGGTTTTCCAAGATTGTGCTCATCAGAGCCTTTTTCTACACCTGTATCGACTACATTAGAGGGATAATTGCTCTCAGGTTCTAAATGCGAACGACTAATCACTTTTAGCGCCGCTCCTTCATTTAAATCAACAAATGGAAGATGTACCGTGATTTCGTAAGGAGTTTGTCCATACTGCGTATCCTTATGAAATCCGACATTATCGCTTGCGCGATTAGGGCGAGCCACACGCAAATAAGGCATGTATTGCACCATCAAGTCTAGGCCTATCAACTCTTTTAAAATAGGTACGACACTCGGGCTGATTTTCAAGCTAAATTCTTCCGCCCAAAAATATTTGGCTAAATTAAGATGTAATAACGCATAGGCTTGATCATCAACAAATTCATGCAAATTAGATAACTTACAATCATTTTTTGTAATTTCTTGAGCCTTATGTTCGAGAGCTTGCGCAAACCGATAGATAATTTCCGGCTCAGGAAGATCGAATATCGCCCAGCCGTTGTTCAGAAAATTTTTAATTTGATTAGAACTTACTTGCATTTGCCCCTGCCTTTGTCAGTTGTACCAAATGATTCCAACTATAAGTAGAAGTTTAGCTTACAAGAAACCAAAACTGAAATGTTTTTGAGAAAGTTCTCAACTCACGATGCGCGTAGTTATCTCGATCAAACAAAAAGAAATTATTTCACAAATCATGAGTAAAACAAAGCTTTCTCGTGACAAATATAATAGAAATTCATACAAACTCTTAGGGTAAAGGTAATATTTAAATAAAACTGAGATCAAGCATGATTATCGTGGGCATTCACAACACCGGAATAAACAGCGCTGCAGCAATAAGCGTCGATGGTCAATTACTATACGGCTTACAAGAAGAAAGGCTGACCAGGATAAAAAACGACAAATCTTTTCCAAAAAACTCATTAAACAGAATCTTAAAATTGGCCAATGTCGAATATAAAGACGTTGATAAGTACGCCATTGGTTGGAATCCAGCTATAAACATAGGGGACCGATACAGGGCCGGTTTCTCTGATTGGCCGGGGTATGCTGGTTACCGGTTTTCCTCAAATCCAAATTCAATACTACCAAATATTTCAGAGAAAAATTTTATTAATACCGAACAGATTTTTTACAGAAAGGACAGTGGACCAACAAATATTGAATATGTTTCACATCATTTATGCCATGCAGCTACGTCCTATTTTTCATCACCTTTTTCTGACGCACTAATTTTTTCATGTGATGGGTATGGTGAAAAGGCTTCTACCGCATGGTTCACTGGACAAGGACAAAATATTAAGCAATTGGGGCAAATCGATTTTCCTCATTCAATTGGTATGTTTTACTCCACCATCACAAATTTTCTTGGATTTCGTCCTCTTTTAGATGAATGGAAGGTTATGGGAGCCGCAGCTTATGGGAAAGCCGACAATTATACTGAGAAACTGCGCCACCTATTTTGTTCAACTGAAGGCCATGAATATGAATTGAATCTTAATTTTTTTAACTTCTATAATTTTGAGACGGCTAACACATTCTCGCCTAAATTTTTGGAAATTTTGGGTGTCAATCGGTTAGCACACGAGCCGCTTGAGCAACACCACTTCGATATAGCAGCCGCAGCCCAGAAAGTTACCGAAGAATATTTATTGAGTTCGCTGACGTCGCTTAAAGAACTCACTGGACATCAAAACCTCTGCTTAGCTGGAGGCGTCATTATGAACTCAGTTGCTAATGGTGTGATCGCACAATCTGATCTTTTCAAAAATGTCCACGTGCCCTTTGCGCCAGATGACAGTGGAAATGCTATCGGGGCTGCGTTATGGTGCAGTTCTCAAAATAACGAAAAAATTAGTAGACGAGCAGCCAGCGATCCTTTTAAAGGCGGATCTTATAACGAACATGAAATTCATGAGGCATTTAAAAAATCTAAATTGACACCCAAAGTACCAGAAAATATTTATGCCGAAACAGTAAAGTATCTGGACCAAGGAAAGATCGTAGGTTGGTTTCAAGGCCAAATGGAATACGGACAAAGAGCGCTTGGCTCAAGGTCAATACTTGCTGATCCAAGACGCTCAGAAATGAAGCGCCTAATCAATCAAGCTGTTAAATTTCGGGAGTCATTCAGACCTTTTGCACCCGCAATTCTTGAGGAAACTCTCGATGAATGGTTTGATTATAACAACAGTTTAACTTCACCCTACATGGAAAAAGTCGTTAAAGTTAAACAGAGTCGAGCTGCTGAAATACCCTCAGTAGTGCATTGGGATGGCTCTTGTCGTCTCCAAACAGTAAAGAAAGATATGACACCTGAATTTCATGCCTTAATTACTGAATGGAACAAGGAAACAGGGGTGCCAATTCTTCTAAATACTTCATTTAACATAAACAATGAACCAATCGTTGAGTCACCCATTGATGCGATCAAAACGTTCTTTTCATCAGGCCTTGATATATTGGTAATTGGTTCATTTTTAATAAGCAAAACTTGAAAGACATTAGTTGAAATTTCGTGAAACATTTATTTTTATATTTTAGAGAACTCAAGTTACTGCTTTTTTCAAAAGCTGTAAGACAAGCCAGAAAATGGCAATTCGAGAGACCATTTTCCGAATTAAGAAAGATAGCAGACTCAAACCATGAAAAAGTTTTGACTTATGGCAAATTACTGATAGAAAATTGGCCCCATAATGCCAAGGGGTACGCTGTTTTACAAGCGTGCCAAAAGGCAGATCCAAAAAACCACCTCTCTGATATAGCTGGTCAAGCTCTTCAGGTTGGCATGAAAATGGTTACCTCAAATGATTTGCCGTCAGCGGTAAAATTTTTCCAGTCTTTGAGCAAAATTTTTCCTGATGAACTTGAGGGTTATTCAATTTTATACAACTTCATCCTAATCTCTAAAAATGAAATTCAAGCTCTGAAAAAGGAGAGTAACCACAACAAACAAAAAAAGCTTTTGTTTTCTTTTTCTGTTTGGAGCGATCGATACATATCACTTTTCAACGACGTTTGCTTGGCGAGCCTTCTTGCACCACAAAACATACCATATATATCTCAGATTAGAGACATCCACTTTGAAATATTTGCGCACGAGAATGAAATTTCAAAAATAGAAGGACTCAGAAATATATCCGCTCTTAAAAAGTTCTGCAACGTGACGTTCATTCCTTTTCCAGAAAAACTTGTATCATGCAAAACTTATTTTAATGAACATGGACTCCTGCGATATTATATCTATGGAGGTTTTCATCATTTATCAATTGAGCACGCAAAGATTCTGGATGCAGATGTAATTTGCCTTGGCCCAGATAATTTGTATTCGAACAATACGTTTAAAAATTTAGTCAATTATATCGATGAAGGTTATAATGCTGTGCTATTCACCGCGACCCGCAGCCAAGCAGAATTTGTACTCGATATATTAAAAAAAGAAACCAACAAAACAAGCGGCGTTTTGGACATTTCAGCAAAAAGAATTGCTCATCTTTCCACGCAGTTTATCCACCATGATTTCATGCAATATGTTGTCACCTCAGAGCAAATGCCACCTTGGCGTTCAGCTTTTTTTATACCGTGCAAAACGGGGCTCAACATTCGATGCTATCACTACCATCCTGCCATTATCTCATCAAAATTACTGGAAAAGACTGATGGTGTTGAATGGAATTATTCCACTTTGGATAGTAACACGATGGAAGTTCTTTGTCCTGATGAGAGTGAGTGGGAAAAGCTGAAGGTTATTGATAACTCAGATGACTGTGTTATGCTCGACATTGCCTTCGGTTATCCCGATCTACCAGCAACGGAATTAAATCAAGTTTTTAACAGAGAATATTTTGATAATATCAAAAGGCTCTTTAGCAAATTCAATTACTGGTGCTTCAAATTCAATTGCAATTATAAGGTTGGAGAGGCCACATTTTCCGAAGGAATGCGCAGCATAAGAACTTTTGCATATGACAAGGATAAGAAATTACAACCGGTGCTTATCGATATTGATGAATCTACAATTAACGTGCAACAGTGCTTAGATAAATGGATTAAATGACCTTAGAGTTAACTTAATGACGATATAAAATAGCATTATCAAATATGAAGGATGCCAAGCCATCGGCAGCGCAGGATGCGGGATACACTGCTAGTCGAGACATTCATCTGTAATACGGGTGTTTAAAAATTTGGTTTAATGGAATATACCTTTTTAAAAAAAGCGTAAAAATAATTTTAAAGGGATGGATGTTGTAGAGTTGGGAGCTCTCCTTTTCTAAAATTCTATAACCGAAAGAAAATCAATGGGCCAATTTTCGATTATTTCGGACGCCAGGACTTGGCAACAAAAGCTCCAAAAACTGAAAGACAACAGTTTGTTAACAAGCTTTGACTTTGTAAATGCCTCAACACTTTTATACCCAGATGATTGCCCAACCACAGAAGCAGCAGTCTATGAGAAAAACGAAAAATTCGCGTTTCTACCATACGTGAAAAGGCAATGCCCATACAACAATGATTTTTTTGACATTTGTTCAGCATATGAATTTGGTGGGATTTGGTTTAGTACACAGGATAAGAGCAAATGTTTAGATTTACAAGATGGGTTAAGTAAAGAGTTCTATCAATACGCGAATGATACAAAAATTGTCTCCGAATTTCTTCGCCTTAACCCAATGATCGAACTGGACTATTTGCCTTGGCAAGATTATGAAATTGCGATGACGGGTCAGCATATCATCATACCACTAAAACGCGGTCTAAAAAAAATATGGAGTGAGTTCCAAGGTGCGCGACGCACCGAGATAAGAAGAGCAATAAAATCAAAGTTGTCGATCGAATTTACTTTAGATACAGATACTTTTCTTGAGCATTACTATAATCGGCTCAAAAGTCTAAGAGCTTATAGTTTCTATTATTTTCCAAAATCGTTTATCGAAAATCTTAGGCAAAAGATAATTCTAAAAATTTTTGACATGAACGGTGATTTATGTGGCGTCCAATTATGGCTTTATGACAATCATACAATGTTTTACTTTTTATCCGCAGATATCTATGAAAAACGTCATCTAAACCCAAGTACTTTCGGGATTTATACCATGATAAACTATGCTTACGAAAAGGCCTTCGAATACATCCATCTTGGCGGTGGAAACAAATCTTTGTATTATTTTAAAGCTCTTTTTTCTCCTCACCGCGCTGACTATTTCACCGCAAAAAGAATTTTCAATCTAGACGCCTATAACTATTTGGTAAATGAACATATTAGAAATAGTGGGGAGGTGAAAAACAAAGGCTTCTTTCCACTTTATCGGGAAGACAATAAAATTTCAGACAATTATTCTAATAACAGACGCTATACAGGAACTATGTTGTATTAGTTTATATTCAAAAAACTACAATTTAACTAGATTCAGGTGAAGTTAGGGTGAACCCGCCTTTCATCTGGATAAAAAGAATCCCACAGAACTTTGTTTAGTGGATCTAGCTTACAACCAGCAGGACACTTTTTCAAATCGATCTTATTTAAACAATTTTTTCTCGTCTGGGATTCCCATATCTTCTGAAATGAAGACTCATAGATATTTCCCATTGTATAACCCCTACCTTTTAAATTTCCGCACATTTCAACGTTACCATTTTCATCTAGGTAAGGTGATAGAGGGGTCGCCAAACACTTTTTATAATAAACACCGTCGTTAGTAGTTCTTCCCAGTGTCTCAATAAATTGGGAATATTTCGCATAAACCTTAAAATCTGTGTTTGTGAAAAGTTGTGCCTCCTTCATGTATGGAAAGACTTCCTCAAAGGATAAAGTGTTTACCTCATGATTTATGTTTAATTCATTTTTGTACATGGGTTTAATAGTCATGTAATCAACCCCAATATCTCGATAGAGTTCAGCAGCAGTTGGCAAATCCTTGTAGTTTTGTCTACTCGTCACATATTGGACGCCAAGAATTGGAAAAAACTTCCCCTGCTGTTTTTTCAGCTCCACTATGCGTTTAAGGTTATGGATAATCGCGTCAAAATCATCAGCGCCGTGGGTGAGTTTATGATATTCCGCGTTAGCTGCGTCTAAACTACATCGAACAAAGAAAAAATTATCAAAAAATGCTTGAAAAACCTTCTCGCTTTTGAAGCTCATATTGCTAAATAAACCAAGCTGTAGTCCTGATTCCTTTAAACGGTATGAATATTCTGCAAACTTTTTATGAAGTGTCGGCTCGCCGTCGCCAACAAGTGTAACCGCTTTCAGTCCCATATCACGGGCCTCTAAAACAGCGTCGATTAACCTGTCATCTGCGTTGATAGATTTCTTATTTGGATCTCCTGCACCAGAGCGCTTACTGTTTGCGCCCGCCTGATCGAAGTTTATGTAACACCATGGACACTTGTGTTGACAATAATTTGTTAGCCCAACAGTCATATGAATTGGGCGAGTATCACCTGATTGATTTAGCTCAAACACTCTATCTAAATGGTGGAAAATTTTTCTGGAGTCCTGAAAATCTTCAAGATTAGGCTCATTCTTGAACTGATTGCGTTCAAGACTTTCACGAATGTTGATATACTCTTGCAAATCTAGGGATGAATTGAAGCGCATGGAAACAAGTACTTTCTTACTGCGGCGGTTTGCTTGTTGGTTAACTTTTTACTATGTTCACTAATTTTTTGAGTAATGATTGTTTTTCATTAAGAGGAAATTCCTTTATATATTTTGCTGGCCTAAGAAATGAAGGTAGGTCCCCTTCGAATTTTCGATAAATTCTAGGTACTGTCCATATATCCTCTAAATCTTTGACAAAAGGTCGATACTCCAGAGTAAAATCAAAGGCCTTCAATACATCATCATCAAAAAAGTTATGTCCCGGCTGATCCATCAGTCCGTGATCCTTAATGTACAATATCCCACCAGATTTGAGGACCCTGCTAAATTCCTTAATCGCAAATATAAAAGCTGGTTCAGTTATTTCATCCAGAACGTTACTACAGATGATTAGGTCATAGTATTTGTCCGGAAGCAATATCATATTAGGTGTCAAAAGATGGTTAATTTTTTTGCCATTCGACTCAAAATCAAGTGGTTCAATCAATTCATCATGAAAAAGGCAATCTTTAACGAGTAGATCGGCAACTGCTTTAAGATATATGGATTGAGTAACGTATGAGTCCTCTATTGCCTCAACAACGGTTAAATCTTTGAAGTCTTTGTGTCCACAGTATAAGTTTGCTTGTCTCCCATAACCTCCACCAAAATCCAGAATGCGTTCTATTTTTTCCTTTCTTGTATTTTTTGTTATTTCGGTTACTAACTGATAATCTATCGCATTGACGACGTCCCCACTGCCATGTTGATCATATTGAATAAGATTTTCATCTTTTAATAATAGTGCTAGGATTTGCTGGTGAACTTTATGGCTTTTTCTGATTAACCTTTCCTCAAGTTTAAAATAGCATTTATTAATGTCTTCATTAAAATACCAAGTGTCTATGTATTTGGAAATTGTATCCAAGCCGCTAAAGGTTTTAGTGAGCCCATCATGAGCCATGCTAGTGCCCCACCCCAATTTTTCGCGGTCGCTGTCTCCAAATTTTTCAACTGCCTTTCGGTAATTGACGAGAATCTCTTTCCACCGTTTAGCAAGAACTTCCTGATATTCAAGTCTATTTTTTTCACCTTTGCTAGTCATTGAGACATCCTCTAATTCGTTATTATTCTGATTACAAACAACGGTAAGTAACCTGTCTAATTGAGCATCCCAACTCAAATTTTGGTTTAACAAAAAAAATTTTGAAAACAATTACTGCATAAACAGTTGTATCAGGATTCAAGGTGTTGATAAGCTAAAAATCAAGTAATTTTATTTTGGATGATAATGAATACATGAAACAAAAATCCGTAATTATTTTTGGTGGCTCGACTGGAATCGGACTAAATATTGCCAGACATTTAAGTAAATCATCTCGTGTGTATATTTCGTCTAGCAATCAAGATAGCCTCAATAAGGGATTACAATTCATATATAGGGAAGATGTAAACCAAAACCTGGAAAAAAAAATTTGTCTAAACTTTGAAAATAACAGCTCCATAGAGGCAGGCTTGTCACATATCCTAAATTTACAACAGATATTTGATTGCGTAATTATTAGCTCGGCAGTGCTAGGTCCCTCTGGAGAAATTGAAGACATTGATTTTTTGAGTTGGCGGCAAACTTTCGAAGTTAACCTTTTTGGCCCAGTGAGGGTCATACAGTTTTTCCTGAGAAAAAAATTAATACGAAAAAATGGGAAGATAATAATTATCTCTGGCGGTATTTCTGAGCCGGATCCCTTTTTCACTTCATTCAATTCATCAAAACATGCATTGAACGGGTTTGCACACTCTTTAGCACACCAATTATCTAGCAAAAAAATTTGGGTCAACTCAATACTGCCTGGTAGTTTTCATACTAGAATGAATGAAAAACGTTTAGAAATGGGGCCCCAAAAAATCGGTAAAGAAAACTTCGCAATTGCTCAGAAACGAGTAAGTGAAGTTGAAGCACCCAAGTATAAAAAACTTTACGACCTTGTTGACTTTTTGATATCCGAAAAATCACTTAAAATATTTGGAAGGTTAATAAGTGCTCAATTTGACAATTGGATTGAAAATATCAAAGAAATGAAAGACCCCAACCATGAAATCTACAAAATTGTTAGAACAAAATAATCATAAAAGGCCATTGCTTAGCAAAAGATTTTCGAAACTTTATAGGAAACTAAACTAATTTAAAAATAAAGTGTTTTAAAGATTTGTTTGCTGTATGATGAAGCCAATCTCTTATGCAAGTTTCTTTTCGTCGTAGAGTGTAGATGTAATGATTACAAATTGTTGTTATGCTAACCTCACTCTACTACGATCGCTTATCATCCATTTTAGCAGGATTTAGAGCAGCACTAGTCATTAATACCACAAAGCCGAAATCAAACCTATTCGGCTTAAAATTGGTCTCGAATTTTAAAAAGAAATGAACAAACATGAATAATTCAGTGTGGAACAAATATGAGCTTTCAGAAATTAGAAATGTTGACCGACTCATCCCTTCACAAGAGATTTTAAAAAAATCATATACGGATCCAGAAGAACTTTTTCATGAAAATTTAGAGAGAGTAATTCTTAGTGTTCAGAAATTCAAAAGTGTTACTGACAAATTTGATATTGAGCTTAAACCTGGTTTCTCGTATGCAAGTATGGGCGCTGACATTGGAACATTATATTTTTACCAGTATCTAGTGAAGTCTTCAAATTACAAAAGCATTCTAGAGTTTGGAACATACATCGGCGTTTCAACTCTATTCTGGGCAGAGGCTGTTGGAACATCAGGAAAAGTTAAAACTGTAGAGATTGGCGAAGAATTTTGCAGAATAGCAAAAAATAATTTTGAAAAAAATAAAGCCAAAAATATTGAAATAATAAATGAGGATGCCGTCAATGCGATAAAAAAATTTAGAAAAAACAAAGAAACTTTTGATTGCATTTTTATCGACGCGGCGAAAGAAGTTTACGATGAACTTCTAAAACTCTCAATTCAATGTCTGAAACCAGGGGGGACAATATTAATTGATGATGTTTTTTTTCAAGGTGAAGTTCTCAACAAAACTATTGTTTC